>Ga0207098_10539_pt1 | contig 10978 bp, 16 predicted proteins | sample Alteio_BWMinHeat_84_FD_153548 | JGI IMG/M metagenome (GOLD analysis project Ga0207098, IMG submission 153548) | Enriched cells from forest soil in Barre Woods Harvard Forest LTER site, Petersham, Massachusetts, United States -... | ecosystem: Environmental > Terrestrial > Soil > Temperate forest >...
ACCTTTCCGGAGTCTCTCAAGTCAGTTGCGATTTTCCATGCGACGGAGCGTCAGGTTTTGAGGCTGGCTACAAAGCACCCGGCGGAGCAAGTGTGCTGCTGGCCGCCATAGTAGATGGCAAGGGCAATCGCGTAAAGAATGCAAAGATTACTTCGGCATCAGGACATAGGTACCCCAGCAAGTTTGCAAGCACCACAAAGCTCAAATCCCATCCCAATCCATCAACCCAAGGACAGCCAGTGAAGTTCACCGCAACAGTTTCGTCGTTTGGTCGCTCCGGCGCACCTACGGGCAAAGTAACGTTCACAGACAGAACTACTGGAACTACTTTGGGTCACGCGACGTTGAAAGCAGGAGTCGCTACCCTTAGGACTTCGGCGCTTCCTTCGGGGAGCCATGCGATTGTCGCAGCTTATGGCGGAGATATCTGGTCAGCCTGGAGTCAGTCCGCAGCACTGAACCAAGTGGTGAACTAGAACTATTACTCCATTCCCAGTCCCGCATATCGGTACGTGGTGACAACTGCCCAGCAGGTGTGACCTCCCCCAGTCTTTAGTCCAGGATAATGAGACTTTCTCCGGTTTGGAGTTCTCCAACAGTACACCTGCAATCACACTCTCACTACCGGAAGAAGCGGCCGTCCGGCGGAGCCATGCGAGCGCAGCCGGTGGCTGTGTGCAACCAACCTCGGCTACGGCTCAATGAACGCAACGCATCCCGCAGGAAACATCATCGGTTTCCGTTTCGACGACTTGGTGGACACGAATTGGCAGGCATATGTCTCATCCGACGCATTCACATATACCGTCGTGGATACGGGAGTCGCTCCCAACCCAGTGCTGACGAGCCCAGGTGCAGTCACAGACCAGTTCAGGTTTGCGGCTGATGGCTCCGGCGGCTGGAACTTTCATATCAACGGCAGTCTGGTTGCGAACACCACATCCGGCTCCACTGGGATGCCGTCTGGCGATACGGCCATGACCTGCATGATGGAGACTGATGCCCAGATGGGCGACGAGTCGCAGCTCTACGTCCACTCGATGAAATGGTGGAGCAAATATCAAGGAGTTTCTTCATAGCAGGACCAGCAACCAGAAACGTAGCTGAGGCTCAGGTGACCAAGGCGTACGAAGCGCTTGCCTAGCCGTGCGAACCACTTTGTAATGGGCTTCCGCCATCTCACATTGCGGACTGCGATCCGCCTGGTCCAAGCAAAACGCATATCCAACTTGGCATGAAACGCCCCCTCCAGAAAATCTGGGGAGTCGGGGTTAAGCGATGAGTATGTATGGCAATGCTCCACCCGAGACGTGCGGAGGCGCGAGGCAGCATGAAAAAGCCTTAGAATGTCAGCCCATGACATCCGAACTCACCAAAGAGATCATTGTCGGTTGCCTCGCCGTGTTGTTCACTGCCTTTTTCGCTGGCATTCCAGGCGTGGCTTTGTTTTGGTGGACGTACCAGCGGGATCAAGAGCGACTCATCGTGGAAAATGCGCGGCCACACGGACTAGCGTTTAAAAAGAAGGGTTTGGATCAAGAGAACGTTGGCCCGGTGTACGGGATCGTAATTAGGAACCGCTCCCTGTTCTCAGTTCACGTGAGTAACGTGGGCTTCGAGATCGATGGTGAAGTCATCGCGGCAGAGCACCCCAACTTTGTGCTGAAGCTGAAGAAAAACCCTGATCCAAAGTCGAACCGCCCCAACATCCCGGATGAGAACGCTGATCCACGCGAGATTCCTAGTCAAGCCTCGGTGCTCGTCTCATTGTTCAATGCTGAGGATCGGAAGAGGTTCACAGTGGCCGTTTGGCGGGCTGCGAAGAAACGGGACATTTCAATCGAGAGCATCCTGTACGGCCCTAAGATGATTGCGATGGTTTCCACAGAGACAGGCAAGCTCTTCACCTCGCTGCCTCCGTGGAAGCGTGCATATCGTTGGTTGGTGCGGATCAAGCGAGAGATGGACGGGCAGCCGGGTTCAGAAGATTCCGAGTGATCTGCGGAAGTTCCGATCCGCGTTCTATACTCTCAACGTGAACGACAGGGACGAAACTCTCAGGAACGCACGGCGGTTTGCTGACACATCTTACTCTGATGCTCTGAACAAGAGTAAAACACATGGAATACCAGCTCGCGGTACAGCGGAATCAGTTTTCAGCCAGAGGGATCTTGCGGTCTGGAAACATGCTGTACGCAACCGCCCAACTATACGGCAAGCACATTGATGACATGACGCTCGCAAAGGTGGATGGTCTCTTGGAGGGCTACGAACTGCACAGGATTCCACTTGATGAGCAACTCGCTGCGAGCACGATTCAGGAAGTAATGAACAACGCAGGTGCCTTGCTCATTGAGGCCGCACAAACCGTGAGCGAGGTTGACCGAGGTGGAATTTTCACGCCGGAGCAAATCGCTGAGCAGGTTAGAATCGCGTCTAAGGTGTCGCGCAATTCGGTCACGGTTCTGGTGGAAAGCAAGCGGCTGAAGCCGAAGGAAGCGATGAATATCTACCAAGTGAGCGGCTACGGGCGCGGAAGAGCTCATAGTTCGAGGTCCCATTGAGGATGCCGGCGCTCGCGCCAAAAGTGGTCTGCGGTGAGATTCTTGGAAATGTGGCCGATAGTGAGAGTCGGGACCATTGACGGGGGGTTGCTTTCGGTGTAGGGCATCCAAACACTTGTGCAAATTGGGGATAGCGTATGTGCAAAATCTTGCATCTAAGGATTGGCTTGAAACCTTGGAGGGGATCACGGTGAGTGCGGTTGTCACCGCACTTTCGAATCTCATCGTTCTCATCAACAACCTTCTGAAAGAATCAACCAAGCACAAGGCAGAACTGTTGGCAATACGAGAATCGGTCCTAAAGGTACAAGCTGCGGTTCTAGATGAGAAGAAAGAGCGAGTTCTCGCAGAATCAGCAATCATCAAATTCGTTCATGATGTCGAGAGAAAACTCCAAAAGATCCTTGATGACCAGCCGGCTCTGCAGGGAACGGTACAGAAATGGATTAACTCGACCGTCAATCCGTTACAATATCTAACCGCGTTTTTGAGTGCGGCGACAATCTATCTGATCTACGAAGTCATTCATTTGAATCACGCACTCACCGTCGCCCATATTTTGCACTGATTATGCCGGCATACCTGGAAACGGCTTAATGCGTCATATGGTCAGCGGCATTGAGAGCACCTAATGGTAGCGAAAAGGCCCGAAGCAAAGATTCGCTTCGGGCCTTGATTGTCCCATTGCTAGTACGTTACTCGTCGTCATCGTCTTCGTGATCGTCAAGTTGTTCACCTTCACGTCCGAGATAATACTCACGGCTGTCTGGGTGGTTGACGAATACGTCGTTTACGGCGCGGTCAAACCAGCCCAGGTGCTCATCAGAGATTCCGTGTTCGTAATCATCTCGTTCCTGCTTTGATACGGACATGGACAACCTCCTCACCGGTATAGACGCCAGGAGGTCGTTTCGAGTTGCGAATTTTGTTCAAAAGGATTCATGCCACCATCCCTGGGAAAGGTTTAACAAGCCCAGTCGCTGGCCTCGGCAATTCAGGATGAAATTTGCGTGTTGTGCTTGCGCTCGTATTCAGTCTGCCGCTCCATGCGCCAGCATTTCATGGTGACGGAAGATGGAGCGCGCGATGTTGCGGGTTGTCCCCATGAAACCCACAACGGACAGCCGGTTCTCACGATCAATGAAGTCCGCGATGAATTCATGGAATTGGGGACCGGTCGACGGTGGTGACGAACTCATGTCGCCAAGCATGATGGCTCCCGTCTCTGTTCGGTCTGCGGCAAGCCCGGCCAGAGCGACCGACATGAAAAACTGGGTCAACATAAAACATCATGATTTCCGGGCGGAACCAGATCGAATTCCACGCCGAGGGTTGGCACTGTTGACAGGACGATTCGACTGGCCACTGGGGCGCGATCTTGTCGCGCAAAAGGATGCAGCCGCTGATAATCGACGGCAAGAAAAGCAAGAAGGATTTGTTAGGGTACATTAAAAAGGCAGGCCTTCATCGTCTTCATCAAGGGGTTTAACCGTTTCAGGGTTCAGCTGATGTTCGATGAACCAAACGACCTCACTCGCCGCACCTATAATTTCCTCCATATTGTTCCTTGTGATCTCATGCCTATCGTCGTCCTTGTTCTTTCCGTTCCGGTGAATAATATCATGCCGCACGCGGATCGCTTCCTTCAGGAAAGCGAGATCTTTTGGAAAAACTACATTGAGCGTGTTCAAGAACATCCCGCTCACTACCGACAGGTGGTGCCACCCAAAGTCAACGAGATACTTCCGTATATCATTCTTGATCGTATCCATCCGTTTGACAATGTCGCGGAGTACGACTCTCTCTTTGCTAAAGGAACGATCCGACTCCACAAACTGTCGCAAGCGAGCTTGATGTTTAAAAACGCTTGAGATAAATTTGTCGGACAAGTACGTTTCAAGAGCGATGATCACACTCGCATAAAGCAAGCGATAGAAGTGTGGTTGCTGACGAGGCGGAATAGCAAGACGTGCGAGAATTCGTGTATCTCTAACGCTGGCACTGAATGCTTCATAGGGTTCCTGATCTGTGATCGCAAGTAGGTAGTCAGCATAGTCATCGACATTTCTCGGAGCCCAATCATCATCTCGAAGTTCGTCGGCGAGCTCCTCGATCACATCGTCGTCGACTTTCCCAGAGAATTCATTCATGAATTCCTCCTGAGCATTAAACGGTCCGCCGTGAATAAATTGATATCCCCCTTCGCTGCTCATATTTACTGCCGTTTTCTCAACGATATTGACGTCTCATGCGTGAAGGCCCACGAACTTTCGACCCAGGGTTTTGGACTTTTGCACTATTTTGATATTCCCGTTGTTTTGCTATGATCTCCACGTCGCGCCAGAGTTTTGCGGAAATTCCTTGCATCGAGATTGGTCGCGGCGAGCCTTGCCGAAAATGAACGAACGACTACACCTATCAAAAAGCAGAACAGGCGTTGCCTTTTCATTGTTATTGTCTGTCGTGCTTACTGTCGAACTCGGCGTACCTGATCCACTTGGAGGTGGGTGGGTTGGCTCGTCTGAGGGAACAGCTTTGAGGGACGCTTTAGCTCCCCGGGCACTTCATTTTCCGGGGCATTACTGCAAATTCCTCTACGCCCTCAATCGGGAGCGAACGGCCATTGTTCCCTATCGTATTGAGCGGGGAGATGAGCTGACGAGCCGCCGCAAGAAGCAATTGCTAACCGCATTCAGATGGTTTGGTTATGTTGAGCCGGATTTCCGCAAAGCGCACTGGGAACTGCGAGATTCTTTAGACTACGGGCTGAGGCATGGGTCGCCGTTGCCATCAGCATCAATGAAGTTGAACGAGATTCGATTTGTGACATGGAAATCCGATATTGCGGGCTACTTGAGATTCATACGGGGTCAGCGGTCGATGGTACATCTTATCGTAAGTTGGCCGTATCGGAAGCTCGGGGTGGGAAGCGAGTTGTTCTGTGCTGGGCTGACGGAAATCCTAAGAACGGGTGAAGGGGATATCATCTTGTGCGACGTGTACCTGGAGATGAAGCGGGTGCTTTGCAACTTGGGAATCCCGCATGAGATGCGGACAGACAACGGTAAGTTCTGGTATCCACTGTTTCGAGGCGAGGATCCGCGCTATCGCAGCAACTCCGTGCTCACAGAGGCCGCTGCCCGGCAGATGCTCTGTAGCGAATTGCAGCAAGTGATGGGGAGGATCACGACTCATGGCGCGCGTCTACCTCGCTGGAGTCGGAGAGGATTGCCGCCGTTACTGCCGGTCATCCTTTGGGCCGGGAGCGCTGTCCTTCCGGCCCGCCATGATAGATGCTCGTTGAGTTACGACCGCATTCTGATTGGATCTGCGTAGTGACTAGAACCAGTCTCATAAATAGTCCGACCGCGAGCATGCCTAAGGTCTGACTCATTGGGAAGAAGCAACGTCGAAATCTTGCGCGAAAGTTCGATGAAATCCAGCGAGCTTTGCTGTCCTTCCAGGTTTGATAGGATCACTACCCCAAACTGTCGTTCCGGCAAGAGATACAACACACTGCTGACACCCTGCTGATCGCCGCCGTGGCCGGCTTCCTGCAGCCCGCGATACCTGCCAAGAACATCCGATCCAGAACCGCCTTGGGAACCAAGCTCGCCGAGTACAGTGCAGCCACAAGATTGCCCATGTCTCTTGCACTCGAAGTGATTCCACTGCCAGGAGGTTTGTTGCTAACGTCCACCAAGAGAGAGTTTTGCAGTTCGCCGCTGCCAGTAATTCTGTACCCCCGCGCCCGGTGCAGAATAATCGCGAAAACATCATCGAGTCGCGTGGTTGGCATCTGTGCAGGCTCGAAGATTGCCTGATGCACGTAGCGGTCATAGCTCGTCCCGGAAGCGCCCTCGATCACGCAGCCGAGTACGATGTAGCCGTAGCTGGTGTACTTCATCTTGGTTCCAGGTTCAAACTCCAGAGGATCGCTGGCGAAGTGAGTCAATGCTTCCTTGATGCTCGAATACTGCTTGGTGTTGACAGTTTCTTCTTCGTTCCGGTAATCGCGGATACCGCTCTGATGGGAGAGCAGTTCTCTGGTCGTGATCGGCCATGGCTTCTTGGGGAAGCCTGGACAATATGTCTGGATGGGGGCATCGAGGTCCAGTTTTCCTGCTTCGACCAGCTTCATTGCCGCCGTCGCAGTGATGGATTTGGATAAGGATGCGATGCGGTAAACCGTATCGGCGGTGGCAGCCACATTGCTCTCAAAGTCGGCCAGACCATAGCCTTGGGTGAGGATGACGTGCCCGCGATCAATCACGGCCACCGACAACCCTGGCACATGGTGATCCGAGACGTAGGAGGTGATTAGGGCATTGATAGCCGGAGCGCTCTGAGAGGCCGTCTGTGCGGATGCCCGCAGACAAATTGCCAGCCACAGGACAGCATGCAGACAAATCGTTGTTTCTCGGGGAAGCCATTGTTCCGCTCCAAAGTTGGATAACGTGATCGCATCATGCGACCTCCCGTTGAGCCTAACATTCTGAATTGCTGAGGTGTTTTAGCAACACCAGCAGGCAGGCGAGATGAACAAAACCCAGGAAGTCTTCGATGTGATACTCGTAGCGGGTGACGAGTCGGCGGAACCAGTGGAGCCAAGCAAAAAGCCGTTCTACGCGCCATCGTCGATTGTAACGCCGTAGCTTTCGTCCATCCTGCGTTCGTACCCTTCGTTGTCCACGATGGGGCGCGATCAATTCGGTGTCATATTCAGCTTTGAGCCTTTGGTCGAGCGCGTCCAAGTCGTATGCTCTGTCGCCAATGAGTCTGGCCGGGAGTTCATCAAGGAGGCTTCCTGCCAGGACCTCTTCCACCAGTTGTGACTCGTGCGGAGAAGCACTCTGAACCGACACCGCGAGTGAAAGACTGTTATCAGCCGCGACGGCAAAATCTTTTGTTCCCTTGCCTCGGCGTGTTGGACCAACCGCAGGCCCCCTTGTTTGGCGCTTGCGAACGTCGCATCGATAAAAGCTTCTTGCAGATTAAGTCTGCCCCGATCATGCAGATGCGCAGCTAGTAAACGCAGTGCCTTCTCCAGCTTGCCACTGCGCACCCATTGCTGAAAACGGCGATGACAAGTCTGTAATGGTGGATACATATCGGGTAGTTCGCGCCCTTGCGCCCCGTACTCAAAATCCACAGCACGCCACTCAGCACAGCTCGTGTGTTCCGCCATGGACGACCGCGACCATCGACCCGCCTATTTGTAACATCATGGCCGGACTTATCGGGCAAATATTTTATCGTTCTACGCGGCGAGAAAGACAAGAAGCCATGATTCAGCCTGTAGGCCTTTCAACTTATGGCTCGAATGACGTCAACCAAGAGTTTCTCGCTATCTTCCTCTTTCTTCCAGTGTTCGAATTTTATTGCCTCCACACCAGCTTGTTTCTCCCATTCGACAGGAAGGTTTGTGGCCATAACTCGTCCATATTGTACGTATCGAAACCGCTGAACAAGCCGCCTAATCCCGCGTGGACCGATAGTTTCGATGTTCATCAAGCTGAAGGCCTCTAATACCTTCCGGGATATTTTCGTGACGTCGGGGAAGGCCGCACATACCGTCGCGACACCGATGTATACTTGTTCGACCATCCGTAACTGGTCCATTCGTTCTTTGTTTTCTTCCATGCCGACTCGTTCTCGTCTGCCAGCCAAATCCATAATAGGGCTAGTTAGCCGAGATTCGAAGTCCGGCCACTTATTCGAGGTCCTCCCAACTTCTGGTACAGCAGTTCCCGCAAATAACCACATGCACGGCTTCAGATAGAAAGTTCTTCCATTGTAAACGTATGACCCATCTTCTAAAGGTTCTAAGAATACTTCATAGGCAGGCTGATTGGCGACATTGGAATTCATCTCGTCAAAAAATACCATCAATATAGAATCCGGATGTTCGCCTTGAAAGGCCGAAATTCTCTGGAAGCACTCTATCAGATCTTGCCTCGTGGATAGCGAGGTGAGATTGAACTTCAGGAGGGGCATTCCTAATGTCGAGGCAAGACAATTGACCAGAAAACTCTTACCTGATCCTGGACTGTCAAGGAGATAGAAGTTCTTGTTTTTGCGATCATCCGCAAGTGTTTGCTGCAGCGATCGCCCCTCACGCAACAACGTAAGCACATGTTTTCGTTTTGACGGAACACAGGTTACGTATCCCGGAACCTCGGTCATCGCACGCCACAACTGAAATTCGTCTTTGCGCTTCTTTTTTTCGGATAAACTGCTAACAACTCCTATACCCGAAAGGGCCTGGGCCCATTCCTTCTCGATTCGACCCCAGGAGTATTCCCGCCACTGCATGGAGTCAGCTATCGGCGGCGCATAAGGAATTCTGAGCGTCTGATCTTCCATAGGCATCCAGTCATCCTTTGTTCGAGAAGCTTCTGACGTCCGCCAAGCTTCTGTAAACAGATGAGCATTCCGCAGAGCGGTGAAGAATTCTGTTCCTGAATCGCAAATGAGATGTGCGGAAAGCGCTGGGAAAAATACGCTCGCCATGGGTGTAAATAAATGAGTGTCGCCCCCCGCTGCCAAAACGAAAGCCTTGTCCATGTCGCGAGCTAATACTGTCATCCCGTGCGGGAGAACGACGATCTTGGAATGATGAAAATCCCTTCTGAATTTGTTGATATGTGTGATCGCATCTTCCGAGGGCACCCCCTCTGGCGTCACCCAGGACGACGATGACATTTGTCCGCTGTTAATCGCCGATTGAGCGGCCAACTGCGGCACGAGAATCAATTTCACACGACGCTTGTTTGGAAGATTTTGTAGCCATAGCGGACGCCATTCCTTACTCGATATGTACCAGTCCGCGTCGGTATTATCGGAAAGCCATTCGATCAATTCTTGGCAGATGACTCCCTTTCCCAAGTCCTTTAGAAGTATGTGATGGATAGAGTGAAGAGCCGGGTGTAACGCTTTTAGTGCTGTGGGAATGTTCCTTCGAATCACCTTCCAATTCGATTCCGTAAGCGGTAGCTCCCAGTCGATTCGCCTTTCAAGTTCGATTTTTTCTGTGCGATGTTGATATATGCGAATGACACGAGTAGTTCCCACCACTGTGTCTCGATCATCTGGTGCAAGGGAATATAACTTTGCCGTGTCGTCGGGCTGTATCCGACATCTCGGTAGTGTGGTTTCATCGTACGCTAGACGGTGCGGCGTGTGCCCAACGTTGAAGTCGGGGTTCAGCATCCGCTGCAATATGTGACTGTCTCCAGCATTCCACATCCCGATCCCCGTCACGTCAAATAAGCAATGGGATCTGTCCGCGCACTTCGCTTGGTGTAGGATCGTTGCGACTTGACCGGCACCACATAACGATCGCACCGAACTCCTCTCACGATGCAATGCGCGAGAGTGATCGCGGCCTGTCCGACTGCTCGAAGGGGCTCGGTGCTTGCCCACCACCCAATGTTCGTCAACTAACCAGTCTCCGACTATCAGAACTCCACTTTCATGATCACGTCTTCTTTCTGGTCCAGCATCGCCGCCAAGTGGGCGAGCCAGAGATTCCGTTTCCATTGGAGCGCCCTTTCGAATGGCAGTGTACCATGCAAGGACAAATGCCAAGAAGGAGCATCACTCCAAATCCGAGATGTTTGGCGAGATCGTGTCGGAATATCAGCATCCGCAAGTGGCGATTTTATCGAGATTGGCATTGCATGTTCGAGAAAAAATGTAGTCAAGAACACGCAGACTAGAATTGCTCTCATAAACGGTGAACCTGCATCGTTATTCTCAATGGGCTGGAAACCAGGCAGAGAAAGAGAGCATGCGCGGGCGATGGGAACTAAGCGATGCTCACTGGGAAAGAGTCGAGCCGGTCTTGCGACCGAAACGACGGCATCTTACTGTCGTGTGAAGATGGATTGAAGTTCAAAGTGGTCATTGATCGCAGAGTAGCGCTGGACAGCGAGTGCTTCAGACACTATGCGTCGTCCCTTAATGCGCTCGATGTGGACGATTAGCTGCAATGATTCGGCAATTCCGGCGCGCATGGCGGGATAAGGCAGCTCAATGCCAGATATCAGCACGCAACTGGTGAAACGCGTAAGTGCTTGTTCCGCCGAGTTGGCGTGAATTGTCGCTAGTATTCCGGCGTGGCCGGTGCTTAGAGCTTGCCAGAGATCAAAGGCCTCCCCTCCGCGCACCTCACCCAAGAGAATCCGGTCCGGACGCAAACGCAGCGTGGGCGCGCAAGAGATCGCGGATCTTCACAGCCGGAAGCCCTGGCTGCTCGCGGCGAGCTTCCAGGCGGACCAGGTTTGGCATATCGAGCTGAAGTTCGGAAATGTCTTCGATCACCACCAATTCGCCCGTCCTCCGGAATGACAGAGGCCAATGCATTGAGTTAGGGTGGTTTTGCAGGTCCCGGTGCGGCTGAAATCAGACGT
>Ga0207098_10467_pt1 | contig 10975 bp, 6 predicted proteins | sample Alteio_BWMinHeat_84_FD_153548 | JGI IMG/M metagenome (GOLD analysis project Ga0207098, IMG submission 153548) | Enriched cells from forest soil in Barre Woods Harvard Forest LTER site, Petersham, Massachusetts, United States -... | ecosystem: Environmental > Terrestrial > Soil > Temperate forest >...
TGTTTTGCCCCCGATTTCGAAACGTTTAACCCGGTGTATTTAAACGTAGTATATGATAACCCATGACCAAAAGCAAACTGCGGTTCAACCTTATAAGTATCAAAATAACGATAACCTACAAAAATACCCTCGTTATAATGTACCGTGCCGTTTACACCCGGAAACTCACCCAATTTATGAGCAGGCGAATCTTCGAGTTTTTTAGGAAAGGTCATAGGCAACTTACCCGACGGGTTTACTTCTCCAAAGATTATTTTAGCTAAAGCGTTGCCGCCTTCCATACCGGGGTACCAGCCTTCAATAATGGCCTTACTTTGATCAACCCATTGAGTAATATCTATCGGGCCGCCACCCATCAATACCACGATGGTTTTTGGATTAGCTTTTAGCACAGCCTTAATCAGTTCATCCTGACCGAAAGGCATATTCATATTGGGTTTATCAGTACCTTCTGCATCAAAAGCATTATCGCTCCAAACATTATAATTGTAACCATGCGTCCATCCGCAAAATATAACAGTGGCATCGGCTTTGCTTGCAGCATCAACAGCCTGTTGTATCATGGCTGCATCGGCTTGCTGGCCTCGGGCTATTTTATAGCCCTGTGCATATTGGATATTCACACCCGTGCCTAACAAGTTTTTCAAGCCTTGTAAAGGTGTTATTTCATACTTAGCTTTAATCTGCGAACTGCCTCCGCCCATGGCATTTGGCCTGTCGGCATTTTCGCCTATTACAGCCAGGGTTTTAATGCCTGATTTTTTAAGCGGTAGCGTTTGATTGTCATTTTTCAATAAAACAACACCTTCTTCGGCCACTTTTAAAGCCGTTTGTTCATGCTCTTTGGTATTGTATGCCCCCGGCGTACGTTTACCATCAATCATGTGGGTTTTAAACATTACCCGTAATATGCGCCGTACTTTATCATCAATTAAAGCACCCGGTATTTTACCGCTTTTAACCAGTGCAACTACGGTATCGGCCATGTAAAATTTGTTGAACTTTAACGGAGGGTTGCCGATGTCCGATCCCATTTCCAGGTCGGTGCCATTTTCTAATGCTTCCATTGTATTATGCACAGCGCCCCAATCGCTCATCACTAAACCTTTAAAACCCCACTCCCATTTCAATATTTCTTTTACCAGGTATTTATTTTCGGTAGCATACTGCCCCCTGAATTTATTGTACGATCCCATAATGGTATTTACTCCGCCAACAGTAACGGCAGCTTTAAAGCCGGGCAGGTAGATTTCGCGCAACGCGCGTTCGCTCATTTCAACATCCACGGTTCCACGGTCTACTTCCTCATTGTTGGCTGCATAATGTTTTACACAAGCCGAGATCCCCTGATCCTGAACGCCTTTAATATAGCCAACCACCATTTGCGAAATCAGGTAAGGGTCTTCGCTCTGGTATTCAAAGTTTCTGCCGTTTAACGGCGAGCGGATAATGTTAATCCCCGGACCTAAGATCACATCCTTACCACGATACTTGGCCTCGCTGCCCAGCACTGCGCCAAAGGCATAACCTAATTTAGGATTCCATGTTGCTGCCAGAGTATTGCCAGTGGGCAAATAAGTGCCGGCATCTTCCACGTTAGGTATTTCGCTCCAGCCGCGACCGTGTTCCAGGCGTACCCCATGCGGCCCGTCTGACATTGTCAGCTCCGGAATGCCCAATCTTTTTACGCCGCCCGATGTGAACGACGAATTGCCATGGATCATATTCACCTTTTCTTCAAGCGTCATTTTTTTAAGCAATGCCGTAATCTTTGCTTCCGTAGCAGCGTTTACCAGACTTTGCGCACGGGCAGTATTTAAGAATATAATACCCGTTACTAGGGCACAGATATAAAGTGAAATCTTCTTCATGTTGATATTGGTTGATCTAATTTGGTTAGCAAGAATATTATTGAGTCTGCAATTTAAGAATATTAGTTTTTAAACCAGGCGATTGTGCCGTCAATATAATTTCGCCCGGTTCGCCGGTTGATTGAACGATAACCTGAGCGTAACCGTTAAACAGTTTTCGCTTCCACGCTGCTGCGGGATAAACCAATTGAATCAACCCGGGATTCATGTTAACATTTGTCCATATATTCACTTTAATTAATGGCGTAGTTACAATGGTTATATTGTTTTTACCCGGATGCACTATTGATGCAGCAAGCTTAAACTCATCGCCATTTTTGTTTTCTTTAATCTGACTGGCTATTTGTTTGCCGTTAACATAAATACTTTGTTCTTTGCCAAGGCTGTTATAAAACCAGGTAATTGTAGCATCCTTCATATTTTGAGGCATATCAAAACTCCCCCGGTATATCACGCATATCGCATCTTTACCAAACTGATTGTTCCGGTCATCCTTAAATGCCTTTTGCCAGTTGTTGTCATCGTAATCAGCAGCCACTTCGGCGGGATTATTTATTGAGTTCACTATTTTTTCTTTCAGGTTATCGATTTTGACTGTGCTGATCTGATCAATGTATTGATCGGGTTCAAGCGATGTTTGGTTACCGTTGCCCGCACCGATAATTTTGCCCGGCCCCGTAATCGCAAACGTAATCTCATTATCCGTTATCGGGACAAAAAGATTGTTCGTATCATTAGCCTGTACCGTAATCACAGCAACCTCTTTTTTATCCGCTTTGATAGCTGGCCGGTCTACCGATAGTTTAATTTGTGCAGCATCCCCGGTAGTCTTTATGATGTCCGAGCCAACCCTTACTCCTTTTTTATAGCCTATGGCTTCCAGCGTTCCGGCTTCATACTTTACCTTCCATTCCAGGTGTCCGTTTGGTTCCATGGCTTTTTTGCCGAGGCTTTTCTTGTTCAGAAAAAGCTCAACCTCATTGCAGTTACTGTATACCCAAACCGGGATATCCTGCCCTTCTTTGCCCTTCCAGTTCCAGTGTGGCAGCAGGTGTACTACAGTCTGATCCGTCCACCACGATTTCAGATAGTAGTAATCGTCCTTTGGAAATCCGCAGGCATCAACCATCCCGAAATAGGATTCTATCGATGGCCAGCCAAAAGGCGTAGGCTCGCCGCGATAATCAAAACCGGTCCAGATGAACATCCCGGCAAGATACGGCCTGGTGGCATAATGTTTCCATCCCTGCTCAAGGCTGTAAAAAAAATCGTTCTGCTTCCGGTCGTAAGCAGCCAGTTGATGTTTATCCTTATCATCAAAATAAACACCCCTCGAGGCTACTGTCGATCCTTCCTCGGTTCCCCAGCTAAACTGATTTGGATATTTTTTGTGCTGTTCGTCGGTATTTTTAGTAGCTACATAATTATAGCCCAGCAGGTCAATCACAGTCGAAATGCCATTGCCAATACCACCGCTGATGGCCGCAGTAATATATCTTGTCGAATCGATTGTTTTGGCGTAAGCCTGCATAATTGCTGCAATGCGCGCACCGGTAATATTACCTTCAATGGCCCACTCCTCGTTCCCTATCGACCAGCTGATGATGCTGGGATGATTACGATCACGGACAATCATCCTTTTCAGATCATTCAACTCGGTTGATGAGACGCCCATTAAACGATTTTCATCGATCACTAACATACCCAGCCTATCGCATGCATCCAATAGCTCGGGCGTTGGCGGGTTATGCGAACAACGGTAAGCATTGCAGCCCATGCCCTTCAAAGTCCGGATACGAAAATCCTGCAAGGCATCGGGTATAGCGGTACCTACACCCGCATGATCCTGGTGATTGTTGGTGCCTTTTATCTCGACATGCTTGCCGTTCAGAAAAAAACCTTCGTTGACATCAAACCTGATACTGCGGATACCAAACGTAGTTTGATATTGATCCGTAACAGTTCCGTTCTCTTCAATGGTCGTAATCAGTTTATGCAGATAAGGATTTTCGAGCGACCAGAGCATCGGGTCGTTAACTGTTAAAACAGCCTTTATATCCTGCGATTCAAATGGCTTTAGCCTCAGGCTCTGCGACTTGCTTGTCGCGATAGTTTTGCCATCAGCATCTACCACGCTTTCGCTGAGGTTGAAACTCCGGACTTTTTTATCTGTATTGATAACTGTAGCCGTCGCGTTTACATCGGCTGTTTTACCTTTAAGCTGCGTAGTTACAAACGTGCCATTGGTGGCAACGTGCAGCGGATTTGTTTTATTGAGCCATACATGGCGATAGATGCCCGCACCTTCATAAAACCAACCTTCTTCCATAGTTACATCCGCACGTACAGCTATAACGTTTTCGCTGCCATAGTTCAGGTATTCCGAAATATCGTACTCAAAACTATTATACCCGCTTGGCTCGGTACCCAGATAATGGCCGTTAACCCAAACTATGCTGTTACGGTAAACTCCATCAAAAGCGATAGCGATATGCCGCCCCAGATCAGATGGTGGAACAGTAAACTTTTTGCGGTACCAACCTACACTCGCCTCCGGAAAGTTTCGCCCGATGGCTTTATAACCGTGAGTACCGCTGCCTTTTGGGCTGAATGGTTGCTCAACGGCCCAATCGTGCGGCAGGTTTATTTTGCGCCAGCTCCGGTCGTCAAAATCAGGCGAAGCGGCACCATCGCCATAGCCCGTTTTGGCAAAATAAGAGAAATCGCTTGTTCCGTTATAAAAATCCTTTGCCGGGTCGTAAGCATGGCCCAATGCAAACCGCCATCCAAAATCCATCGACAAATGCTCCCTGACTTGTGTTTGCGCGCGCAGACTCGCGCTTATTGCCAGCAACAACATAAAAATAAGGCCGGTAATTTTATGCTTACTATTCATTCTCAATCAAAATATATTCAACTGAATATGCCGGTGAGTTAATGCGAATGCTACCACTGGCAGTTGCTGATAAAGGCTTAATACTTTCAACATCAGGCGGACCGCCGGAAGCATACTCACTGCCTTTACCATTCACAAATACTTTTTGCGAAAACTCACCATTATCGCTCCCTCCCGTAAGGGTATATAAATAGTAACGCTTGCCGGATTTAAAGCTCGCTGTTTTAATACTGATGGTTTGCTTAGCCGATCCTTTATTTACCACAACTAACCCAACCTGCCCCGAACTGAATTTTGACGCGTACGCCAATACATCGTTACTCCCCGAAACAGAGCTATTGATCATTTTATCGCCAAAAAAACTTTTGAAAATAGTACATATAATAATAAGCCGGCCTTGGGTACCAAACAGGAACACCTGGCTCATCGCCGTGGTTAAACATACCATGATCATTGCCATTGTTATAGCCGTTAGCCAAATCCCAGCGGCTGGCCATACCATATTTATTTTTGGCCAGCTCGCCCAATACAATAGTGGCATGCATCCCATTAATATACGAGCACATCTGTTTTGAGCCCTCTGCAAAAATATTCCATTCGGTTAACGCAATTGGCTTGAGGTCGATGTGGTTATCTGCACTTAACTGGTGCATGTAGGCCATCATTTTCTCAGTTTCGGTAGTGGCAGTATTCAATATAAGCGCTGCCGGCGAATTCTGCTCATAAGGCGTATAATAACAATGCACAATAAAAAAATCGGCTGCATTGCCTGCCGTTTTAAAAAAATCATTGTCCCAGGTTTTTTCCATCGATGCCGCCCAGGATTTTTCACGTAAGGTTTCCACAAGCACAGCGCCGATGTGTATTTCGGCGCCAATTTGCTTCGCGGCGGCCTTCATCGAATCGGCGAAAACTTTAAACTGTTCGCCGTATATTACGCCATTAATATAACGTGGTTGTTTATCCTTATTTTTTGTGGTATCTATTTGATACCCGGCCTGCCAGTTGCCGTAGTTTTCGTTCCCTATCTCCCAAAACTTAGTCCGGCCCTTGTCATACCTTACCCAATCGGCAGCCAGGTGTGCAGCAGTTTGTACCGGGTGCGAACCTGTGCCGTATCGCGCATAGCCATAATTTACACAAATTATACCAGTGCTGTTGGTTTGCTTTAGCATAGCGTAATAATTGTTTACCGACAATGTATTCGCACTTTCATTCATCCCATCCCAAAACTTTTCCCGCCGGGGCTTTTTGTTTGGATAGATAAGCGTATCAGGTACATCATGTGGTTTTTGTCCCGGAGCTGCGTTCCAGAAAAACACATTACTGATATTACCTCCCGGGTATCTGATTACCTGCGGCGCCAAAGTTTTGATCCCATCAAGCAGTGCGGGCTGACTGATAATGTTAGTCATGTACGGATTGGCATTATTGCCATACAGGTATTTTGATACAGTGGCCAGTACTTTATTATAATCTATATTTACCTCAACTGTAGCCGGAGATAGCGGTTCAGTATAGTTTAAAAAGCTTTTTGGAATTTCTGCTTTTTTATCCTGAGGCTCATTAAGAAAGAACCCTTGTGTGCCTTGCCCGTAAAGGCAATTACAAATAAAGAATAAGGCAACAAAACACCATCTCGTTTTTATATTCACTGTATATAAAGCTTACTGATTATTTTTTAACGTTATCTTTTTTCCTTCATAATCGATACTATGATTGTTGTTCGCTTCAAAATTCAGCTCAACCGGGTGATCTTTGCCGATCCATACCACATTGAATTTCCTGTTGGTTAGCATACCGGGAAAGCTCCCTTCACGCGCGGCGATGGTTAAAGTTTTATTGGCTTCGGAATAGCTGAAGCGGATATTACTGAATGCGCCTTTTTCGTAATTGTAGTTATCGCCCTCATCCTCGTAAAGCGTAAAAGAGGCATCCCTACCGGTGTATACATACAAGTTAATGGGATTAGCCGGTTTTTCGCCGGTATATTGAATTTCGGGACCGAACGGAATGATCGATCCCTCCTTTACAAAAACCGGCATACGCTGGTAAGGAGCATCGGCAGTTATGGTTTGGCCCCCCGTGGTGTATTTGCCATTGTATAAATCGTACCAGCCGTTACCTTTCGGCAAATAAACACTCCGGCTGCGGGCGCCATATTCGTAAACCGGACTGACCAATAAATCCGGGCCAAAAAGATATTCATCGCTGATGTTTTTCACCTGCTTATCTCGCTCATAATCCATAATTAAGCCACGCATGATTGTATAATCATGATGATAAGCCATGCCTGCAAGGCTGTAGATGTAGGGCATTAAGCGGTAACGCAGCTTATCATAATAAAGCATGCTCTTGTATGCCGGATGGTTTTCGGGGGCCACATTATACATCTCACGGTACGGGAACTGGCCGTGTACACGAAACAGCGGCACAAACGCGCCGAACTGGTACCAGCGCGTCATTTGCTCGCGCCATTCTTCCAGGTCTTTAGTGTTTGGGTTTCCGTAACGCTGCTCTACCGCAAAACCGCCGATGTCCATCGTCCAATACGGTATGCCCGACAGGGCAAAATTGATCCCTGCCGGAATCTGATTTTTCATATCGCTCCAGCGTGACGCGATGTCGCCGCTCCAGGTAGCAGCTGCGTACCGTTGTAAGCCTGCGTAAGCCGACCGGGTTAAAATAAATACCCGCTTACCGGGATTGGTTTTTCGTTGGCCCTCATAAATACCTTTTGCATTTTGAAGCGGAAAACCGTTATAATACAAGGTCGACGATCCTAAATAAGTAGGAGTCATTACCGCTTTACGGCTTTGGATATCCATATTCGAGTTAATGTCAGGCTCGGATGCGTCCATCCACCAGGCGTCAACTCCTTTGGTATACAAATGCGTATCTATCAGGTTCCAGAAGGCTTCGCGGGCCTTGGGGTTATAGGCATCGTAAAAGGTTGAAACATAACCCTTCCCTATCCAGTCTCGCTGGCGATTAAGCACGTTTTGTTTATATAGCCACCCGTTTTTGTTAAAGTATTTATAGTTCTCGATGCCTTCGTAAAATTTGGCCCAAACCGAGATCATAAAATGCGTATGATACTGATCATGAAGCGTGCTGATCATACCTTTCGGATCGGGAAAACGTGTTTCATCAAACTCCTGGCTGCCCCACTGATCTTCTTTCCAGTACGACCAATCCTCAACTATGTTATCCAGCGGTATCTTTCTGTCGCGAAATTCTTTAACGGTGCTTAGTATTTCATCCTGGGTTTTATAGCGCTCACGGCTTTGCCAGAAACCCATCGCCCACTCGGGCATAATGGCGGCTTTGCCAGTTATGGTACGATAGCCACTGATGACCTGGTCGATATTGCTACCGGATATAAAATAGTAGTCGAGCTGTTTGCCTGCTTCCGAATCGAAAGCGAATTGTTGTTTTTCTTTATCGCTAAGCGGGCTCAACCATTTTAGTGCGATAAACGATTCGTCCCCATCGGGCAGCCACTCAATTCTGATCGGGTATCTTTTTCCTTTAATTAAATTAACATCTATTAAAACCGTGCCTGGGTTCCAGCTTTGCCGCCACCTGTCGGCTAACAGCTTACCGTCAATCCAAACTTTGGCATAGCCCGCGTATTTAAATAAAAACTGATGCGTACCGCTCTCAGCCGATTCGATCGACCCTGCCCAGGTAACTTTGCCATTACCAAGTTTATAACCAGCCGGGACGTTTTTAAGCGAGCTCAGGAACGAATAGTCTATCTCTTTTTCATTACGTTTTACAAATACATTATTCGTATCGTTTTTGTGAGCATAAGTAACCGTCAAACCACCGGTATTGCCATCTGCCGAATATAATTTCAGATCAGATAAAGGCCGATAATCCCTCGTATCGCCAACTTTGGTTATCGAGTAGTTATCCCACAGTATGCCATAATTTTTATTGGATACCATAAAAGGCACGGCTACTTCGGTATTATTTTGAAGCAGCTCCACATGCTGGTTTTTATAATTTACAATGCCACTCTGATGCTGGCCCAATCCGTAAAAAGTCTCATCGACAGGACTGTTAAACGCCTGGATAATGCGGTAGTAATTTTCACCACCGGCAGATCCGGGTATAAACTTGCGCCCCGGTTTTTCGTTTAAAATAGCCTTACCTGTTTTATCTGTGAAGCTTACGGCGCCTTGCGCTAATGATACATGCACAATAAGCGTTGCCGTGCTTAAAAGCAGCTCATGGTTATTTTGAGTCACGTTAAACTTAACGGGTTTATTATTTTGCTCAACAGCCATCAGGCTTTTAGCGGTAGAAAAAATATTATCCGGTGTTGCCTTTATGTGGATAATGTTATCCGAGATAACCTGCAGTTGCAACAAGCGGGTTGAGTGCGCTGCTTTTTCGGGTAGTTTAATTATAACTCCGTCGACTGTTTTTGTATAAATTTTTTGCCCGTAAGTATGGGTAAAAAGTGCAGCAGAAAATACGATACAGGCACTGATAAGTATGCGTTTTAGCATAAATGTATTACAATTGGTTATTTACAACAGGCTGTTTAACTGTGCAATAATGGTATGCGGCGCAAACAGCTGATTGTAAAGATCAATTATTGATCACACAAATTATAATACTATTACCTCATTTAACAATAATGGTTTTGCTTTGCGTGGTATGTGCGCTGAAATAACCAAGTGCTGCAGGAGTAATATTTGTTGGTGGATTTGATGGAGCAACCGTTCCGCCCCCGTTTTGCCCCTGCTCCCTCATCAGGGTATACCAATAGGTATAAATGGATTTATCAATGCATTGCATTTCTACCGTAACGGTATCACCTGCATAAACATCAATATCAGTTTGGCGTAAATCGCTGCTTACATATCTGCCATCTGTAAACCCATCATCATAGGCAAAAATGCTTTTCACCTGAACACCATTCACAGTCATCACAAAACGGTATTGATTGCTTATGCCTGCAGGATCCTGGTAATATACGCTGATGGTTTTTTTGATCTTTCCGTTGTTACCCGTATTTATAACATTGTTTTTTGAAGTCACCGAGTCGAGCACGACAGTAGCAGGCATAGTTGAATTTGCAGCATAGGTCTGGCCGTTCGACACTACATTTAAGGTATAAGTATTGCCTGCGGTCCCAACCAATGGATTGACCGAATAAGTGCCTTTGGGCCCTTCGGTTAATGTATAATTTTTACCCGACTGATCTTTTAGAGTTACCGTAGCGCCCGTTACCGGCGGATACGTATTGGTGTTGGTGAAAGGCACGTTATTAGTTAGTGTAACATACTGCGGACCGTTAACATTGGTTAAGTTAGCTTCGATAACCAGCTCACCGGCAGCACTATCTAACTGCAGGTTGATTTCTTTGGTGCACGATGTGATAATTAATAAGCCGGTTAATATGATGAAGTAACTGCTATATTTTTTCATGTTGCGATTAAAATTTGAAGTTCCAGGTAACTGAAGGAACCGGTGTTGGGAAAATACTGGTAATGGTTGCGGCGGTAGTGTTCGGCACATTTTTACTATCTGCAAAAGTGATGGTGTACGGATCCCAGTGCCCGTAAAGATTGTAGATGCTAAACGTCCAGCTGGAATGATATTTTTTATGTTCCTTGCCTTCCAATGTGGCTCCTATATCCAGCCTGTTGTTTGCCGGCTCCCGATAACCGTTGCGGCTCGAATAGGAAAATGTGGTTAGCCCGCCGACCTCGTATTTACCTGTTGGATAACTCACCGCGTTACCGGTACTGTAAATAAACGAGCCTGAAAAACTCCATCGCTTATTGAGCTGATAAATCCCCACTAAAGAAAGATCGTGCGTGCGATCCTGCGTAGCAGGGAAATAGTTACCATTGTTAATCGCTGTAAATTTGTCTTCCGTCCGCGACAGCGTATAGCCTATCCAGCCGTTAAAGCGACCGTACTTCTTCTTTAAAAATAGTTCCAAACCGTAGGCTCTCCCTGAGCCGTAGGTTAGTTCCGATTCCACATCCTGGTTTGCAATTAACTGTGCGCCGTCTTTATAATCGATCTGATTTTGCAGCCATTTGTAATAAACTTCTGCCGAGAACTCGAACTGGTTATCCTTAAAATTTTTAAACCAGCCGGTTGATACCTGGTCGGCTATTTCGGGCTGGATATTATTACTGCTTAATACATATAAAGCGGTAGGTGTGCTGCTGGTTGAATT
>Ga0207098_10541_pt1 | contig 10967 bp, 9 predicted proteins | sample Alteio_BWMinHeat_84_FD_153548 | JGI IMG/M metagenome (GOLD analysis project Ga0207098, IMG submission 153548) | Enriched cells from forest soil in Barre Woods Harvard Forest LTER site, Petersham, Massachusetts, United States -... | ecosystem: Environmental > Terrestrial > Soil > Temperate forest >...
TCAGTCTTTCGCTCCTGCGACGTGACTTGGTAAGCCGAGCAGTTCACTCCGCCGGTCCTGCGAAGAGAATGAGGTTTTCGTCCGGATCCGAAATTACAAAGGTTCTGGCGCCCCAAGGCTCCGTCTTTAGCATCTGATGGAACGACACTCCTGCAGCCTGAAATTCCAAGAAGAGTTGTTTCAAATCGACGGTGTTAGCAACTGTTATCGAAGCGGAAAGCAAGCCTTCGCGCTTGCGAATATCGCCAGCGAAAACGGGCTCGCACACCAGCCGCAAATTGAGTTTCGCAGAATCTCGTACCACTTGGCCGTAAAACGGTGGGTCGCCGTAGGCGAATGCGACCGTAAAGCCAAGTTTGCTTGTATAGAAGTCCGAGGAGTTCTGGACGCACGCAACAAAGAGTTGCGCCTCGATCGAATTGAGAACTGCGCTTAAAGCCGTCTGATTGGGTGTTTCTCTCATGACATCCGCTCCTGAAATGAGCGCCTGCCAGCTGTCGAACCCCTGTTGCCGCGCAATAAGCTCTTGGGCATCCGCGAGCTTAAAGCCTGAATTCAGTATGTCCACGTCTCCCATCCCGCGAAAGCGGGGTAGCGTGGTCCGGATCTGCGCCGCGACCGGATGATACCGTTCGCGATGCCAGCGCAGAAACTGTTTGGCTTGTTTCTTGAGGTTCTCGATGTTCGGCATAGGCGCAATTGTGCTCAAGTACCGTAGGTAGGCGTTGCCCTTTCGGTCTACCGATGCGCCCTACGCAGCACTACAAGATTCGCTCTAGGAGTGCTTCACTGTCAACGGCTTTCGGTCTTGGACTGAAGCTATCATCGGCACCTTGTTCAACGTAAATCTCTTCGGTGAGCGCTTAGTGTTTTCACCTAATGCCCAATCGCCCGAGCGCGTTTCCAGGTCGATGGAGAGCTGGAATCATGGGTTGGTTTGTTATCAACAGTCGAGGTTTGGACTCGTAAACATGACACGACTTGCCGCACAGAATTGATGGGTGCAGGCGGGCGATTGCTTCCTGCGTTTCGCCGTAGATTTCGTGCTATGACCCAACATCCCATTCACCACGACAGATACAGAAGCAGCCCCCCAAAAAACGCCCTTCTGCTGCCCGCAGTGGGTTGTCCCAATATTCGGCATGGGTAGCTCCATTATCTTTTCCACACTAGGTTCCGTTTGTCTTTCGACTCGCTTTCAATCATCTGGGCCGCGAGAACTCCTGCATGGTGTCGCGTCCCGGGCAGCGCTCTATAGCTTGAGATCCTCTCCGCCTTACAAGATGAGTCCGTTGCTTCTGCTTATGCTGTCAATTCTTATAGATTCTTGCCTCCCTCGGACGGAGGTGGAGGGTGGTGGCGCTGGCGGGGTCGCTGGAATCTCTGTAGTTGCCGAGCTTGAGATTTTTGGCTTGAATCCCCTGCGGCAGGGTGTAGTCGATTGGCTGGCTGGAGAAATTGAGGATTACCAGATAGCTGGATGCACCGAGGCTTCGGGTGTAGAGGAAGACCTGTTCGTGCGTGGGGTCCAGGTCTTGGTAGTCGCCGTAGATGAATGCTGGATCGGATCGACGTAGCGCGATCAACTTCTGAGTGTAGTGATAGATGGAGTCCGGATCTTTGACTTGATCGGCGGCGTTGATTTGCAGGTAATTGGGATTGACGGGCTCCCAGGTATTGTTGCCGGTGCTGAAGCCTGCGTTTTTGGTGGTGTCCCACTGCATGGGTGTACGGGCGTTGTCGCGGCCGTAGGCTGCTGCACCAGAGATCAGTTGCTGCTCGGTGAGCTTGCCCTGTGCTACTTCGGTCTTGAAGCGGTTTTGTACCTCGATGTCATTGAACTCGCTGATTTTGGTCCAGGGATAGTTGGTCATGCCTAATTCATCGCCCTGGTAGAGGTAAGCGGTACCGCGCAGGGTGAGAACCATGGTCTGCAGGAGCTTGGCGGACATGGCTCGCGACTCCGGGGTCGAGGTATCGCCCCAGCGGGAGACGACGCGGGACATGTCGTGGTTACCGAGGAAGGATGTATCCCAGTCCTGCTTGCCGAGGATGGTGGCGTGGGCGGTGTAGATGGCTTTGAGTTCCGGCAGGTGGAGCGGGCGGTAGTTGTAGCCGCCCATGGAGCCGATGCGAGTGGCGTCAAAGTTGAAGATCTGGCTGAGTTCGTGGCGATCCTCGCCGACGAGGTTATGGGTACCTGCGAGGTCGATGCCGATGGCTTCGCCGACGCTCATGTCGTCGTAATTGGAGAGAACTTCGCGATTCATCTCCTGCAGGAACTCGTCGCGGCGCGGTCCGTTGGCCCAGAGCTTGACTGCGTCCTGGCCGGGTGTCAGGTCGGGCAGGCCGGGAGTTTTGCTAATGAGCGGAATTACGTCCATGCGGAAGCCGTCGACGCCCTTGTCGAGCCAGAAGCGCATCAGGCTGTAGACCTCCTGACGGACTTTCGGATTTTCCCAGTTGAGATCGGGCTGCTTGACGGCGAAGAGATGCAGGTAGAACTGCCGGGTTATTTCATCCCACTGCCACGCCGAACCGCTGAAGAAAGAGGTGTAGTTGTTGGGCGGGTCGAAGCCGTTTGGGGCGTTCGGATTGGGCTTGCCGTCGCGCCAGATGTAGTAATCGCGATAGGGGTTGGTGCGTGATTTTCGCGATTCCTCAAACCATTTGTGCTCGTCGCTGGTGTGGTTGACGACCAGATCGATGATGAGGCGCATATGCCGCTTCTTGATCCCGGCCAACATCCGGTCGAAATCGCCCATGGTGCCGAACTCGGTCATGACTTTGCGGTAGTCGCGGATGTCGTAGCCGTTGTCGGCATTGGGTGAGTCGAAGTGCGGGCTGAGCCAAATCACGTCGACGCCGAGATTCTTGAGGTAATCGAGCCGGCTGGTGATGCCGTTCAGGTCACCGATGCCGTCGCCGTTTGAGTCTTGGAAAGAGCGCGGGTAGATCTGGTAGACGACTGCTTCTTTCCACCAGCGCTGGGAGTAGCCGTTAATCACAGTGACGCCCTGGGATGCGCGTCTAGCATCGGCGGTTGCGGGCTCTAGTGATTGGGCGTAGGAGCTGACCCCGATTGCGGCTGCAAAGGCGGCTGAAAGAGCGAGTTTGATCAAAGTTAGCACCGCCGTATGGTAAGGCCGGGGATGACATTTTGACGAGTCTGCCACAGCGCAGGGCAGCGGTTCTTTGGCAAATGGGCCGGGTTTCCAAGCTTACTACGGCGTGGCCACTCTGAAATCCTCCGACGTCGGTCTCCTCAGCCAGGCCGACGGTTTCGATACCGAGCAAGCGTCAAAACCGTACGTCGGTGAACAACTCGGAACGGCTGAGCCTGAAGCCTTGACACGGAATAGAACTTCGCCCGCGCTGGGATTGGGGATGGGACGAGTTTCCATTTTGGGGACCTCCTCAGTCCTACGCACATTTCGGGATCACGCGGTCGAACGCACGCAGGCAATGACCCCGGCGATGCCTCGTCGAAGTCAGGTCCTGACAAATGTGCTTCTCGCCATTGATCCCTTCTGGGTTTCAGTTGACACGAAATCGCCAGGGCGTATTTCCAAGGCTTCCGGCGGTGGGAATAGTGGAGATACAGGTTGGGCTGTTGGCAACAACTATCGTTCATTCATGCTGGTTGCACATGGAATGAGCGGATGCACACCCTCGTCGCTGATCAGCGCGTAAATGCCACGGGCAAATCTCTCCTGTTGCACAGTAATGTAGCAGTGCTTTCTGAGAAAGGCGGTCGAGGTGTCCCAGTCTTGCGTCGATCCGGGAATCGTTGTTGCGATGTGCTGGGCAGCTTCGAGTTGCAGATGTTCGATAAATCCGCGCAGGTGAGTCAAGGAATCTCTTCACCGCCGCGAGCCCAGCACCGTACCTGGCACGCCGAACACAAATTGGCAGTGAGAACCTTCGCCTCTAATCCGGGTGGAAAATGATGCCACTCCATCTGATCGTCGTCCGCTGAAATGCCTCCCACAGCCTCTCCGTGGTAAGTTCTCCACTTCACAAAAACACCCGGCTGCTAGACCTTCAGATGCGCAGTTCGTGCCACGAGCGATCCGAACGACAAGCGTACGTACACATCGCCTAAGTGACTGACCTCGCGCGCGCAAGGGGTGTCCCCAGTCTTCCGCGCTTCGCTCGTGCAGATCTTCGCCCTTTCCACTCTCGCTAGCGCTCCGTTTCAAGAGTGGGGGATACCCCTCCACCTTGCACTTGCTACCCCCCGCCTTCGCCAGGAGGCCTTCGGCATGTATGTCACATGCCACTGCCAAAAAGGCAGAAACGAGGAGGACCCGCCGATGAGCAAAAAGCCACCTAGGAAAGACGCACCGAAATTCAACCTCTATCAGGTTGTGACCGACCGCATTATTGCCAGCCTCAAAGCGGGCTGATCCCGTGGGAAAAGCCGTGGAAGGCATTGCAGCACGCCGGAGGCCCTTTCCCTCGTCCTGAACGCACGCTATAACGCCGTCCGGACGACGATCATCACAACCAACTATGCCGTCCTGCCACCGGGTGCCGGAGGCATGAAGGAGGATACGCTCGGCGATCGCATGCGTTCACGCCTCCTCGAGTCGCGCCGCGTGGTCGAGATGAAAGGCGTAGATTATCGCGCCGGACGCGACAAGAAAAATCCTGCCCCGACTCGGGTGAAGTGATTTACCACGCTTCAGCGGGAAAGGGAAGGGAAGTCACTGCCCACAGATTAGCGCACGGCGTTGAACCTCTGGCTGCAGAGGCGAACGCAGATAGATGCCAGAGGAGGGTGTTTGGGATCCGCGAACAGAAAGTTGCCTTAAGAATCCAATGCTTTTGTAAGTTTTCTTGAGAATAGGCAGGATGCAGGTTTGTCAGCTTGAAGTGGTACGCAGGTGACTCTACGGTTTTGGCAACCGGGGCGGCTCCGGGTCAAGGCCCAAGGCGTTGATTCTCCATTGGCTGGTTTTGCGCCTAAAAATGAGATCTAACGCTAGTAAGTGTTTAGAGTATAAGATTAGATAAACGGAGGATGCCTCATGGGGTCGGTTCTCAATCTTGATCAATTTCGCGCGGCTTTTCGCTCAGGCGGCCTTCGGTCTGTGTCAATCCGGGCAGCGGGAGGGGAATTCTTCATTACCGCCGAACCGCGAACCGGCGAGCGCGTCACGCTGGCCACGACCCACGGCGGCAAACTGCGCACCTTCCGCGATCCCGGCAAAGCCATTGCCATCCTCCATGAGATCGGCGCCCACAAGGTCGGAGTCGATACTTCGGCCTGGTCGCCGGCCCAGGCAAACCTTCTCGGGCGCCGGCGACCCGATACCGCCGCGCGGCAGCGCCGTGCTCATGAGGCCGCCGCCCACGATGCGTGGTTTCGCACCGAAGTCGAGCAGGCTCTGCGCGAGGCCGACGAACCGGCAACCCAATGGATCTCTCAAGGCGAAGCGAAACGGCAAAGCGCCGGCAGGCGAGAGAAATGGCAGGCCAAGGCGGATGCTGAGAAGGCCGCAAGTTGACGATCGCCTGGCTCAAAACTGCCCTCCGCACCCGGATTGAGCAACTGGATTACATCGCCGCAGACAATGTCCGGGCTACAATCCGGCTGGATGAGGAGATCGACCGCCAAGTAGACTTGCTCGCCGCGCATCCCTTGATGGGGCGTGAAGGACGGGTGAAGGGAACCCGCGAGCTGGTCATCGGCCGCTCGCCGTTCATTGCCGTCTACCGTATCAAAGGGAAAAGAATTGAAATCCTGCGCATCCTGCATGGCGCCCAGATGTGGCCACAGATTCAAATTGCGAAAAAGTAAAAAGTTACGTGTGCAAAAACAAATTCAAGCCTTCTTTTTTCCGTTGTCTGGCCGACTTTCGCTCTGTTTCTTTTTGGCTCTAGGTTTGACTTCCCCTACACAAGCGGCGGGATACTCGCCAAGTCCTTCGAGAAGAGTAGAAAGCGAAGTCCCAAAGCGATGGGACATTCATCGGACCGCCACGCTCATATCTGCGCCACTGCGAATCGTGGTAATTGTGCTTGACGACCATATCCCGGAGCGACAAACCTCGCTCCTTCCTCATCTGCTGTATCCGCATTCCCAGCAGCTTTAAAAACTCTGCATAGTCCTGGTCAATGTCGGGGTCCATCACCTGCTGCCTCACAATCAAATGAGCAAGGCTTTTCGTTGCGCGCCGCGTCTGCGACAACTTAAATCTCCCGCGGGCGGGCAGGCAAACATGCTGAGTCTACGCTTGAATGTATAGGCGAACTGAGCGAATCTCGCGACGTAATTAGACCGATACGAAACTATACTGTCAATGTCATGATATCGTGCGGTCCAAAGAATCATAGTCTTAGATTATCCGGATTATATGAGAGCGATATTTTTATTTCTAAACTCTGCCCCGCTTGTCAGGACCTATCTATCGTACGTTTCCTGCTGTCCCGTATCGGTGGTGCATGCCTCGCCAGTAGAAAGTGGCGGAGAGTGGCATACGCGCATTGACCGAGTGGCCACTTCCGGTTTGCCGCACTCCCGCCGGAACGCCGGGAGACAAGCATCGATAGAACTCCGTTCTGGTGACTTCCTGCCTGTTGATCTTCAATGTGCCCCCGCAGGTCTGCGTTATCATGCACGCATGACAACGACGGGCTGGATTATGACAATTGCAATCCTCGCGTCGGCCGCGCCCCAGGCCCGTCTTGCAGCGCAAGGCGCCCCGCCTGCATCGGGCGCTGTCTGGCAACCACGGGGTGTGCAGAGTCTGGAACATGAACTCGCCATCCGTCCGCACGAGGCTGTCGATCTCGTTCCCGACAAAACCTATACACTCGCCGAGTTGATCGACCTGGCCCAACAGAGCAACCCCGAAACACGCGTCGCATGGCAGGAAGCCAAATCCAAGGCTGCCGCTCTGGGCATCGCACGCAGCGCCCTTTATCCAACCATTTCTGCAGTTGCCGTTGCCGTCACCCTCCGTACGGCGACCCTTATCGGCGAATTCTTTCACCGCCAGACGGAAGGCATCTTTGAGCCCGTTCTCCATGTCGAGTACCTGGTCTTCGACCTCGGCGGACGCAGTGGAGAAATTGACGCGGCGAAAGCCAACCTGCTGGCTTCCGATCTCGGGTTCAACGACACCCATCGTCGCGTCATTTATCAGGTCGCCTCTGCCTATTACCGTCTCCTGAACGCCGAGGGCCAGCGCCAGGCAGCCGAAGTCAGCCTCGAAAACGCCAAGACCGTCGAAGAGGACGCAAAGGCACGCCTCGCAAACGGGCTCGCCACCAAGCCCGACGAGCTCGAGGCCACCGCCGCTCGTATCCAAGCGGATTACGATCTGCAGGCCGCCGTCGGAGTGGTCGACATCGCCCGCGGCGACCTTGCTACTGCGGTCGGACTCGAGCCGGGCACGATATTCAAGGTGCAGGGCATCGACGAGTTGAAGCTTCCCTCCTCCATCGCCGACTCCGTCGATCAGGAGATCGATCGGGCCGTCATCCAGCGTCCCGACTTGCTCCAGCAATTGGCGCGTGTGCGCGCCGCCGATGCTTCGATCAAGCGGGTTCGATCCACCTACTTTCCTTCTCTCAGCTTCACGGGGGACGGTGGCCTGGCGCGCGCTTACGGCCAGCAAGATCTTCTTCCGGGCAGCTATGCGCAGGGAGAAGTCTGGGATGCCGAACTGGAGCTCAAATGGACCCTCTTCGACGGCGCGGGGCGCGAAAACCGTATCGCACAGGCCAAGGCCGACAAAAAGGCCGCACAAGCCCAGATCGATGTGCTTCGCGACCAGATTGCCAACCAGGTGTGGGCCGCTTACTCCGACATGCAGACCGCTCTGCGGCAACAACAGGCCGCCGCTGCCCTGTTGACTGCTTCGCAACAGTCATACGAAGCGGCCCATCAAGCCTACGGCTATGGCGTCCGCAATCTTCTCGATGTCGTCTCGGCGCAAAAGGTCTTGGCGCAGGCCCGTTCCGAAGACATCGCGGCGCGGACTCGGTTGCTGCTCCAGGTCACTAACCTTGCCTTCCGCACCGGCGACCTCATTCAAATCCAGCACTGGAGCCCAGGTCCATGACTCCGAACTCATGCGAATGGAGCGATGCAACACCGTGAACCGCGTTCAACCATTGTTGACTCTGCCGGCTGCGCTGCTCGCGACCGCACTCACCGGGTGCAGCCGCGCTCCTACGTTCAACATACTCGGATCTTTCTTCCCGTCCTGGCTCATTTGCCTGGTTGCGGGTATCCTCCTGGCTGCGATCATCAACCGCATCATCGCTCGTTTTGCGATCGACAAGGAGATCCTATGGCCGGTTGTCGTCTATCCCTGTCTGGCGCTCTTCTTGGCCTGCGCGCTTTGGCTCATCCTGTTTAGTTGATTGACTGTTTAGTTCATTAGAGGAGGAACAATGCCCTCTGACCCGTCGCACAACCATCTTCACTTCGTGGGCCGTGCCATCAGCATCGCGGTGATGATCGGAACGGTTGTGATCGCGTTGCTGGTCACTCACCAGGTGAATGCCAATCCGCGCACCGATGATGCCGAAGTCTTCGCGAACTTCATCGGCATGGCCCCGCTCGTCAACGGCCCCGTGACCCATTTGTATGTCTCCGACAATCAGTTCGTGAAGGCCGGCGATCCACTCTTCGATATCGACCAACGCCCCTATGCCTATGCTCTCGCCCGCGCCCGCTCCGACCAGAACGCGCTCGAAGGCCAGATCGACGACGAGCGCCGCATCATCGCCGCCAAATCGAGCGGCGTCGATGTGGCCAAGGCGAGTGTTCTCAGTGCCGAGGCCGGCGTTGCTCACGCCGCCGCTGCCGTCGAACAGGCCAAGGCTGATGTTGCCAACGCCAAGGCCGCCATCGAGCGCTCCAATGCGGAGCTCGAGTACGCATCGAATAATCTGCACCGCATTGAGCCGCTACTGGAGCGCCAGTTTGTCACGGTCGACCAGGTAGACCAGGCCCGCACCTTGCAGATTTCGCGTTCGCAGGCTGCCAGCCAGGCCAAATCGCAACTGGCATTGGCTGAGGCAAGCCTCCTCGCCTCCGAAGCGCAATACAAGCAGGCGCAGGCCCTGCTCGAGCAGAGCCGCCAACAAGTCCAGCAGGCGACGCACAGCGTCACCACGCTCGAGCCGCTGGAAGGGCAGCTTCCCGGCAGGCAGGCCGTCATCGACACGGCAAAATACAACTTCGACAACTGCCGCATCGTTGCCCCGTTCGATGCCCGCGTCACCAACCTCACCATTTCCCAGGGAGCCTACGCAACCGCGGGTCAGCACATCTTCACGCTCATCGACACTCGCATCTGGTGGGTCGTTGCCAACTTCCGCGAAACCCAGTTGCGCCACATCCGGCCGGGGATGGTGGCCGACGTGTACGTGATGTCCCGCCCCAGCGTTCGCTATAAAGGCATCGTCGACAGTCTCGGATTCGGAGTCACGCCCGATAGCGATCTGGTCGGCCACATCTCCGCACCGAGCCTTCCTGACGTCCAGCGCACTCTGAACTGGGTGCATCTGGCTTCACGGTTTCCCGTGCGGGTGCGAATTCAGGACCAGCCGGCTGACGTGTTCCGCCTCGGCGAATCCGCGGTCGTCATCATCCGCGGCATTGCGCCTCCGAATACCAGGGAATAGACATGGCCTCCGAGGCAATCCACATCCCGCACGAGGAGCGCTTTAACCGGTGGTTCCCCGACTTCCTCAAGAACGAACTCATGCCTTATCCCGGCCGCTGGGCGGTCGTCGCACGCATCGTTATCGCCGCCACCCTGACCATGATTCTCATCGTCACCTTCCGCATTCCCGGAGGTGTCGTGGGTGCATTGTCCGCCTTCATTTTCTCGCGCGAGAACCTGGTGGCCACGGCCCGCTCGGCGATCTTCCTGATCACCGCGTTTGCTCTCGGCACTCTCTTCATTCCCGTCGGCGCACGTCTGTTCGCTTCCACTCCCGAGACGCACTTCCTGTGGGTGGGCGGCAGCCTCTTCATGGTCTTCTTTGTCCTCCGCTGTCTTGCCAATTACGCCGTGGCCTCCGGTCTGGCACTCGTCGTTGCCAACGTTGTCGGCATCTGGTACCTGCCCGGTCCGCCGGAAAGAAATGTCGAGCTGACTTTGTGGCTGGTCGCCGCCACCGTCATCGGTGCGCTCGTAACGTTGTGCGTCGAAATCGTTTATTACGCCCTGCACGGCCGCGACGAGCTCATCGATGGCCTGGATACGCGCCTCGCCCTCCTTGAAGACCTCATGGCGGATTACGCCGCGACACGGCCCATTTCCCCCGCTACCCGAGCCCGCCTCCCGCAGTTCGCCATGGTGGGAGCAGGTTCCTTGCGCCGCCACGTGGCACGCGGAAGCTACTCGCAGCTCTATCGCACACGCATGAGCACCCTGGTATCCCTGGTGGGGCGCTCCATTGATTTTGCTGCCGCCCTCGCCGACGCCTATCCTTCGCTGCGCGGGCTTGAGGAGCGTACCGGCCGCCTGAATCGAAGCATCGCCGACATCCGCCAGTGCCTCAGCACGCACGGTCAGCCCTGCGAGGCAGTCCTTGAGCCCCGGCCCAGCCCGGGCACTCCGCTCTTGTCCGAGATCGAATCCATGGTCTCGCTCATGCCCTCCATCTTCAGCCAAGAGAACGCCCCCGATCCCGCCCTCCAGAACATCGAGGACCCGCCCGAAACCACTCGCATCCTCATCCCCGATGCCTTCTCCAATCCCGAGCATCTGCGCTACATCCTGGGAGGAACAACGGCGGCCATGCTCTGCTACATCTTTTACGTATCGCTGGACTGGCCCAATCTCTCTACTTCCGTCACCACCTGTGTGCTCACCGCGCTCACCACGATCGGCTCCTCCCGCCAGAAACAGATCCTGCGCATCGCAGGATTCGTCCTCGGCGGAGTCATCTTCGGCCTCGGATCCCAGATCTTCGTTCTTCCCTTCCTCGATTCC
>Ga0207098_10501_pt2 | contig 10950 bp, 8 predicted proteins | sample Alteio_BWMinHeat_84_FD_153548 | JGI IMG/M metagenome (GOLD analysis project Ga0207098, IMG submission 153548) | Enriched cells from forest soil in Barre Woods Harvard Forest LTER site, Petersham, Massachusetts, United States -... | ecosystem: Environmental > Terrestrial > Soil > Temperate forest >...
CCCCGGCTCCCACCGCAATTTTCGCCTGAAGAACCTGGTAGCCGGCTCCCCGCGGATCATTGTCGGGGTTGATGAATCCAGTCAGCCGGGCCTTCTGGTATGGCTTCAGCAGTTTGCCGCTGCTCCATCCGCCCACCAGCAAAACTGCAGCCGCGGTCACCAGCACCAAAGACTGCTTGAGGTTCACTCCGCCTAGAAACAGACCGATGATGAGGATTGGCACGTAGGTGAGGGCGGTGCCGAGGTCGGGCTGCTTGAGGATCAGGAGCATGGGGATCCCGACCATGGCGAATGCCTTGGCGATTTCCCTCCACGAGAGGGAACGGCCACCGAGGTTGGCAAAATAGCGGGCTACCATCAGGATCATCACCAGCTTCATCCACTCCGAGGGCTGGAGTTGTACGGGTCCGACCCTGATCCAGCGGCGCGCCCCGAGCGCCTTGTGGCCGATGCCGGGAACCAGGACCGCCGCTAGGGCGACGAGGAAAAACCCATAGGCCCACGGAGCGAAGTCAATCAGCTTGTGGTAGTCGATCTTGGCCAGCAGGAACATGGCCACCATTCCACCGGCGATCCAGTAGAGCTGCTTGGTGTGGAAGCCGATGTACTTGGTGTGCAGGGTGGCAGAGTAAATCTCCAGCACTGAAACCGTGCACATGACGAGCACGATGAACAGGAGGCCCCAATCGAAGTCGCGAAAGCTCAGGAAGCGGCGCATCAGGGAACTCTCTTGGGCGGACCGACAGGCACGGCGGCTAACCGGATGGGGAGATCGCCGGGCAGCCCGTGGGCCAGCCCGGACTGTTGGCTGGCCAGCGACCGCGCAGTCTGCGCGGGATCGATCACGTAATGCCCTGCGTGAAGGACGTCGCCTTCGGCAACCTGCTTCTGACCGGGGCCCGGTACTACGGGCGCAGTCCACAGCGCACCCACTTCGACGGGCGCCTTGGAACCGGCCTGCTCCAGGATGTTGTGATCCTGGCGGCGCTTCTTGTTCACATACGTGGTCACGACGGCCTGGGCGATGTGGGCCGAATTGGCGCCCCAGTCGCCGTGTTCCTGCAGGACGACGATGGCAAATTCCGGGGTTGCGCCGAGGCACCATGCCGACGAACCAGGAGTTCGGAGTCCGCTCCCCGCCCTTTACATGGGTATCGCCTCCGCCTACTACCTGGGCCGTACCTGTCTTGCCGGCGAAATCCACCCCTTCGATGTGGGACGCGGCCGCAGTGCCGGTGGTGGTGGCTGCAGCCATGCCGTCAGTAATCGTCATCCAAGTGTCGGTGTCCAATGGGACGTTCTTTTCACCCGAGCCTGGGAATGAGTCCACGACGGCCTGGCGAAAATCGGTGGGGAGCTGGTCGTCGGCCACCGAGTGGGGCCTCACGAAGTGGCCGTTGGAGGCGATCCCGGCCAGAGCCCGCATCAACTGAATGGGCGTGACCTGAGTTTCGCCCTGGCCGATGCCCACGGAGATCGTGTTGCCGGCGTAGTACTTCTGGTGGAAATTCTTCATTTCCCACTTCGTCGAAGGCATGACGCCCGACATCTCGTTTGGCAGGTCGATGCCGGTCTTTTGCGACAAGCCGAACGAGATCGCGTAGCGGGCGATGGTGTCGATGCCCAGTTTCTGCGCCAGCGTGTAGAAGAATGTGTCGCACGACAGGGGAATGGCCTGGGAGATGTTCAGCACGCCGTGATGCTTGTCGCAGTGGAAGAAGCGCCCGTAGAACGAACCCCCGCCGACACAGTTCACATGCATGTCCTGGGCTACGCCTTCCTGCAGTCCGGCTGCCGACATGATGATCTTGAAGGTCGATCCCGGGGCGAGCTGATCCTGGATCGCCTTGTTCATCAACGGGTGGCGGGGATCGGTGACCAGCTTGTTCCATTCATCGCGATGGATGCGCACCGCGAACGCATTGGGGTCGTAGCTGGGATGCGAGACCAGGGCCAGGATCTCGCCATTGCGGGGATCCATCGCTATCACGGCGCCATTGTTTTCGCCCAGGGCGATCTCAGCTGCCTTCTGCAGGTCGAGATCGATGGTGAGTTTCAGATCGTGGCCCGGCTTGGCGTGCTGGGTCCCGAGAACGCCCACCTCGCGTCCGTGGCTGTCGACGATCACGTCGCGCGAGCCGTCGTCGCCGCGCAGAATCTGATCATAGGTCTCTTCCACGCCGGCCTTTCCGACCACGTCGCCGGGCTGGTAGTAGGCATAACGCGGCTGGTTCAGATCCTCTTCGCTGACTTCGCCGACATATCCGATCAGGTGGGATGCGAACCCGTCGCGGGGATACAGGCGGCGCTCCTCGTCGATCGTCTCCAACTCCGGAAGCTCGTTCTTGTGGGCTTCGATAAACGCCTGCTCGTCGGCGGTGATGTCCTGCTTGATGGGGATGGGCTGGTAGCCGGGAGAGACGCGGAAGCGGTGCAGCGTAGCCCGCAGTTGCTCCAGATCGAGGTGCAGGCCCTGCGCAATCATGGGCAGATCGGCATCCACATTCTTGTTCTGCTCGCGGACGAGGAAGCAGGAGATGGAGGGATAGTTGTCGACCACAAGGCGGTTCTCGCGGTCAAACAGCTTGCCGCGGGCCGCCAGGATGGGCACTTTTCGGATGCGGTTCTGTTCGGCCAGTTCGCGGAAGTTGCTGGCGCCCAGCACCTGGAGACGCCAAAGGCCCGCGCCCAGTGCCAGCATCATCACCAGAATGCCGTACTGCACCACTGTGGATTTCACAGAGGAGAGCTTTTCACCGCGATTCCCTGAATCCTGATACATGGTTCTGTGCTCTAGGATACAGCCACATTGTTTCTCTTTGTTTGCCGGCGTGGTTCCGATGGTCATTAAAACGGTATCGCGTACCGCGACGCGCATCCGAGCCGCAGCACCTCTCCTATGCGGTACAAATCCCGGAAAGGACATCCAGGAGGTCGAATGTCAGGAAAGCTCGAAGGAAAGATTGCCCTCGTAACCGGCGGGAGCGCGGGTATCGGTCTTGCGACCGCGCAGCGCTTTGTGCAGGAAGGCGCGCATGTCTACATCACCGGCCGCCGGCAGGCGGAACTCGATGCGGCAACGAAGGCTATTGGGTCCAATGTCACTGCGGTTCGGGCCGATGCGTCGAATCTCGACGATCTGGATCGGCTCTTTTCCCAGATCAAGCAGGAGAAGGGGCGGCTCGATGTGGTGTTTGCCAACGCGGGAGGCGGAGAGTTCGTTGCCATCGGCTCCATTACCGAGGAGCACTTCGACAAAACCTTTGATACCAATGTGAAGGGCGTGGTCTTTACGGTGCAGAAAGCGCTGCCCCTCATGCCGGACGGCGGCGCGATCATTCTGAATGCTTCGATCGTTTCCGTGAAGGGCATGCCCAACTTCGGCGTTTATTCAGCCACCAAAGCGGCGGTGCGATCGTTCGCACGCACCTGGACCAACGAGCTGAAAGACCGCGGAATCCGGGTCAACGTCGTGAGTCCCGGGCCCATCGACACGCCTGGATTAACGGGCCTCGCGAAGACGGACGAGGAACGGAAGGCGATCGTCGCGCAACTGGTTTCTGCCGTGCCGCTCGGACGCCTCGGCCAGCCGGACGAGATCGCCAAGACGGTTGTGTTTCTGGCTTCGGATGATGCGAGCTATGTAGCCGGAGTGGAACTGTTTGTGGACGGCGGGATGGTGCAGGTCTGACCCGGTTCGATCTCGCCGGTCATTCTGAAGCCGGCGGCGCCAGCACTTTGGCATCGAGGTGCGGCAACAGCACCACGCTTTCCTGCTCATTGGGATCCGTGCGCGCGATGAGGGCTACGCAATTCTCGGTCGAACTCGGGTTGTAGGGCAAATGAGGCATGTCGGCCGGTATGTAGAGGAAGTCGCCGGGGTTCACCAGGAAGTGGTTCTCGAGCTGCTCCCCATACCACATACCGGACACGCCGCTGAGCGCGTAAATGGTGGTTTCGTGAGCGGCGTGCTCGCCCGTCTAGTCTAGCTGACGGCTCCCTCGGGAAGGGCGAATGGAATTGAGATCCTGAACGAGGTCCCCGTCTTCTCTCCTGCATCGAGGAAAACTTCCCCCCCGTGGTCTTCGACGATCCTCTTCGCGATGGCAAGGCCCAGCCCCGTGCCCTCGGATTTGCCGTGGGTGAAAAAGGGTTGGAATATGGAGTCCCGCACCTCCGTGGGAACTCCCGGCCCGTTATCCCATACGTCAATTCGCAGGCAGGCCGGCCCTCCCAGTGTGGTGATCGCGACCTCGCCCGACTCGGGCGAAACCGCCTCGCAGGCATTCAGGACAACATTCGTCATCGCGCGTTCCAGGAGCCTGGAGTTGTACCAGCCAATGGCCGATCCTTCGTGACGATGCGTGATGGTGACGCGTCGGAATGCCGGCCGTACGCCGATCATTCTCATCACGCGCTCCGTCGTCTCGACAATATTGCCGATCGCCGGACGAAGGTCTCCTGCCCCCTTGGAGCATTCCAGCAAGTCGGAGACGAGTTCGTTCATCCGGTCGATGGACAAACGGATCTCTTCATATAACTCGTCTCGTTCCTCTTCGCTTAAATTTGACTGGGCCAGGAACTCCGCATTCGCGAGGATCGCGGCCAGGGGAGTGCGAAGGTCGTGAGACATCCGGGCCACGAGTGTCCTAAAAGAGGGAAGCGGCTTCCTCGCGGGAGGAGTCCACTGCCTGCACTGCGGATATCCGGACGGCGAGGAACGCTCGCTATGCTCAGCTTGCTCCAACATCGAATACCTCTTCTTGTTACGGCCGGAATCGACCGAAAGGGCGCAGCTTCCCTTTGTTCGGCCTCGGCATGTGCCGTGCCGCTTGCGTTAGGATCCGTCCGGCGAGGAATCATTCTTGAATAGTTCCCTTAGAAAGGGAGTGACGTGGTAAAGCCCAACACCCCGGTCCCGCAGACCTTTGAGGTAGGCAATTCCCGCGGCATCAGCGAAGGAGACGTCCTCTAACTCCAGGTGCAACTGAATCGGATCCGGGCCGGTGTGCACATTGCATGTTGTGCGGAGTTCCTCCACCCAGGGGCCGGCGATCCGTCCTTCCACCCGAAGCGTCACGGCGCGCATATTCGACTCCACCACCGTTATCCGTAACATACGACTCGGTGCTCCTGTAACAGGGCTAAGTGCAATCGGGATGCCAATCACGATTCCAAGTCCTGACTGGCGGCAGCTTTGCCCCGGCGCCGTGAACTGGCGGCTCTCAGACTCCTCTAACCGGCAGCCCCTAAACCAATAGGGAGATTGTTTGCCGCGGCCCAGGGTGTGGCGCGAATCCCGCAACTTCTCATCATGGGTGGTGGGCCGCCGCCGAAGCTCCCATATTTGGTGGGCGCGGGCAGCTTGATGGATGGGCAACTACGAAGGGCGGGAGCGAGTCGCCCGGATTCCGAGTCTCTGTATCCGGTGGCGGAGCGTGTTGGGATGAAGGTCCAGGATCTTCGCGGCGCCATTCGAACCCTCGATTTTGCCCCCGGTCTTGTGAAGAGCCGCGAGGATATGGTTTCGCTCAACCTCGTTCAGGGTCGGCAGTTCCGCTCCGGGTTCGGGAGCGATGGCGTGACTCTCAGGACCTGGCGTGCCATGGTTCTCAAGGGATTTCGCATCCGTCACAGGAATCAGGTCCCGGGCCAGTCGCAGGATGGGTTCCGCGGAAACAATCACCGCACGCTCAATCACATTCTGGAGCTCCCGAATATTGCCTGGCCACGGGTAGTTTAGAAGGTGCTCCATCGATTCCCGTGAAACGCCTTCAATCTTTTTTCCGAACCGCTTCGATAAACGCGACAGGCTGAAGGCCACCAGCTTGGGTATATCGGATCGGCGCTCTCGAAGCGGGGGAATCTCGATTGGAAAGACATTGAGCCGGTAGAAGAGGTCCGCCCGGAACCGGCCTGCCTCGACTGCTTCGCGAAGGTTGCGATTGGTAGCCGCGATCACCCGCACATCTACACTCAAGGTGCGACTGCTGCCCACCGGCTCAAATTCCCGCTCCTGCAAAACACGGAGGAGCTTCACTTGCGTCTCGAGATTAAGCTCCCCGATCTCGTCAAGGAAGATAGTGCCGCCGTTTGCAAGTTCGAAGCGCCCGATGCGGCGATCGAGCGCGCCGGTAAATGCCCCCTTCACGTGGCCGAACAGTTCACTCTCCACCAGACCCGCCGAAATGGCGCTGCAGTTCACGTTCACCAGGGCGCGACTGCTCCGGGTGCTGCGGCTGTGAATCGCGCGCGCCACCAATTCCTTCCCCGTCCCCGTTTCCCCATAAATGAGTACGGTCGAATCGGTGGGAGCAACTTGCTCCACATTGCGAAGCACCTTTAGCAAAGCCGGACTGTTTCCCACGATCTCCTCGAAGTTATGCTCCGCTCGCAGTTCCTCGCGGAGATACACGTTCTCCTTCTCCAGCCTCCCTTTCAGGCTTGCAATCTCGTCGTAGGACTGCATATTCCGAATTGCCAGAACCACCTGGTTCGCCACCTCCTGCAGAAACAATGCGTCCTGCTCGGAGTACCGGTCTCGTTCCCGGCTTACAAAGCTGAGCGTGCCAATGCACTTTCCCTGAAGAGCCATGGGCAAGATGCACATGGAATGAATGCCTTCGGCCGCAAGACGGAGCTCGTTGGCGAACTGGGCCGAATCCTGGAGATTCCCGCACACGCGAGACCGCTGGTGATCGTAAACCCAACCCACACTGGTTTCGCTGCGCCTGGCCTCCATCCCCGTCTGGAAGTAGTCTGACTGCAACTCTCCCTCTACGGCAAGAAAGCGGAACGTGTCTCTCTCCGGCTGATAGAGAGTGATGGCGCACCGGTCGAACCCAATGAACCGATGCAATGCCTCGGAAATGGAACGCAACAAGGCTTCCTGGGTCAGGTTCATGATAATCGCATTGTTGATCTGAAGCAGGCTCCGGTTCTGTTCTTCACTTCTGCGCAGAGCCTCTTCCGTCTGCTTGCGCTCGGTGATGTCGACGAAGGTGATCACCGCACCTATGGTTCGCCCCTCCTGGACGACGGGGTGCGACCAATACTCGACAGGAAAGCTCGTGCCATCCTTTCGCCAATACACCTCGTCATCGCGGTGCACGCTCTCGCCTTTTTGAAACCCTAGATAGATGGGGCACTCTTCAATGGGATAGGGCGTGCCGTCCCTGTGGGTATGATGCTCCAGCGAATGAAGATTCCTTCCGAGTAATTCCGCCGGATCGCCGTATCCGAGAATCCGTGCCGCCGAGCAATTCGCGAAAAGGCATGTGCCCATCGAATCGCACGCACAAATGGCCTCGGCGGCTGAATCGAGCATCAGTCGGACGCGCCGTTCGCTCTCGTTCAGAACGTCCTGCGCCTGCAGCCATACCGGGTTGACTCCAGAAGGGGGCATGCTTGATTCCGGGCGCGGGGAAGGAAGAGACACCGGATGGCGCGGCATTCACGGTGCTGTGAACATGCTTCCAGCGGATACCTCACTATACACTCGGTCATCCTGACTGGTCGCCGCGGAAGATAGGCACACGGGATACGGGGATCGCCCTTTCGTTCCATCACTTTCGGCAGAATTGGTCAGAGTTCTCTTCGTGACAACCTCACTTTTCGCATCAGGTCGGGCAGTGTTCGCCGATGCGTCCGCCCGGAATCAGGCCGATTCTGACGAATTCCATGCTCGCCCTCCCCGACCGTGGCCACCAGCACCTCGGCCTTCAATTCTGAATCTTGTTCCGAGACTCCGGACCGCAAGTCGAAGGCGTATCCGTGCGACGGGCAGACCACGCGGCCCTCTTCGATACTCCCTCTCCCAGCGGTCGTCCCTCGTGTCGGGCGCGCAAAGAGCGAGCGTTGACCTTAGGCTCTACAGAGAGCCACTTCACTCCGGCGGCGCGCGCCTGCGCCACGAGAAGCCAATCAAAGGGATCCCAGTGTTAGCCGGGGAAAAGCATCGACGCCAACCGAGTGTTCCGCGGTATTCGGCAGCAAAGGACCGTACTTGCCGGCAAAATCGACTGTATTCAGCAGTTGACCGAACGTCACCGTGGGAACAATTCGAATTGCTGGATTGCGATCTTCGGCGCCACCATGGCATGCTCCGGATCCGTAAGCAGCGTCACCGTGATCTCATCGAATTTCCGCAGCGCTGGGCGGGGCGGGACCGCAAAGCGCAGAGTCTCAAAAAGCGGCGGGGGCCTGAATAAGGCGACCTGCCGGCCTTCCAACTGTTTCTCTCCGAGGTAGAGCGTCGCCTTGTTGGGCGACTCTGAATCGCCCAGCATAACCCCAAGAGAAACGTCACCACTCATCGCATCCCGGTTCTCGATCTCCACGTCGAGTTCGCCGCAGCGCGCCAGGCGAACCGGACCCACCAGCCGCTCGTGTGCTTCCATCATCAGCGGAAACGAATTATTGGAGTTGATGTTTACCCCCAGCGGAGTTCCATGCGCCTGGTGCGCCGTTCGCCCCGGCTGTGTCTCGGGCGGCTGGAAGTACCAGTAGGCCCCGTCAAACCGAATGACCATGGGGTGTGCCTTTTCCAGCCCCAGATAATTACTCGGCTTCGGAATCGGCGGAATCAACTGCTTCTTCTGCGGGAACGGCCACAGGATCACGCTTTCATAACCTCCCGTCCCCAGCACGGATTCGCCTCGCGTACCGCGCTTCGTATGCTGGCTCGACGCGTCTCCGTTATCCGCGGCTAGTGCTCCGTCTCGTTCTCCCTCTCTGTGTGCAATTCCCAGCACCAGGGCCCAGGCCGTAATCAGAATCGCGACGACAGTCGATCGCGTCAGCCTCCACACCGCGTGTCGCCTCGCCGGGTTCCCCGCTTCCTCGCGAGCCGGCACAATTAGGTTCCAGGCGAAAACGAACGCCGCCGTCGCGCACAAGGCGCCCGCAACTAAATGCGAGTGGTCATGTTGCGCGTACGCGGCGGCATAAATGCATCCGGAAATGACATACCCATGCGTTTCACGCGGCAAGGTTCGAAGTGTTTCGCCAAACAGCTCTCTCTCTTCCGTACGCGCCGGATCCGGTTCAAGCGGTATCGCGATCCCCCGGCGCAAGCCAGCCCCCAGCAGCCCGCCGCACACCGCTCCGATCAGCAGTGTGGCGGTCGAATCCTGGGTTGAAAGCAGCACCGCCGCCGGCACCCACATCCACCCCATCGCGCAGATCAGTGAAAACTCACGAAACGAAATCGGAGAACTCAATCGGTAGGGATTGGAAGAGGCGCGCCAGTAAAAATAAGCTCCCGCAACTCCTGCGACCGCACCCAGGACCACATAAAGCGCGGCCCGCATCAGCAACGCCGCCGGCGAAGGAACCCGCGATTCCGGCAACCGGCACAACAGCACCGCCGCAATGGTTGCATTCACCAGCCCCGCGCTAACGAAGAAGCCCACAAAACCGCGGATACTGGACGCATCCGCCGCAGCGAAACTTTTCGGCCCCGCGCCTGGCATCCGGGTTCCGAAGTCCCTCGAGTCCATTCTTCTCCGCTGACCTGGCTTTGTCCCATGCGCCCCCCGAGACTTGCATTGGGGGGCTTACATTCTTTGACTCCGCCAGCCCGAAAGATGTTCCCGGATCTCCACAATTTGCTGCGCTTGCCGCCGTGGATGAAGCGCTATCAGCGGCGGCATCTAGTAGCAGTTCACCGACCGCGTAATTACGGGTGCTTGGTGAGCCAGGACCGCAGTTCGTCGGAAAACTCATCCACAAACTGCATCGTCTCTCGCCGCGCCGCGCGGAACTGCTCCAAAGCCTCGGCCACGTTTCCGCCATCTCTGGGCACCTACCTCTTCTGCACCTTTGTCAGGCTGGTCTTCATTTGCAACGGGCGACGGCCGTCCCGTTAGGCTTGTTTCCAGATGGCGAGATACGAATTGGCGCCGAGTGATTTTTCGTCCCGAGGTTGCCATCGCAGCCTATGGCGAAACAGATGACCGCCGGACAGCGGCCGACGGTCATCCGCTTTACGGTTGGAGAAACATCAGCGGCCATTACCCAGCGTGCCGAGTCCACCAAGCCTTCCTGCTTTGCAGGTGCGAACCATGTGCCCGAAGGCTTCCTTTCTCTCAGCTTTCGTAGCCAAGCTGAAAGGGATTGCCGGCCCGGACGGCAATCAGATACCAGCCGGTGGCGCCGATGTGTTTCGAAGGACCGTACGTATACCCGAAGCCTGTGTCCATCACACTGGTCGATGCGACCAGGCCTTGTGCCGCTGGGATGGTCTTCCCATTCACTGTTTGTCCCGCGCCCAGCTCCTGTTGGGCCGTCTCGCAGGTGGAAACGAACTTCGCTGCGGTGTTGAAGTCGTTTGCACGATCGTGGAAATTCCCACCTCCAGCTAAGATGCGTGCAAGCAGTGCCGCGACCGTGTGGGACGTTCCCTCCAGCCACACGGCATTCGGATCGAAGGTGGGAGTGTTGATGCTGGCAGTATCGAAGACCATCCCGGTGAACGATTCGTTTCCGCTGAGGCTGCTGTCGCGAGACGTGGAAGTGTCGGTAGCCTGCAGATTGGCAATCGCCCAGTCGATCGTACGCCGGTAACTATTGTCGAGAAGTGTCAGATAAGACCACGTCTGGCAGTCTTCTGGAACCGGATAGTAGTTGATCGGACTTGGAGCCGCCGCTTTTGCAGGGGCTTCACCTCTTCCTGTTGTAACCAGGGCGAATGCAGCTACTGCCCTAGCGCCAAACGCCGCTACGGCGTTTCTGGAATCGATCGAAAATGCCATTGCCTTTCAAACATTCATGATGGACGCCTACGCTGCCGGCAACACCGTGCGTCTCAGCCAGAGTTACGCTGACCAGTCCGGCCTGCTCTCCACAGCCTTCACGTACGACAACGCAGTGTCAATCCATGCCTATCTGCTGCATGGAACAAGTGACTCGCTGGCGCGTGCCGAAGTCCTGGGTCAGGGACTCATTTAT
>Ga0207098_10360_pt1 | contig 10912 bp, 11 predicted proteins | sample Alteio_BWMinHeat_84_FD_153548 | JGI IMG/M metagenome (GOLD analysis project Ga0207098, IMG submission 153548) | Enriched cells from forest soil in Barre Woods Harvard Forest LTER site, Petersham, Massachusetts, United States -... | ecosystem: Environmental > Terrestrial > Soil > Temperate forest >...
GTGGAGTTCGCGACGAGGCGGAAATTCGTGGCCATCGCCGCACTTATATCGGCGCCTTGCCGGGACAGATCATTCAGATGATGAAGAAGGCCGGGACAAAAAACCCGTCTTCATGCTCGACGAAGTCGACAAAATGTCCATGGACTTTCGCGGCGATCCATCCGCGGCGCTGCTCGAAGTGCTCGATCCCGAGCAGAATTTCATGTTCGTCGATCACTACCTCGACGTTGAATACGACCTCTCGCAGGTCTTTTTTATCGCGACCGCGAACGTGATTCACACCATTCCCCCAGCGTTGCAGGACCGCATGGAAGTGTTGCGGCTGCATGGCTACACCGAGCAGGAAAAGGTAGAAATCGCCAAACAGTTCCTGGTGAAGAAGCAGATGGTGCAGGCGGGGCTCACCGACAAGAACATCAAGTTCTCTGACGACGCCATATCCGGGCTTATCCGCTCCTACACGCGCGAAGCCGGCGTGCGCAACCTGGAGCGCGAAATCGGCAATGTCTGCCGCAAGGTTGCCCGCAAAGTGGTCAAAGAAGGCACCGATTACAACATCGCGATCGCCCAGAACAACGTCAATGACTACCTCGGCGTAATCAAGTTCCGTGACACTCTCGCGCACGAACGCAGCGAGGTGGGACTGGTTACGGGCTTGGCGTGGACCGAAGTCGGAGGATCGATCCTCAGCACCGAAGCCACCGTGGTCGACGGCAAGGGCAAACTGACCTTGACCGGCAAACTGGGCGACGTGATGCAGGAGTCAGCCCAGGCAGCGATGTCCTACGTGCGCTCACGCGCGCAGCGACTGGGATTGCCACGCGACTTCTACCGTAATATCGACATTCACGTCCATGTGCCGGAAGGCGCGATTCCGAAGGATGGGCCATCCGCCGGCATCACCATCGCCACCGCAATTTCGAGCGCTCTCAGCAAGATTCCAGTTCGCCGCGATCTGGCCATGACGGGTGAGATTACGCTTCGCGGCAAAGTGTTGCCAATCGGCGGGTTGAAGGAAAAACTTCTGGCCGCCCACCGCGCCGGGTTGTTCGAGGTTATCCTGCCTCAGGACAACGAGAAGGATCTCGCCGAGGTTCCCGAAAACCTACGCACCGCGATGAAGATGCACTTCGTCGATACCATGGACCAGGTGCTGGCCGTGGCCTTGGAACATCCGCTGCCCGAGCCGGTTCCTCAGGTTGAAGGTGCGCAGACGATTACGCCTCTGGCGCCTCCGCCGGAAGGGTCAACCGCGCATCAGTGAGGTAAGGAATTCACGGCGGTCGGTTGTTTGATCTGGCTAAGGTGGCGCAGATGTTCAATACAGACCCGAAAAGGCCGCTTAGCCGAGCTATTCTTGTAACTTTCGGGTTTACTGCGATCGGACCGGGCCTCGCGCCGCTTAGACATGACCATCTCTTTTACCAGAACTGGTGGGGAGGGCTGGTATTTGGTCCCTTAGCAATTCCTTTCGGATTGTTATTCATAATGGGCGCGATATTCAGACCGGATATTTTCAAGGCTTGAATCCCAAGACTGCCGTGTCCCAAGATCATTAGACCTTGACAGCAAACCGCAAACACCCGTAGATTGACAGCACTTTCCAGCCTAGAATGAACCGTGAGATCTGACGCTTTTCAGAACCATCAAACAACGCCAGGAGTCTTGAACCATGTCCAGTTCCGAGTTGAGGAACAGTGAAGTCGGCTTATTTCCAGAGATGACGACGGCGGGAAGTGAAGAACGCACTACCGGGATTCTTCCTTCGCAGGCAATCCGGGAATTGATTGCCAAGGGACGAATCATCGGCAACCGCGCGATCACCGAAGAACAGATTCAGCCGGCGAGTCTTGATCTGCGGCTTGGCGACATCGCGCATCGCGTGCAGGCAAGTTTTCTCCCCGGCCCCGGAATCAAGGTGGAAGCCAAGGTCAAAGACCTCCGCATGGCGCGGGTCGATCTTACAAGCGCAGCCGTATTCGAAAAGGGATGCGTTTACATCGTACCGTTGCTCGAAGAACTAGATCTGCCGCGAGACATTTCCGGCAAGGCAAATCCAAAAAGCACCACCGGCCGGCTGGACGTGTTCATTCGTCTGATTACCGACGACGGCGTCGAATTCGAGCGCGTGCCGCCAGGATACAAAGGCCGGCTCTACGCGGAGATTGTTTCCCGCACGTTTACCGTCGCGGTGCGCGCAGGGATGCGCCTTAACCAACTGCGTTTTGTGCGCGGGAATCCGGTCTCGTCCGACAATCGAATTCGGCGATTGGATGAGGAAGAACAACTCATCTACATGGACGAAGTCAGTCCGGTCAAGGCGTCCGTCGATCGCGGCCTCCGAATCACAGTCAATCTGGAAGGCGCGTCCCCCGACGAAGTGATCGCCTACAAGGCGCGGAAGCACGCACCTTCAATCGAACTGGATCGAATCAACTACTATGCGCCCGAGGAATTCTGGGAAGCTCGCCGTCACAACGCGAATCAGCGTTTAATTCTTGAGCCCGGTGATTTTTATATTCTCGCGTCCAAGGAACGGGTTCGCGTCCCCCCGGAATTTGCCGCTGAGATGGTGCCGTTCGATCCTTCCGTGGGCGAGTTTCGCATTCACTACGCAGGCTTCTTCGATCCGGGCTTTGGATACGGTTCAAGCGATATCAAGGGCACCCGCGCGGTGCTCGAGGTACGGGCGCATGAAGTGCCCTTTCTGATCGAGCATGAACAATTCGTCGGACGCCTAACCTACATGCCACTGCTCTGCAAGCCGGAAAAGATCTACGGCTTGCAGATTGGTTCGTCGTACCAGCAGCAGGCACTGACGCTGAGCAAACAGTTTCGCCGGTAGGCTCTGTACAGACGTTGCTTGCAACGTCTTCTCGCTGGGGCAATGCTCCCGCTTTGCCCGCCAGCCCAAACGTATCAAGCTACGTTTCTACAGAACTACCAAACTCGTTTTAGAATAGAAACATCAGCAAAGATGCCCATGGAGCCGAACCTTCAGCCGAGTGAGCCCAGGTCCACGTTCAGGGGACCGATGGGCTTGATCGTCGCCGTCGCCGTGGTGGCGATTGTTCTGATTGCCTTCCCCGCTTATCGCTGGTTTTTCCTGATCAGTCTGGGAATTGGGATCGTGGTCGCGGGAATACTTTTTCTCTGGCATAAGCTCAGGCCGATCCGCGAAGAAGATATCGAAAATAAACGGCCGCTAGGGTTGGGCTAGGAGCGCCGACACTCAGGCGTTGACTTGCATCTTGGCCCTGCGAAATTGCACACTGTTTCCATGCGTGTCTTGGCTCGATTCATGATGTCCGCGATGGACGCCAACCACTTCCCTGCCCCAGTTCTGCCCGAAGTTGCATTTCTCGGACGATCCAACGTCGGCAAATCAAGCGTAATTAATTCGCTGCTCGGCGCGAAGGTGGCCAAGACCAGCTCCACGCCTGGGCGGACGCGAAGCATTAATTTTTTCGAACTGCGCTGGGCCGGGAAACCAACGCCAGAGTTGATTTTTACCGATTTGCCCGGCTACGGCTACGCCAAGATCTCGCGCGAGATTTCCAGTCAATGGCCCAGCTTCATCGAACCTTATCTGGAGCATCGTCCTTCGCTCGCATTGTGCCTGGTCCTGGTGGATGTGAACGTGCCTCGGCAGGAAACTGACAAGCAGTTACTCGATTTTCTTGCTTCCGCCGGACGCCCGTTTCTCATCGTCGGTACCAAGAGTGACCGTCTGTCGGGAAACCAGCTTCACAACTCTCTCCGAACCCTCACGCAAGATTTTCCTCAAACCCGGATTCTTCCGTTCTCCGCCAGAAGCAGTGCAGGGCGCGAGGAGCTGTGGAAGGAGATCCGGCTAGCCGTCGAGAATCATCGCGCCTAGCTCCATTACGAACTGTCATCCCGAGCAATGCGAGGGATCTGGGTGTCTGCTAGGGCGATACCCTTGACTCAAGGTCAAAGTGCCCCCTTACCGCGGCCATTACCGACGTTCCGTTTTATCAATCGACGGGCATCCGCTATGATCTAGCCATCTATGGCCATCTATCTGATTACTGGAATTGCGGGATTTATCGGTTCGTCTCTGGCGCAAGCGATTTTGACGCAGGGCCACAACGTGCGCGGTGTCGACAATTTTTCTACCGGGAAGCGAAACAACATCGCCGGATTGCTCGATCGCATCGATGTCCGAGAGGCCGACGTCCTTGACCTTGAGGCCATGCAGTCAGCCTGCGAGGGCGTCGATTACGTTTTACACGAGGCTGCGATTCCCTCCGTCCCCCGCTCGGTGCTGAATCCCCTGGAAAGCAATCGAGCGAACATAGATGCAACCGTCAACCTGCTGGTTGCGGCGCGCGATGCGAAGGTGAAGCGGGTGATTTACGCCGCTTCGTCGTCGGCTTACGGAGATACTCCCACGCTGCCCAAGCGCGAAGATATGTCTCCCAATCCGATTTCTCCCTACGCGGTGGCGAAGTTGGCCAGCGAGTATTACATGGCATCGTTTTTTCGCTGCTACGGCTTGGAAACCGTCGCCTTGCGCTATTTCAATATCTTTGGACCGCGTCAGGATCCCACCTCTCCCTACTCCGGCGTGCTGGCGAAATTCATTACCCAGATGCTCAGAGGAGAACAGCCAACCATCCTGGGCGACGGCGCCCAGAGCCGCGACTTCACGTACGTGGAAAATGTCGTGCACGCGAATTTGCTGGCTTGCAAAGCACCCGCAAGCGAAGTAGCGGGACGAGTCTTCAACGTGGCGACCGGCACGCGCATTAACTTGAATGAAATGTTCCGCGTGCTCAAAAAACTTACCGGCTATCCCGGCGAGGTGAAATATGGTCCGGAACGCGAAGGAGATGTAAAACACTCCCTGGCCGACCTGTCGCGGGCGGAAAAACATCTGGGATACAAACCCCAGGTCAATTTCGAAGAGGGGCTGCGCCGCACCATCGACTGGTACCGCAGTCAAGAAAAGTCCGCGACGGCATGAAAAGGCAGGCGTCAGGCTTGAGCGTCATGTTCTTGCCCGCAGCCTGAATCCCGAAGCCTCATCCCGTGATTACCTTCGTTATCTGTAGCCGTGCTAACCGCCGCATTACAGTTGCGATATGACACTCTCATCCTTGGTGGTATCTCGCGATTGGGCTGAAGTCAGTGTGTTGGAGTGCATCCTCGGCGGCTTGCACATTGGCGTCGATGTAGAGCCGGAACCAAAGCGCGCTCGCGAAAAACTCGCGAAATCGAAAATCGACGCCGTCATCGTCGATTGCGATCTGGATGGATCAATCGGTTTTCTGCGCGGCCTGGGCACCGGACTCAACGCCGTGCCACTGGTCATTGTCAGCGGTTCGAACGGCCAAACGAATCTGGCAGACATGGTCGCTACATTTGTTTTCAAGAAGCCGATCTCCGTGGAGCAGGCTGTTCGCACCCTTTCAGCGGCCCGCAACATGATTCTCGACGGCCGTCTGCGCTACAACCGCCACGCCCTTGATCTGCCCGTATCTCTTGCCTACGGAAGCAGAAAGAAGGTCGAAGCTCATCTCATGAATCTCAGCCAAGGTGGCTTGGGGATTCGCCTACCTCACGCGGTCGCCCTTCCCAGCCCGGTGCGAGTCAGCTTCCAGCTTCCAGAGAGCAAAGTGCACATGAAGGTTCAGGGAGAGGTTGCCTGGATCGACAAGCTGGGCAATGCCGGAATTCGCTTCCTCGACATGAGCCCGGCAGTGAAGCGCGACCTACAACTCTGGCTCGCTCAGCAGTACCTGACCCACTAAATCGGACATCAGGATTCAGGATTTCGCCATCGCTAGCGAAATCGCGCCTGGTCCTCTTCTTCCCCATAGATTACGTTTTCAGACTCTAAGCATTCCAGGCGGGCCAGTCGTTTGCCAGGTGTGACGCCGATCCAGAACACAAATAAAAACCAGTACAGCCCCACAAAGACAGCGGTGATTCCGATAACAAGAAGGATCGTGACCGGCCACGTGGGCAGAACATCGGTCATCAGCAGCGACACCACTGAAAAGAGCAGGACGGCGCACAGCAAAATCACGCTATCCAGCATCTTCGTAAGCGCGCTCAACGTAATCGAAACCGGGCACCACAGAAGCCGAAAGCGTCGCGGGCGCGCTTCCGCATCCAGTGGCGGCAGCGAATGGGCCAGCGGCTCAACCTGAATCGCGGGCCGGGGCGAAGCGGAAAACAGCAGTTCAGTCGCGCCTTCAGCACGATTGCCTTCGATCGCCAGCGCTTCGCACGGAGAAAACAGGTACGCGGAGGAGAGAATTTGGGTAAAGATCCACTCTTTCAACAAGCGTTCGGATCGCTGCCGCAGATCGAGAAACTGCACACCAGCCTGTCCCCACGAATCCGTCCAGACAATTCTCCCTGCGGCTTCGACGCGCACTCGTGGAGCCGCCAACTCAAAGCGCAGCTGAACCTGTTGATTCGGAGCTAAGGGAACGACGCTCTGCAGGGCAATCCCGAACTCGCTGACGTCGCGCAATATCGCCGCATTCGTGGTATCCAGGCTGACGTGAGACAACGTCCGAATCTTCTGACGATAAGGGCGGCTACGCTGGACGACGTCCGCGCTCTCAGATTCCGGGAGATCGACCAGATTCGACCGCGACTTCATCCCCAAATCTTAGCCTCGACCCGAGGCCCATCTCAGTAACCGCAGTGGTTCCAGCCTTGAGAACTCAAGGCTTCAAGAGGCAGTACGGTGGACGGAAGGCTCGGCCTCAATCTCGGCACTTCGAGCCCGGTTGCGAGCCACCAGACGATTGAGATCGTAACTGTAAGGCCCGTACGCACGAAAGGCTTCCTCATCAAACAGGCGTTTGATGCCGCAGCCCAGACAAACCTGATAGGAGTGATCCTTGAAGCGCACCGGCCAACTCATCTTACCGTGCCAGCAGCCGCGTAAGATCACCACTCCCGCCGCTCCCAGCCCCGTGGCAACCATGCCTAAAGGCCACAACCAACCCGACTTCTTTTTGTTTTCACTCACCTGCCACAACCCATGCAACAAAAAACAAGAATATGCCCAATTCTTCACCCACGCAATGATGTTCGGAAGGCTATGAATCGGCAAGGCTTCCTCCCCTTACCAAAGAGCAAGGCGCGGGTCCTTACCTTCGTGCGCCGCTTATATTGCGATTACCGCCAAACCGCTGTACCTTTACGAGTAATACTGCGGCCGAAGGCAAGGCCTCCGCAGAGGCCACCTGTGACAGTAGAAATAGGTGGGCTGAAAAAGTTTGCCTAAGATTAACCGTCGGATTGCCCGTTCAACACTGGCCGGCTGGAAACAGGGTTCTCGACCGTTTCGATGAGCGCAAGCGTGAACAATGCGAGCTTGGAGTTGATCAAGGAAGAAGCCACCCCAGTTCCCGCCTCCATCATCCAAACTCAATCGCCAGCCGAGTGCCTGGGTCACGAAGCTTTGCAGGCCCTCCTGGCATTCTCTGCCCTGCATGAACAGATTCGCATCCGGCGCGCGAAGCAGTCGCGCGAGGATGAATCCTCGAGTTCGCGCGATGATTTGCAGATCGAACAATTCGTCCTGGATGAAGTGCTGCAACTGGTTGCGGATCGCGCGCTGGCAATCACTGGCGCCGACGGAGTAGCCATCGCATTGGCGGAGGGCGATGCCATTGTTTGCCGCGCCTCGGCGGGACACATCGCACCCGATGCGGGAATTCGTCTCGATCCGAACGCAGGGTTTTCCGGAGAATGCCTGGTCTCCGGACGCATCGTTCGCTGCGACGATGCCGACACCGACTCCCGGGTAAACCTGCAAGCCTGCCGCCGTCTCGGCGTCCGTTCCCTGCTGGCCGTGCCCCTTTCGGCAAAACAAAATGTGATTGGCCTGCTGGAAGCGTTTTCCACTGAGCCTTATGGATTCAATGACAGCGATGTTCGTAGTCTGAACCTGCTGGCAGAACTGATCCTTTCTGCATTGAAACCGGAAGAAGAAGACCGGCTGCGCGAGATTTCACGCCGCGTCGTCCCCGCCGTCGCCATCGAACCTGAAGCGGCTACGGCTCTTGCCCCAAGGTTTGAAATTCCCAAGCTGCGGCTGGCACTGCCTCCGGCTCGGCATTTGGACGACAGCACTGCGCCGCCGTCAATAAAAGGTTCATCCAAGAATTCAAAATTAGTTGCGGGTGCCCCACGTCTCGCGCCGTTCGAGACGCGGGAGAAACATTCAGATGCGATTTCAGACCAGAATTCCCAATCAGGCAACTCCGTCGCCCAGGCAGAACAGGACCTCGATCATTCCCGGCCCGGTCTCGCCGTTGTGGCCGTAGTCGTCTTATTCGCGGCGGCTTTGGGAGCCGGAGTCTGGTGGACCCTGGGCCATCGTGCCCGCGCGGTGCAATCAAGTGCCCCTTCGGTTCCATCAGCGATACCCACACCAGCCGCTCAGCCCGCCACCGCATCAGCCCCGCCTGTTCCTGCCACCGCTTCACCATCCGCCACAGAAGCAGAGGATGACAAAGAACCTCCGCCCACGACTCCGGAACAAGCCGGCTTGCTGCCCAAGGTAACCGGCATTCGGCACTGGTCGTCGGCTGAGTCCAGCACGGTTGTCATTGACATGCAGGACCAGGTCCAGTACGAAGCTCATCGGCTTCCGAATCCCGAGCGAATTTATTTCGACCTGCACGACACTACTTTGGCGCCGGGCTTTTCCAGCCGGACCATCCCCGTGAACGATGCCCTACTGCAACGAGTTCGCGTGGCTCAACCCATGGCCGGAGTCACCCGCGTCGTACTCGAGACCAACGGCGCGTCGGATTTCTCCGTGAGTCTGGAACCCAATCCATACCGCCTCGTAGTTGAAGTGCGCAAGGCCGGAACCAAGCCCCGCCCCCGGGCTACAGTCGATCTTTTTGCGCCTGCGAATCCCGTCCCCTCGGTCCAGGCCGCAACCAGCGCCCCTCCGGCGGATCAGGTCCCCGGAAATCAGAAAACACCAAACCAGATTACGGTGAATCCGATTTCTTTGAACCAGATCCCCTTGATCCCGCTTCCGCAAAGACCCGGAACTTTGAGCGCCAACGACGACAAGCGCACCCCACTGCCCTCGAAACCTCTCGATGCCGCACCCACACTCACGCCCATTCACGCGTCGAAGCTTCGGGTTGTCCTCGATGCCGGGCACGGCGGGTGGGATCTGGGAACAGTCGGACGCAAGGGTCTGCTGGAAAAAGATCTGGTGCTGGATATTGTGAAACGCCTCGGCCATCTGGTCGAGAGCCGCCTCGGGGCCGAGGTTATCTACACGCGGAAAGATGATAGCTATCTCGCGCTCGAAAAGCGCGCCGAAATCGCGAACCGGGCGCAAGCCAACTTCTTCCTTTCCGTACACGCCAACTACAGCGATTACCCCTCAGCCCGCGGCGTCGAGACCTATTACACCAACACCTATTCCTCGATGAAGGCAAGAACCGAACAGGGCGATGACGCGGCAGCGGGATTGCAGCCGATCAATTGGACGAAGGTCGATATTCGCGAAAAGGTCCACGAGTCGCGGCGAATCGCAACCAGCGTGCAGCGGGCCTTGTACGCAATGCTGGCCGAGAGTAATCCCGGTCTGCGCAACCGCGGCGTGAAAGAAGCTCAGTATGTCGTGCTCACCGGAACGTCAATGCCCGCGATTCTCGCCGAAGTCTCATTCGTAAGCAGCCCCACCGACGAAAACAACCTGCAGAGTTCCACCTACCGCCAGCAAATTGCCGAAGCCATTTACAGCGGCATCGCCCGCTACCAGGCATCTAATCGCAACATCAAGATGGCGAGCACGTCAGCGAAACCCACAGGACGATAGGCAATTACTGCGTCTGATAGTGTCAGCGTCAGGGCGCGGGTTCGGCATTCTTCAAAGCATCATCAAGCCCCTGATTGCTCCTGGGCGCGCCGCCTTCGATAATGCGCCAGCCATCGTCATACTGGCGAAATCCCACAGTCGATTTGTACTGCACTCCGCCCGCATACAGCGCCGCCCCCACTTCATTCAGCGGAATCCATTTCCAAAGAAAGTCGACTTCCGCCGCAGCGCCGCTCTTGCTGATCCCCGATATTCCGATCAACTGTCTGCTGGCAACCGGCACATTGAAATATTGCGCGTTCCCCGCTTCCTTCGGAATCAGATCGTGAAAAGTCTCAACTCCAATCGGCGTCAGCGAAACTTCCCAGCAAGGTGGAGGAGCAACATCCGCCGGGCAACGGCCGACAGTGCCGGTAATCCAGCCCCGGCGCTGCAATACCAGATACTCCGGAGAAATATATTCTTTGTTCGAAATAATCCCGGTGCGCAGCAAGAACTGCTGCGGACTCTTGAACATATCCGAACTCGCAATCAGATCCGAAGCCAGCCGTCGCGTAAGAAAGTCCCGAGGCGAGCAACCCACCGCAAACCACAAAAGTCCCAATCCAAGCAAAAGGCCGCGATGCCCACGTAGACCCGGACGCCCTCGTCCGGACAGCCAAGCAAAGCTCGGCAGGATTCCACCCAGCGCGACTCGCAGTTTTCGCATGAAGTTGAGGATCAAGCCTAGTTGAGGATTGTAACCAAACGCGAGCCGCGCCGCGGCAAGAAAGGACGATCCGTAATCTGCCCGTCGAACCGAGGCGCCCAGCGCCCCGGCAGCGCCGCATTACACGACGGGCAGCGGCCATCCGAAGTCAAACGGTAATCCTCGACGAAGTAGCTGCGCCGCTTGATCACCGTATACCCGCAATCGTGGCATCGCGTGTTTTCGAGATCGCCCACCCTGCCCGGCAAGTTCCCCGCATAGATGTAGCGCAACCCCGCCTGCTTCCCAATCTCGACCGCGCGCAGCAGGTCCTTCGGCCGCGTGTCGTCGGGAGCTTCCATTTTGTAATCTTTGTGGAACCC
>Ga0207098_10035_pt1 | contig 10859 bp, 8 predicted proteins | sample Alteio_BWMinHeat_84_FD_153548 | JGI IMG/M metagenome (GOLD analysis project Ga0207098, IMG submission 153548) | Enriched cells from forest soil in Barre Woods Harvard Forest LTER site, Petersham, Massachusetts, United States -... | ecosystem: Environmental > Terrestrial > Soil > Temperate forest >...
GTCGGCTCGCTGCCCTGAGGAGAGGGCATGACAAGAAGATATCGGAAGCGCACAGGAGCTTAGCTGGCAGTGGATTCAGCCTAGCAGCCAGTGGTAATTCGGGGACAGACGTATAAATCACCTAAATTCGTATTGAAAACACAGGATGAATTTAGGTGATTTATACGTCTGTCCCCGAATTACCACAGCCTAGGCGGACGGCAGGCATAGGTGCGCGGTTCCCGGTTGTTTCATTGCAGTTTTCAAGCCAGAGGATCAGGATAGCCCGCATTTCTGAGGTGAATTGGCGTCGGGCCTCGCTATTCGCTCGATGATATGGAGGAATTGTTCATGAAGATCCTTGCTCGGATTGGTGTGTCGCTTTTCGTGCTTATCGCGATGGCAGTGAACACTCCTGCTCAATCCCCCACAGTCAGTACTTATGTGGGTCCGTCCCTGCCATCCAATGGCGCGCAGGCACTAACACAGGCAATTGACGGGCCCGGTGCAATTGTCCTCGACGGCGGCGGAGGTTATTACGTCGCGAGCGCTGTCCAAAACTGGATATATCGCGTCGCCGCAAACGGCACGCTCACTTTGATTGCAGGTAGCGCCCGTGGTTTCGGAGGGGACGGTGGTCCGGCGACAGCGGCGAGGCTCTCAGGGCCGCTCGGCCTCGCTCTCGATGGGGCAGGGAACCTCTATATTGCCGACTATTTTAACAACCGCATCCGCAAGGTGACATCATCCGGAACCATCAGCACCGTGGTGGGAACCGGAACTGTGGGCTTTGGCGGAGATGGCGGGCCCGCGACCGCAGCACAACTCAATAGTCCGTACGGCCTTGCAATGGATGCCGCCGGTAATCTGTACATCGCAGACACAGGGAACAATCGAATCCGCAAAGTGACCGCCAGCGGCACGATCAGCACTGTCGCCGGAACTGGAATCGGAGATTTTGCGGGAGATGGGGGGGTGGCAACAGCGGCGAAACTCAACTTCCCGATCGGCGCTGCGTTCGATTCCACCGGCAACCTTTATATTGCAGACCAGGGCAACAACCGCATCCGTAAGGTGACTCCCGGTGGCGTGATCAGCACCGTCGCCGGAAACGGAACGGCGGGGCTTGACGGAGATGGCGGTCCCGCAACGTCGGCCCAACTCTATACTCTGAGTGGCGTTGCTGCGGATGGCGCCGGTAACATCTATATCGCAGACTCCACAGCTAATCGCATTCGGAAGGTAACACCTGACGGTGTGATCAGCACTCTGGCAGGTAGCGGAAAGTTATTCGATCCGGGAGGCTTTGGCGGAGACGGCCAGCTTGCGACGTCAGCGCGAATTTTTTCTCCCGCTGGTCTTGCAGTGGATACGGGGGGCAACGTCTACTTTGCCGACTCCGGCAACAACCGCGTCCGTAAAATAACTCCGGGCGGTGTGATCAGTACTGTGGCGGGGAACGGAATTGTAGGTTATGCCGGCGATGGCGGTCCGGCCACGTCGGCCCAAATCTCCATTGCGCGGGACATTACCTTCGATACCTCCGGCAACCTCTATATTGCGGATCGGTCAAATAACCGCATCCGCAAGGTGACTCCTGGCGGTGTGATCAGCACTGTTGCGGGAAACGGAACTGCCGGTTTTAGCGGGGATGGTCAACTCGCCATATCGGGTCAGCTCTCTGGTCCTACCGGTGTTGCCGTGGATGCAGCGGGAAACCTCTATATTGTGGACGCAGAGAACCTCCGGATTCGCAAAGTAACAACTTCCGGCATCATGAGCACGGTGGCAGGCACCGGCGTACCAGGCGCCAGCGGAGGAGATGGCGGACCGGCGGTCAACGCCCAGTTCATCACTCCATATTCAGTTGTAGTGGATGCGGCGGGCAACCTTTACATCTCAGAAAACTTCATCGCCCGGATTCGCAAGGTGACGCCGGCTGGGGTGATCAGCACTTTTGCGGGCACCGGGACTGCCGGATTCAGTGGAGACGGCGGCCCGGCCGCTTCGGCCCAACTCAACTCGCCTTGGGGCATGGCGCTGGATGCGGCAGGCAACCTATATATCGCAGACTCCCGCAACAATGTAATTCGCAAGGTGACACCTGCCGGCGTGATCAGCACCGTGGCGGGAAATGGAAGGCCGGATTTTGCGGGCGACGGCGGCCCGGCGACGGCGGCGGCTCTCAACTTTCCGGCCGGTGTGGCGGTAGATGCGGCGGGTAACCTCTACATCGCGGATTCTCTGCGGATACGCAAGGTGACCAATGGTGTGATCAGTACTTTTGCAGGCAATGGCACCTCCGGCTACAGTGGTGAGGGCGATTTGGCAACCGCGAGCCCGGTCTCTGGGATTGCCCTTGCAGTGGACGGAACGGGAAATGTGTACTTCGCCACGGACGGCCGGATCGGGAAGATTTCAAGTCAAGCTCCGTTTACTATTTCCAACTTCGGTGGCGTCTCTATCTCGACTCCAGGAGGCTCAGGGGGAACGGCGGTAGGCTACGGCCGAATCCAACCCAATAACGGCAGCACGACTCCCGCGGGATTGGCGATTTTTGGATTCCGTCAGGGTAACGTTCTGGTCAGTGAAGCCGGCGTTCCCGCCTCGCCAGCGATTCAGTCGGGACGGATCTATGCCGAAATCAACGCGCCGGTGAATACCGGACTTGCCATCGCCAACCCGAATAATCAGACCGCAACAATCTCGTTTTATTTCACCGGGGCGAACGGCAACTTCAACAGCGGGACCACCACGATTCCCGCAAACGGGCAGATCGCGGCATTTCTGGACCAGCCTCCTTTCAATGGCGGTTCCTCAGTGAGCGGAACTTTTACTTTCAGTTCGACAGTTCCTCTCGGGGTGGTCGCGTTGCGGGGTTTCAGCAACGAGCGGGGAGAATTCCTGATTACGACATTGCCGGTCGTGGATCTTTCTGCCGCTCCTGCGGCGGGCACTATTGTCTTCCCGCATTTTGCCGATGGCGGCGGGTGGACGACCCAGGTCGTCCTCGTCAATCCCACGGATTCTGTTTTGACCGGGACGATTCAATTTGTGGATCAGTCTGGCAACGCCGTCACGCTAACCGCCGATGGTCAAACCAACAGCAGTTTCACGTATTCGATTCCCGCCCGATCGTCACAGAAGCTGAGGACTTCGGGACTTCAGCAAGGTGTACAAGTCGGTTCGGTGCGTGCCGTCCCCACAGCGAACAATGCGTCTCCGGCCGGAGTTGCGGTTTTCTCATTCCGGGCGAACGGTGTAACGGTCTCTGAAGCAGGGGTGCCCGCTACGAAGGCCGGATCCGCATTCCGTCTCTATGCCGAGGCTTCGGGAGATTTTGACCACTCCGCGGCCGGATCGATACAAACCGGCCTCGCCATTTCCGATCTCTCGAACGCCGCGGCCACCGTCACATTGGAGCTGAATCGCCTGGATGGTTCATCGACAGGTCTGACCGGATCCCTTGTCATCCCGGCGAACGGACAGGCCGCCAAGTTCCTGAATCAGATTCAAGGGCTGTCATCGCTGACGCTGCCATTTCAGGGTGTGCTGCGCGTTTCGAGTGCTTCGTCAATCTCTTTGGTCGGTTTGAGAGGCCGTTACAACGAACGAACGGATTTCCTGATCACCACAACGCCCCCTGTAAACGAAAGTGTGCCGGCAACCAGCACAGAGTTGATTTTCCCCCACTTCGCAGATGCCGGTGGCTACACAACTCAGTTCATTCTGTTCAGCGGTGCGGCGGGACAGCTTTCGTCGGGCGCCTTGCGGCTCTTTTCGCAATCCGGCCAGGCATTGAGCTTGACGCTGCGCTAGTACCTGGCTCAAAAAGCCAGAGGCGCGAAATGATCGTTTTGCTTGCGGTCCATCTACAGAAAAAAAAGGCATTAGAAGTCGATGCGAAGGCCGGCTATTGGAATGCGTGGCAAGAGCTCATTTTGATGAACGGAAACACGGCCGTTGATTGTGTCGAAGTCGGCCGTGTACCGCCGATTCTTGCTGCTGAGCACGTTCAAGAGTTCTCCGAACAGAGTCACTTGAAAGCGGTCGAAGTGAAAGGCTCTGTTCACCCGAAGATCCACCCGGCTGTAGGCGGGAAGCCGCAACTGGTTACGCTGATCGGAAAGCAGGATCGCGCCGTTCTGTTTCTTGAAAAACCCCGCAAGCGGAAAGTTGCTTCCATAGCGATATTTCATGCTGACGTTCAAATTGCTGGTCCATCGGTAGGACCCATAGGCATTGAATGTGTGCCGCTGGTCGAAGTCGCTGTCGAAGCGGACACCGCTGGCGCCGTCGCGCAGGCGGGCATGCGAATACGCATAGGAGACCCAGCCAAGTAATTTGTTGGTACTTCGGCGCTGAAGGAAAATTTCAAGGCCGCGGCCGTAACCGCGCAGCGTGTTCTTCAGGAGGGCGCCGCGCGGCGGGATTACGGCAATTCCATTCATCAGACGAAATTCGCTGTTGATCGAATAGATCCCGCTGCGATCCTCCCTGTCGTAGCCTTCGACACGGATCCGCGTCTTCTCATTGATCAGTTGTTCGATTCCAAACACGTAATGCGTCGCCCGCTCGGCGTGCAGCGACGGATTGCCAAATTCTCCGTACAAGTCCATGAACTCGGGAAATTGTGAATACCGGCCGTAGCCGAACGTGATCCTGTTGCCCTTGAAAGGCGACAATGCCGCGCTGGCGCGCGGCATCCACACCGTTTCGCCGGTAGTGCTGAAACGGTCGAATCGCACGGCGTACGTCAATGCAACGCGCGAATCGAGAACCGTGACGGTGTTTTGAGCGTAACCACCCGGCTGCCAGGCGGATGAAGCAAAGGTGTCCGATGTCTGAAAGCCAAGGATTGTGCCGGTAGAGCGGCGCCGAAGGGCCGTCTCGCCCAGCCGTCTTGCGAAGTAGCCGGCTTCGATTCGATTCCACGAAGCGATCTGGAATGAAGCATCCTGTTTTACCGCCGTCTGCTTTTGATTGGAGTTGAACAGCAGTTGGTTGTCGCGGTTGACATTGTTTCCGTACGAACTCGTATAGCTGAGCGCCGAATCTACAAGTACTCGCGATGATGGAATCCAGCGCCAGGCCGTTTGCCCGATGCGAGTTCTCCGATCGCCGTACAACACCGTGTTCACTCCGAGATTGCTCAACCGGCGATGTTGATCGGCCCGGGAATTGCCGAAGTTTCCACTTATACGCACCTGGTGGTGGTCATTCGGATCCCAAGTGATTTTGCCGAACCCGTCGTAGAAGCCAAAGAGGAGCTGAGCCGAGGCAGGATCGGTCGAGAGGCGATTGATCAGGTAATCGAGATAGCTCTTTCGTGCGGAGCCGATCCATGACGCTTTACGAGAGCTCCCGACCGGTCCTTCACTTGTCCATGCCAGGCCGGACGCGCTCGCAGTTCCGCTATTCGTGAAGCGGCTCCGGCTGCCATCACGCGTCTCGACGACCAGTTCCCCTGCTGTCCGATCACCGTACTTTGCCGGAAACGCGCCGGTGAGGAGCGTCACCGATTCGATGACTTCGCTATTGAAGACCGACAACGATCCGCCATCGCTGACATCGCTCACCGAGTGAAACGGAGAAGCAAGTAACACGCCATCCATGTTGAATCCGATGGAGCGGAAGCCGGCACCGCGAACCGCGAATTCGGCAGTGAAATCATCACCCGTTGCGACGCCGGGCAGAACCTGAACTGAACGAAGCGGATCGTCGATGAAGACGCTCGTCAAATTCTTGAGTTCCTCCTGCGTCAGCGTCTGGTCGGAGATCGTTGCCGGTTCCGGCGTGACGAACGGCGCAGTGGTTACGCTGACCTCATCGGACCGTCGAATTACATCCGGGCCGAGCAGCAACTCGACTTCTACCGGTATTCCCGGAGCGATATCGATCTTCTTCCGAATCAGGCTGTAGCCTACGGTCGTGACATAAAGCTCGATCGAGCCGGGCTGAATCTCCAGCAGCTCGAATTCACCGTTTTCATTCGTCGCTGTCTCGATCCGGCGCTCGCGAATGGATACGAACGCCTTGGCTATCGGTTCGCTGGTGCGCGAGTCGAGAACCCTTCCGTGTAGACGCACATTTTGCGCGAACCCGGTACAGGTTCCCAGTAAAACGACAACGATCGCCATCAGAATACGGCTCATCGACTTGAGGTTTAGCGAGCTGAACAGCGGCACATTGTACATCTTTCCATTATCATGACCGCCTCGTTGACGTATCTGACGGGGGGTGATCAATTACGGGGACACACTCGACAATTCCGCTAGTGAAGTAGTAGTTCCCTAGTTCCCGGGTACGTCCCGATCGAGCGTGTCATCGCTCTGGGCACCTCCTCATATATAAGCCTCGACGAATTGTCTCCGTTGGTCACCTCCATCGCCACGCAAGTTGCAGAGGTTGGGCAATGGGTGACGGAAGTGAACGCCGCCAGGAAAGCGATCATTGAAAGAGCCCTGCGGAAAACCGGCGGCAATCGCGCCGAGGCAGCCCGCCTGCTGGACCTCAACCCGAAATACTTCTGGACACTCTGCAAAGAACTCAACTTGGAGGAATAAACCACATGACGATCGTCAAGTCGGGGAAGCCTGTGGTTTCCCGGAAATGACGATCGGCAAGTCCGGGAAGCCGGCGGTTTCCGTGAGATGACGATCGGCAAATCCGGGAAACCGGCGGTTTCCGTGAGATGACGATCGGCAAATCCGGGAAACGGACGGCTTCCGTGAGATGACGATCGGTAAGTCCGGGAAACCGGCGGTTTCCGTAAGATGACGATCGGCAAATCCGGGAAACCGGCGGTTTCCGTGAGATGACGATCGGCAAGTCCGGGAAGCCGGCGGCTTCCGTGAGATGACGATCGGCAAGTCCGGGAAGCCGGCGGCTTCCGTGAAATAACGATCGGCAAGTTCGGGAAGCCGGAAGCTTCGGTGGTGTGGGGAATTTTGGGCGGTGTGCGGAATTTTGTGTCCGCAGCTCCGTTAGAATCGTCAGCCACAGCTTGGCGCCTTCCGTCGCCGACGTCCATAATCCCAGCACATCCTTGAATCCATCCATCTTGACGCCGACGGCGATGTACACCGCCCGGTTTACCACCCGCCCCTCGTGACGCATCTTCACAAACAGAACATCCAGGTAGACGATCGGATCGCACGTTCCTTGTATATAAAGAGGATGAGACACGGAAGATCGCCGCAAGGAAGCAAGCGGACGGGCATCGTCGCCCATCTCGTTCATTCTTTTGATGCGGCACACATGATGCTGACGATCCATCGTCTTCAAACCGGGGGCGTCCAGCATTTGGCGCGGAACAAATCTGGTGACCACACCTTCGTGACCCTTCAGCCTTTCATCCCGCCATCCCGAACGGAGAGGTATGGTGAAAAAGGTACGTCGCATTCCAACGAAACTCGGACTCACCGGCGATAGGCAATTGCGTCGATTTCGACTCGTAGACCGGCGCCCGGCAGAGCCGACACCTGCACGGTCGTTCTTGCGGGCCTGTTGTCGCCGAACATCCGGCTGTAAACGGCATTCATCTTCGCAAATTCGTTCATGTCCGTGAGGTACACATTGCAGCGCAGCACACAATCTAGATCGGAACCGGCTGCTCGTAAGATGGATTGAATATTTCGCAAGACTTGTTCGGTCTGGCTCTCGAGGTCTGAACCGGAGAGCGCGCCTGTCCTGGGATCGATCCCTCCCTGGCCGGATACGAAGATCAGCCCGCTATATACGACCGCAGGAGAATATGGTCCCACAGGTTTCGGTAGATTGTCCGCATGGACGGGTACGTGTTGAGTACGGTCGTTCATATATTCCTCCAATCCGGTTCGCAATCCGCGAGCCTGAGATCATAATGTGCGCAAGGAGATCGGATGCCAAAAATATTGATTGTGCATGGTGAGGGCATGGACATGCGCGGCAAGACGCAGCTTGATGTGTTCGGTCCAATGACGCTGCCCGAATACGACGAGCACATCCGTAAATATGCTGCAGAGCTTGGCGTAGATGTGGAGATTTTTCACTCGAACGTCGAGAGTGAGGTTATCCACAAATTTCACGAGGCTGATGAGCGAGGAATGAATGCCGCGATTTTCAACCCCGCAGGCTACATGTTCGGCCGGCCTGCCCTGACAGCCGCGATCGCCCAATTGCACTTCCCAACGATCGAAGTCCACATCTCAAATCCTGCGCGGCGCGGAAAATTCTCAGAGGTTGCCAGTGTGGCGCGCGGCGTGGTGACCGGTTTCGGCATATTCGGATATTACATTGCACTGCGGGGTCTGAAAGAAATCCTGACGTAGACAAAGTCAGCCACGACTTATACCGTTGTTGCTTTCGCTTTCAAAAGTGAGCGGCCACCCGCGTAGATTGCGCTGACGATTTCCATAACAAGGAAAACAAACAATGGTTCCCACGTGACGCCTCCAACGAGGTGTCCGAGTGTGTGGGCGGCAACACCGAAGCCCATCGAATACTCTCGAGCATGGAAAATCGTCTGGCGGCCTGTGATCCACGTGTAGCTCAGCGCAAGAACTTCGATCGTCATGTAAGGTGCAACAAGCAAGTACGCAGCTTTCAGCCGTTCTTTATGGGTTGCGGCAGCAATCGCGAAGTAGAGCGAGCCGGCTATGATGATCACCGTCATGCTGAAGTACTTCACAATGTCGTTTGAAACACCTGCGGCATTGAGGATGAAGCGAAGCACACCCATCGCCGCGATTGCAGCGATGAACCCCTTCATTGTCTTGTTCATATGACGAAGGGCTAATCATAAATCCCAAGCCGCTTAGCGGCGACAGTTTTATAGCCACCGGCTTTTAGCCGGTGGAAATGCAAGGCATTGAGATGAAGTGCGCAGGCCGCTTTTCAGCGGCCTTTAACTGTGGGGGGAAGTACCTTGATGAATGATTCGGATTAGCGGCATTTATTGGTCGGATCTCCTTCTTCCATCATCGTGCGGATGATGCCTCTTTCCGAGACGTCTGGAAGAACGCCTGTCAGAGTGGCTTCGATAACGATTTCATCTTTTTGATTTGTGAACACTGCCTCCCCTTTGGCTCGCTGACGATCGTCGATTTCAGTGATCGTGAACGTGCACCGGACGGTGTCTCCGAAATACACCGGCTTCTTAAAACGAAAATTCATACCGGACGCCAGCCATCCTATCTGTCCGCCGATCTCCGTAATAAGGCCGGCGACCAGCAGTCCATGACAGATTCGACCGTGAAATTTCTTGGCGTGGGCAAACCGATCATCGAAATGCACGGGATTATAGTCCCTGCTGATTTCGGCAAAGGCCATCGTGTCCGCTTCGATAAATGTGCGCGAAACAGTAAAGGAAGCACCCGGCTTGAGCCCTTCAAGCGCTTTTGATCGAATGTCTGCCAAACATCACCACCTGTGAATCTGATTCGCAAGTCTTGGGGCTAACGGCATTACAGAATACCGCGGTATCACCTATAGCGGGCAGATGAACCGTTGAACGGTTCTGGAGAGCAAGGTCGCGGGGGAAACAGCTGGAAATTTGCGTTGGGATTTCCTTATCCGCCCACGATTTTCTAGCGCGATAGAACTCGCCTATTCGGCCTAATATAATCGAACCTAATATGAAGACCGTCCCAAAGAGGGTGATCGCGGGATTGCCAGGTCGCGTTCGAGAATGGTCGATGAAGCGTGGCGTGATCGCTCGACGACCGATCGTCAACTAAGGTAATCCGTGGCCGTCTGGGTCGAATCCCGGCCAACCACCACGGCGGCTGAAACCCCATTTGCTTCGACCATAGGAAAGTTGGAATATCGGCGGATCCGTCGCGAACGATCTCTGAATCCGGCCAGACCCGCTGTGCGAGCTGTTCTACGCCCGGTTTACGATAACTTGCAGAGAGCAATAGATTTTGTGCCAACGATTAGTTTTTTTTCTGTGACTTTACTACCGCGATCGGATAGGATGTCGCCCTCTCGTTACGGATGCCCATGACAGGGAAGATCGTCGGGCTTTTGTAACTGGCACAGCGAAGTACATGCTGTCGAGGCAAGGAGTACTTTGACATGCGACGATCCGGCTTAGTGTGGACCGCACTCTTCGCACTGATTTCCCTTTGTCCAGTCTCCCTCCTTGCGCAAAACAGCCCCCCTTCCTCGCCAACTCTACCCGGGCCGGCGAAAAGCCTTGTCATCACTAAAGCGACTGTAAGTGGAACGACCGTCTACATCACGGGTGAGAACTTTCTAGGTCCGAATGGAAAAAAGCAACCCACCGCTTTTCTTGGCCTGACGCCTCTGACCGATTTACAACCGCCTACGGCAGTGTTGATGGTCGTGCAACTGCCGTCCGGATTGAGCGCCGGTATTTACTTGCTCGTCGTTTCGAATGGAAACGGAGCCACCGATTACGATTCGTTTGATCTGACTATTGGTGCAACCGGCCCACAGGGTCCGTCTGGTCCGACCGGTTCACAGGGTGCAACCGGCCCACAGGGTCCGACCGGTCCGGCTGGCCCACAGGGCGCGACCGGTGCGACGGGATCGCAGGGGCCCCAAGGCACGACCGGCGCCCAAGGTCCGCAGGGAGGAACTGGGCCGCAAGGTCCGATCGGTCCGATGGGCCCCCAAGGTCCACAGGGATCCACCGGCCCGTCTGGCCCGCAGGGAGCAACTGGCCCTCAGGGATTGACGTGGAGAGGCCAATGGAATTCCACGACGAACTACAATCCCCGCGATGCGGTAAGCTTCGACGGTTCCAGTTACGTTTGCATCGACTCGACCGCATGTCCGGCGAATGACTCGCCAACGGATACCACTCACTGGTCTTTGCTATCGCAGGCGGGCGCAACGGGTGCGTCCGGTCCACAGGGACCGGCAGGCCCGCA
>Ga0207098_10543_pt1 | contig 10851 bp, 10 predicted proteins | sample Alteio_BWMinHeat_84_FD_153548 | JGI IMG/M metagenome (GOLD analysis project Ga0207098, IMG submission 153548) | Enriched cells from forest soil in Barre Woods Harvard Forest LTER site, Petersham, Massachusetts, United States -... | ecosystem: Environmental > Terrestrial > Soil > Temperate forest >...
TATACCGGTCGTACAGCAACGCATCGAAATGGCGGGGATCCGTTTGGCAGGAGAACTGAATTCGATCTTTAAATAAAGTTTTTTTGGTTCGTGTCGATCTTCAGCCGGAATTCCCGCCTGGGATCTTCGGTCGTGATCTGCATTTCGGGGTAATCCAGGTACCGCGTAAATTTCTATGCAGGCTGCCTTATCTTTGATTGGTGCCTTTCAGTTTGATTCACTGATGACTTTTCGGTACTGCCACAAAATAAGATATCGCTGAATTGCCACGGCTTATTTTTCCGTCATTTCTTTACAATACTTTTTCTGCTCTACTTCCCCCAGGACGACATTTCATCAATTACACTTGAAAATTGTTGCTTTTTTAACACATCTGAGATTAGTTTCACTTTGGAATTCAGGCATTTAACTCGTAGCTTGCAGGATGAGATAAACCAAACCTAAAACATGCCACTAAGAATCACTATTGTTGGAGTTATCTTTAGCCTCTTTGGTCTTTGCCATTCATTTGCGCAGAGCAAAAGTTATACTCATGCCGGTGTATGGCTAAAAGCACTTCAATCTTCTGATAGTGTTACGAGAGTGCGCGCGGCATATACCTTCGATTTCAGCCGTGACGACTCACTTGCAACCAGTGACAGCCTTATCAACGGTCTTCGCACTGATAACTTAGAAATTCGCCGTCAAATTATATACGCGCTGAGCGAGTTCCAAATCACCCCCACGCGCACGATCACGGTGCTGGCTGACCAGATGACACACGAAGATAATCCCATTATGCTCGGCTGTATCAGCAAAGCCCTGGCTAAGTTTGGTCAGCCGGCTGTTCCGAAGCTAGTAGAAATTCTAAAAAAAGAGTACCCTCCATTAATGCCATTGGATCACTGCCATTACGGCGGCTCTTTAGTCTCCGCGTATGCCGCTCTTGCACTTTCCCGGATCGGGTTTCCGGCTTTGAAAAACCTCGAACCACCTAATCTTCGTGAAAAGGGACATTATTCACGTTATTACGAGTTTGTACATGATGAGATTTATCCGGAATTGACGATGGATCAAATGGTGGAATTTTATGATCAGGGGGTGCTTTTTCAAAAGCTGCTCAAGCTAATGGAAACTAATGCTTCGGAAACTCAGATAAAAACGGTACTTTCTGACCTTCGTCCTTTACTGAATAATGAAGATTTTCTAAGACAGGAATCGAATCCGTTAAAAAACCCTCTTTACGAACAAACCGCGGCCCAATTGATCTCTTTGATGTTGGATGACCCGAAAAAATATCCGGGCGATTTTTTGTACTATAACAGCGGCCTGGTAAAGACACCTTTTGTCGTATCGAAAATCATTCACAGGTTAGCGTTAAACCCAAACGATGATCGCCTGAATGAGTTCTCCCGCATTTTCACCGACAAAGACTCGGTCTTTCTGCCCTTGTCAGCCTGGGAGGATCTTATTAAGCTCATCTGTTGTAAAGATAGCCTGGTCTCGGCACATGCTATCAGATTTGCGCAATACTTTCGCACCTCGCCAAACGATACATCGGCAAGGTCCGGGCCAATCGTAGATGCGTTGCTTGGTAAGGCTGAGAAAACTACCGACAACAGCTTGCAAGGATGCATTTACGACATATTAAAGAACTTCACGGATGTGGAGAAAGCCAGGACATATCTGACTAACGGGCTGTACAGTTCGAACAGCGATATTCTTGAACGTTACTTTAATATTCCGGACAGCCTTAAGACAGACAATAAAACGGTTACCCGATATCTGCTCCAGGTAGTGACCACCGGCCCGAAAAAGAAAACAGGAAAATACGGTCCCCGTACAATTTATCAGGCCGCTTTGAAACAGGCTTCTTTACTTGATAGTTCCAGCCGAACTCAGTTCATACCGCTGTATGATAAAATACTTACAGACATCTCCGGCAACCCCAACGGGACGCAACAAGCAGGACTTACGCTCATTGCAAGGAGCGGAAAGCAATATCTCAAGCTGTTACATGGTTACGCAGCGGTCAACGACACCAATAAGTCAGCCTTGGCTGGCATTATTGGCGCCTGCTATGATGCATCACCCGAATGGAATGATTTGTTAAATGATATATTATCCGCCAGGGATGATTACATTGTTCTTGACATCACTTATCAATTGGAAAAAATTCGGATTGCGGGTGATTGTTATAAACTGTTGCCTGCGTTGGTTTTACAGCTCGAAAGATATCCAGCTTATTGCCAGAATTTTCCGGCAATAATTCACAATATGGGAGACACCGTTGTTCCCGCGTTATACAAGCTTTATAAAAATACAGCATATCCGAATATCTACCCTAGCCTGTTGTTCGGTTTTAGCAGCAGCCATCGGAAGGAACTGGATAGCTTAACCTCTCGTATCCTCAATAATGGCAACACAAGTGACAGACAAATGGCTTTACTGAATCTAAGATATCGTAATAACCGATCGGCCAACCTTCGTTATCTTGAACAAAGGTTATTTGATCCGGATGAAGAGATTGAAGATGCGGCCTACCGGGCAATACCTTTTTTTTATAGGGATTTACCGCCAGACTATTATAAGCTAGTCGCCCCTGAAATTGAACATATGCAAAATCAGTCTGGCTTGCGAAGACGCCTGAACGCCCTGCTTGCAACAGTTAATTTGATAAGCGGCGATACCACCGCCTTATTAATTCTGCCTGGTTCAGATATTCTTGAACGTCAAAAAGACTTTGCTTTAGCTGGATATAACATGCCGGTGCTATTCCACAACGATAAGCGGATAATACCCTTGCTTGTTGAATTGACTCATGACGCTGAACCGGTAATGCGAAAGTTCTCAGTTAAATTGTTGGCTTTGGCTGATTCCGGTAGTGTAGAAATCAGGAAGGCGCTTATTGAAAGACTGAATGACGAAGACCCGGATGTTGCTTTTAACGCGCTTCAGTCTTTACAAAATCTGAAAATTCCGTTACACGATTACCGCTATCTGATAACCCGAATTTACGAAAATCAATATTTGCAGGAAATGGAGGACAAAATTAGCAGCAACTTGTCTAAAATCAGTAGCAGCTGCGGAATACCACTCGCGGCACATGGCTGGCTTCCCCCTCTGGCCTGGCCACCACCGCCGGCGTCTACCCGCGACGTAATTCCCGCCGTGCTTTTGACCAAAGAAAAAACACTTGGACAGGTTTATACTCAATTGTCTTCAAGCCTTAAAAAATGCCACTATGAAGAATTTAAATTATTTGATGTTAAAGACGGTTTCGCAGTCATGACGCGCCTTGAAAGAATCGACAAAAACGGTGCGCCGTCAACAAGAGAAAGATGGACAACTCTGAAACTTACGCCGATTAGCATCAGCGAATATATCCGAAGCCTGCTGTTGGGCAGCGAAGGTGACTTTCGTACTATCCTATTTATCATAAGCCCGCTGCCTAACTTCCGGGACAACGGATTACCGATGTTAACGACCGACAGGGCAGTTACCTCTTTCCGGGAAGGAGGCGTAGTTCTCCCTCCGGAGGTCTCAGCTGAAACCTTCGCAGGAAAATATGTTCACGTCCTAATTTACCAGTTCTATAAAAAAAACGGGGACAATGCCGGGATTGTTTACGACCCTAATATCGTGATACCAACTTTGACGCAACTGAGTGCCACGGACATCATTAAAAACATATCAAATTAAGAACTAAACAATCGTATAATAATGGAAACTGTTATTGAAATGCAAATCATCCGCCTCCGTTTAGCCAAAATATGGTTTATCGGCTCCGGCATTCCTTTTTTTCTTATGGTTATTCAGTCCGTTCTGGGGAAATATGAACCCAAAACTCAGGAAGCCTGGTCCTGGTTTATTCCACTTGTTTTTCCAACGCTGACATTGATGATTAGTGTCATGGGCAGTGAGGCGCTTGGAAAAAACAAAAAAAAACAGGTTCGAGCCGGATTTGCTCAAATAACCTGTTACCTGTCGGTTGCCTATCTTGCCGTCCTCTCTATCGTCATTTTTCTTGAACCGCTCAGTACAGCGGAACCTTTCAAGGTTTTCTCCATGTCTAACTTCTTTCTGGCGCCCATTCAGGCTTTGGTTGTAGGAGCTCTTGGTTATTTGTTTACCATGGAACCTGGCAACATTGTTACAGATCACAAACCCTCCGCCCTCAATATGAAAGCCAGTGAACCGCAATAGTTAAATAAAGAATGACTAAGGACCGCAGAATAATCTCCGTTTTTTCCTGAACGATAATATACTTTTCCCGGCCGGGTAACAGAAAATAATTAGTTGAGTACACTTGTTTTTACTTCTCCCAGTTTTTTGATGGCGTCGCTCATCGTCGGTTCTAAGGACAGGTAGATCTCGGGACAAGCTGTTTTATCCTTGATATGGAAATTGCCGTCATCTTCGATCTCCATGTGAAAACGCCGCTTTTTACCTTCATAGTTCACGTACACCTGGTACAATTGGAGCCTTAACCCGTTCATCGTGTAAAATTCAAAATCGGTTCCGTCCAGTTCAATAGTAAAATTTACGATCATGGCGCAAATTAGAGAAATCAGCTGAATCCATATCTTTTTTTTTGCCATTCCCGCCGCCAGGCCAGGCTTTTCGTTACAATCTTTTGCAAAGGATTTCCCCTGCAGCACCCGACGGTAATGGTATCGGACAGGACAATGCCTTTCAATCAGGTTCGGCGTTCCCGCTCCGCTTCTCTTCTCACCAAATTTAAAGGCCGCGCAGCAAAAGCCTGCCCGCCGTATTCCCGCCGCACCTTCCGAACCAGACCGTACGCTACGCTTAACCTGGCTGTTTCTTCGCGCCCATCCTGCGGGCAGGCATTTGCTTTTTCCCTGATTAGTTTTTGGGTTTTTTGCTTTGGGTCGCTTTTTTCAAAAAAACGAAAAAAAGAGCCGCAAAGGTTGTAGCCGCGGCACCTACGAGTGCATAATGGCTGCGCCACCCTGCGGGACTTATAACTCTCCGGTTGCCGCTATGGCTACACTGCATTGGGCTTTCTTTTTTTCCTTTTTCTTTTGAAAAAAAGCTGAAAGAAAGGGAAGCGGGAAAAGAATTAACAAATTTTTTAACTCTTAAAAATGCTCAAATGAAAACAGCAGAAAAGAATGCAAAAGGTGTACAAGGTGCATCCGCAAAAGGTAACGAAGTGAGAACCGAAAACCGTCCAAGCTTAACCGGAAAAGAAGCTAAACAAGATGAAACCCTTAAAGATCAAAAACCTGCCCCGGCTCCGGAAGTTAAGGACGCCAAAGCTGCCGAAGCAGCGCCCGGTAGTTCCGCTACAGTGGATAACCACAACGCAAACCCTGAACAGCAAGCCGAAAAACAGGAAGTGAAAGCCCATGAAGCCCCTGTCGCAGAAGCCAAAGCGGAACTGACTTTGGAGGCTAAAATCAAAGCGGTGAATGACCTGCACCGCAAAACCATTCAGCGCCTTGCCCTGATTGCCCGGATCAAAACCTTGGAAGAATTTGAGGTGAAGCTGGAAGAAGAAAACGACGAGTTGGAAAGTAACCCGTATCAGGGATGCAGGTTGATTATCGAGGACGATAAACGCCGTCAATTCGTGACCAACACACCCGGGCTCATCCGCATGGTTTCACAATTCATTTTCGATGCCTGTGCCGAAAAGCTGGCCGAGATTGAAAGTAACATCAATTTCCCGAAAGCTTAATCAATCAATTAAATGCCCTTGCCTTTTGGTGAGGGCATTTTTAAGGTTTCACCCAAAAACAGGAATTAAGATGTATGAACTATTTATAGAGCTGACCGACCAGATTTTTTGGGTCGGCTATGCAGAGCAGATGGCAAAGGAAAACCCCGCAGGATTTCAACTGGAATTTAACGAATTCGCAAACGCCTATAATCGCTAACCACATGGAAGACAAAATCTTTTTGCTGGTCAAGGTCACGGTAAGGACTACTTACCAAGACATCAGCGATGCGATGAAGGAATTGCAATCCAAAACCGACCTCACCGTGGGCAGCACGAAAAATGTAAAAGTGCTCAAACACGAGATCATGCAACTAAAAACAAGGACACATTAAAAATTAAGATCATGGCACATCAAATAAATTTTAACGAGAAAACAGGCAGGCACAGCTTTATGAGCGTCAAAGAAAAAGCCTGGCACAACTTAGGGCAGGTCATAGACCGTTACCCGACCAGCAGCGAAGCGATCCGGTTCGCCGGGCTGGACTATATCGTGGAAAAAAGGCCGTTGTTTACTTATGATACGGAAAACCACTTAGGCGACCCGGACGAAGATATTATCATCCCTGAAATTGAAGTACCTAACTTCTTTGCGACCGTACGGGTAGATACCGAGCAGGTTTTAGGCGTAGTAGGCAATGACTACGAAGTGGTGCAAAACCGGGATGCATTCGGCTTTTTTGACGCGATAGTCGGCGGGGGCGAAGGTGTTTTATATGAAACCTGCGGGGCATTGGGCAACGGCGAGCGGATATTTATTACGGCCAAGCTGCCCGGCTATATCCGGGTAGGTAAGGACGATGTGATCGAAAAATATTTGTTCCTGACCACTTCCCATGACGGTTACGGCAGCATTACCGCTGCATTTACGCCGACCCGTATTGTTTGCAATAACACGCTACATGCTGCTTTAAATAATATGAGTAATTGCGTAAAGATACGCCACACGCAAAGCGCGAAAGAGCGTCTTTTACAGGCGCATAAGGTCATGGGCATAGCTAATATTTTGACTGACCAGTTGAACGGGATCTTTAACCGTTGGGCGCAAATACGCATTACCGATAAAGAGGTTTTAAAATTAGTGCAGCGAGCAATGGCGCCGAGTAGGGAGATATTGGGCAAGGTACTCGATGAGAATATAGACGAGTATTCCAAGCATTTCTTAAATGTAGTGGATAAAGTTTGCGACTATGCCTTTACCAACGAAACCCAACAGATGGAAACCACCAAAGGAACTTTGTTTGGCGCGTATAATGCCATCACCGGGTATTTTCAAAATGTAAAGCACTACAAAAACGAGGAAGTTAAATTAAAATCTATCCTTTTTGGCAACGGGTTGAGCAAAACCCAAACGGCTTTTAACCTGTGCAGAGCATTTGAAAAAGAGGGTGGGAGTGTTTTGAATTGAATGTTAACGGGGGAGCGATCCCCCTTTAAATAAAATGAAATGAGTTACATTGTGATAGAGACATTTGGCGGACCGGAATATGCGGCCATTGTTACGGATCGGGATGGTAATAATTTGGTGTTTGAGAGTTATGAGGATGCAGAAAAGGAGGCGGGGGATTGTCAGGAGGGGTTGATTGTGGAAATTGAATAAATTGTTAAGGGGCGAAAGCCCCTTTTTTAAGGGCGGGCTACTTTTCTTTGGAAAAGAAAAGTAGCAAAAGAAATGGGTTATTTTAATAAAGCTATTTTCATTTCTATGTAAGTTTTAGCTTCATCACTCGCCTTTAGGTCTTTTGATCCTACTTCGATCCACCATTCCTTTATGGAACTAACTACGCGATCTCCGGTTACGCTGAGCATTTCATTATTAGTGTACTTGAGTTTGTCATTTTGTGTCAAAATAAACTTAAACCATTTTGGTTCGAACTCATCACTGAAATCAGGACTCTTAACGTCGAGATTAGGAGTACCCAACAATCCATATGCATTTTGTCTAATCGCGCGGTTTCCCGGCTGAGCCGTGAGCTCAAAATACTTATCTTCAATCTTCTTACTTTCCAACATCATAATTTGCCCGACGTCACCAGGGCTGCCCGTTGACGCAAAGCTCGCTGCAATATTAATGTCACCGGTTAAATCAAGCAGGCAGGTGTCAAACCCATAGTGCTGAAAGATTCCGGCCAGCTCAACATCGATTTGGGCACTATAGGGCTCTTCATTACAGATACCGATATTAAATAAATCCTCTCTTAAAAAGTGGAAAAGACTGTGGCACTGATAAGTGAGTGGTATGTGAATCGATTGGCCCGTCAAAAGATAGTTCACATGTTCTAAAATAGGCTTTCCCAATAAATTCCGGCTGAATGTGGTTGGTGACGTTTTCCAGTCTATCGTTCGTTCGCCGCGAAAGAGATACTTTGGTTGAGGTTTGCGTTCTACCGAGTTTGTTGCAAAATTAGTGACGTTCAGATCGACCATTTCCTGTGGGTGCTTTGTCTTTAGGTATTGGATCAATTCGTCAAGTGTGCTCATAATCTTTTCTTTAAATAATATGTTTACCATATCGGAACCGTGTTCCAAAATTTCCTCATCTTTCCATTTGTCATTTCGAAAGATAAGCGCTTGCTTTAAACTTTCAACCCGGTTATTTCTCAGGTCTTCCAGAAAATAATCTTGTTTGCCGTAAAAATTTGCGTTGCTATATTTCGAATTACTATTACGGGAGATCAGGCACAAATTGCCAAAATGGTCGAGGTTTTCAACGTGATGTTTGACATCCGTATCCGGGCGCTGCGGGGCAATGTGTTCAACAGAATTGTTTTGCCGGAATCTGAAATTTTTAAACACTCCTGTGTTTTGCTCAATCTGGCTTAATACCTTATCACTCACATATTTTTTATCAATCGATGGTTCGGTCAATGCCTTGTAAATCTGCCAAAGCCTAAAATCAAGATAATTGAACAGAAATATGGGTGTACTAGTCCCGTTTTGCAGGTTTTTATTTATCTCTGTAAAAATGTTTTGAGTGATGGTTTGTAATTCCGAGTAGAAGACGGCCTTTTCTTTCGTTGGGTTATTTTTAAATAATGCTAATACAGGTCGTAACCAATTCTTGAAATTATTACTCGTAAACGAAACCTGTAACATCGACTGTATCATGATGATCTCCTGGGGATCAGTAAATACATTAATATAATTCGATTCAGCCTTATTGAACTGTAAAATCTTCCAACCAGACCCGGTAGCTGCTTCCTCCCGTTTGACGAGATAGCGATCAAAACAAGTCCGGTAATACAGCAGATTATTAATAAACTCTATAGCGTCCGGAAGGCCGCGTTTCGAATGATGCCCACACCCAAATTCATCTAATAGTTTTTTATCGTCAAGCGATACATTGTCATCACCCAAGTGAAGCGTAAGTACGTGCAGCAAAAAATTGGGAAAGTTAATAATAGAACGAAAGCGCGTTTCCGTTGAGGGGTCTGAATTCTTCCCTTCCACGGCCACGAAACGGTACGGCTGTTCTAATATATTCTTAAGTGTATCTTTTTCGGTTGTATGTTGGTTGTTTTCCTCAGCCAATTCGTCTTTCAAATAGGTTTTAGGGATGTTCAATAGATCAGTTCCAAAAACGCTCTCACGAACTTCACTTTTAAAACAGGGCTGTATGTAGCGGTTCATTTGAGAACAGGCATCCCAGGCGTCTGAGAAGGTCTGCCGTGTTTGTTCACTTTTATGCTGAAGGGTACTTAAAAGTTTTGCCTTTAAAATTTGGTGGGGTTCCAATTGTTCTCCCCGGTTATTCATGATCTCGAAGTATTGGTTGAGATTCGTCCCTTTAGGAAGGGGAATACGAATAATACAGACCTGCTTATAGATATATTTGATGAAATTCTCGACGTCTTTTTTTGAATATGCTCTTATTAGCGATTCAAAGTATCTAAGGATATCTTTAATTCCGGATGACAGCGATGCTAATTTATCGGGACGATCTTCTGCCGAAAATGCGACTATGAAATTCTTACTATATTCATTGATCAGGTCTTGAGAAGCGGTTCGTCCTTCAAAGCACAAATTGTTTGCTTGGCTCGAATAAGGGAATTCGCAAAACAGGTAGTTCACCACTGCATTGATCAGTATCAAAGTAGTATGACGTTGTTGCCCGTCAATGATCTCAAATGTGCTATTTTCATTTTTAGAAACTACTAAACTTCCGATATAGTATTCGCCGGATGGGTCTTGCATGTACTGTCCCCAAATATCTGATAACAGCTGGTCTATTTCCGTTTTTGTCCATGCATAGGCCCGCTGATAAAGAGGAATGATATATCTGTCCTGATGTAGTAATGTAATAACGTCCAGGATTTCGGGCGCATAAGTTTTATCCTGCATTTTTATTTGTGAAGTCTAGGTGTTGGTCTTTAAACACTGCTCTAACATTTTTAATATCTTGTGCAACTCGGTCCAATTGCAATCCCGTCTTCAATACAGATAACTCTGTAGGGTCGAGGGATTCCTGGATCAACCGGAATATATTATTATTCGGTTTATGGACTGTTGCGTTACTGCTTTGATAGCGAACACTTTTATTCTCTATCCTCGGCTTATAGGCCCACATGAATAATAATGGATAATGCGCTTTGAACCCGGCAGAATCAAAGCGGTCGTAATAACATAAAATCGCTGCTTTATAGAGAGTTTTGGTGTACTTATCACCCGCCCGCTGATCTTCCGGATAAATGCTATGCTGATGAAATTCCCGGAATTCTTCAGATATTGTTCCATCAAAAAGAATGTTGAAAAGCCGGTGGTAGTGGCCGACCATTTCAAAGAACCTTTTACCATTAATAATAAGTTGAGTGATTTGGAATGGATAGTTATTCGCGTCTTTTAAAGCTTTTTCATTTAGCCTGTATGGTACCAGATATGGATACCCTGGGGCATCAAGTAAATTAAAGCCCTTAAATTCATTTATATTATCTTTAGTGAAGTGGCCGGCATATTTACCCCTTGTCCATAGGCGGATTCGATACAGATAGGTGCCTATAAGACTATTGAGCCCAGTCTCGCCAATATTATCCCAGATTTCTGTACAGTTTAGTTTTTCAACTTGGCCGTTGTCGGCCATTTCACGTAAATGAAACGCTTTTAACAGGTCTGTTGGATCAAGCGCTTTG
>Ga0207098_10544_pt1 | contig 10840 bp, 14 predicted proteins | sample Alteio_BWMinHeat_84_FD_153548 | JGI IMG/M metagenome (GOLD analysis project Ga0207098, IMG submission 153548) | Enriched cells from forest soil in Barre Woods Harvard Forest LTER site, Petersham, Massachusetts, United States -... | ecosystem: Environmental > Terrestrial > Soil > Temperate forest >...
CCTCTTCATCGCGAGAGATGTGAAGGGCCGCGCTGCTCGCCTCCAGGGCCACCCGTAAAAGAATCAGCACCTCAATGGGTGCCCGTTGCCGTGCCAATTGTATGGCCGATACGAGGACGTCCAGGACCCGCTTGATAACGGAGAATGCCTGAAATTGCGCCTGAGTGTTAATTCCGCCTTCAGCGGCGGCAATGAGTTTGATCGTCAGAAGTTGTTGTAACTGAGAAAGCGTGGACGTGAGTTCAGTCTTGTTCTTGATGTCGAAATCTTTGATCGTATCGTTGCGCACTTGCAACGCATAGTGTTCGATCGGGAAACATTCAGTGGGGATATTCTCGCGCATCTAGCCTCCAACCGTTGGTACCGCGCTATTTGACTAAGCTATATAGCCATCGTTTCGGGCAGCCTCCAAGTCGTCCGATAATTCAAACGATTGCTGTTCTCTAGCTCATCTACTCAACCCGGTCATGAAAAGTACCGGATGCGCCTATGGGGAAAAGTAGCGACGCGCTCGCCGGAATCGGTCTCGATCCATTGGGTGGCGATGTGGTTGGGCGTGCACTTCCCGTCGAACTGCACGAATGGAATCTTCGGCAGCCATTCCGGGCTGAACGGAAAAGCGGCTTCCGGGTGAACCAGCCCGACGATGTGAATCTCCCGGCGGTCGATTGCAACCAAGAGAATGGCGGCGATGCTCTGACGGCAGGGCGCGATGATCGGCGTGCCGGAGGGATCGAGGACGCCGACCGGCCGATAGAACACGGCATGCTTGAGGTCCGTGGTCAGGTAATGTGGCGCGCCGCTGAGGGGCACGTTGAACTGCGGCGACGAGGTCATCAAGTACTCGGCGGCCAGACGGTCGAGAAGAATGCCCGAAAAGGCATGGTCGGAGACGATGGCCAGAACACCGGGAAGGGGGTACCGACCTAGCTGCGGCGCCTTGTTCTTGGCTTCAGAGAAAAGCCGGTCGGCGATCAGGCAGAAGGCTCCGCCGCCTGGGCCGGTGATGGTCGCGGGCAGCCCGGAGCGCTTGGCGACCACCGTGGAATCGAGCGACGTTACCTCGACCAGAAATGGCGCAGTCGGATGGCAGCGAAAGTCCGGCCCGCAGCTGGCCAGATCTTCAAACAATTCGGGGCGCAGCTTCTCGGCACGTAGGTGCGAGAAGACGATTGCTTCGGCCGTGGCCGCCTGTGAGTCCGCTTTCAGGCGCTTCTTGAACTATTCGAAATGACCATCGAGATCCCGGTTCCGCGCCAGATACCGGTAGTAGTAGTCGACGATCTCGTTGACTGTATCGCCCGTCTGGCGATCTTCGATCCACTCGGCACGGGCCAGCGACTGGCACTTCGGACAATGCCTGTTCCCGCACGGCCGGTAGCAAATACGCTGCTGGCCGCACTGATCGCACTGCTCGATCTGTCCTCCGAGAGCTGCCGTCCGGCACAGTTCGATCGCAGTCATGACGCGCCGCTGCCCTGTTGACATGGACGCACCATGCCTGTCTCGATAGACTTCGCCATAGTGGCGGAAGACATCCGCCACTTCCCACTTCGGCCGATCCATGGCCGCGCCTAGAAGTTCTGTGGTGCGGCGGCCTTGGACTCAGCGTTCACTGGTTGAGGGAGCGGGTCCAGCGGACTTGCGGTGGAGCAGACCTTGCTGGTGGCGATTCGCAGGTATCGGGCAGTAGTCGCCAGGCTGCGATGGCCGAGCAGGAGTTGAATCGTTCGAACATCCGTGCCGGACTCCAGCAAGTGGACCGAGAATCCATGGCGCACGAATGGGGAGCGATAGGCTTGCGAATACCAGAAATCTTGCGGGCGTTCCGACAAGTATCCCCTACCGCACACGTGCTGATGTGATGGCCGGGGATGTCACCGGGAAAGAGCCAGTGGCGCGGTCTTTCCACTCGCCACCAGGTACGCAGGATTTCCAGTAGCGCAGGCGACAGCATTACGTAACGATCTCTTTGGCCCTTGCCTTGATCGACACGAATCACCATTCGTTGACTGTCAATGTCAGCGGTCTTCAGAGATACTGCCTCGGAAATGCGCAAACCCGCGGCGTAGCAGGTTGTCAGAATCGCGCGGTGCTTGATATTGGTGATGCAACCGAGGAACTGCAGGACCTCCTCGGGACTCAACACTACTGGTAATTTTTCCGGCATTTTCGGTGCGGGAATTACTTCCTCAAAGTGCCATGCCTTCTTCAACGTAACCTTGTAGACAAAGCGCAGGGCTGCTACCGCAGTGACCACAGAGCCTGGCTTCAATTTCTTCTCGTTGGTCAGGTAGACCTGGTAGGCGCGTATTTCCTCTGGTCCTAACAGTTCGGGGACTTGTTGAAATGGCGTGCGAATCGCGAGACCTGTTCCACATACGACCGTTGCGTGTTGAGTGCGAGGTTCCGCACTTGCATGTCCTCGATATCCGTTTGCGAAGAGAGCTCATGGAAACTCCTTTGCGAGATAGAATTCGCTGCAAGCAGCGGCTCCATACTCTCGCTAAAGAGCTCATGGGAAAAACTCTGAACTGGGAGGCCATCTAGCCAATAAGGTCGGCTACATCCTGCTGGATCTACCGGGTACCGCGCAGCGGTTTAGTCCAATGGATTTTATCGAGTTAGGAGTCAAGGGATAAATTTACACGGACTGTTAGTACGCGTATTGTTTCGCAAATTCCCCTTGGGGGCTCTCTGGTCCGGCGCGCTACCAGCGAGGCACGTAATGATGATTGTGCCATTCTTCGAGAACCATCGACGATTCACCCCGGCCATAAACGGAGGAGTTATATCAATGCGCGAAACACACTACTTCCCCAGAACATACGGAAATACAACGAGAGCCGCCGGCACGAAAACAATCACCAACAGGACCGCAGCCAGAATTGCTACAACTATTGCTTGCCACCAGCGGCAGCCCAGAATCAATGCAAGGCCGCGGATGAATGTAGACGCTGTCGAAATAATTGCAACAATGACAACCGAATGCAGGGCCACGAACACGTAATCAATTGTTTGCCTGTCAACATGGAGCAGAAACCTCCGGATGAACTCGACTGTCTCCAAGTCCATAATTTTGATCTTGCTGTTGTCTCGATAATCCTTCCAATGAAACTTCACCCGGTCGTTGCCGATATCGATCAGGCGGTTGTTGGAGATGGCCACGCGATGCGTATATCGGCCCACGTAATCAAGCACCTGCTGCGGTCCGGCGAAGGGGTGTTTGGCGTAGACCACCCATTCGTATTCCTTCGCCGCGGCGATCCGCGCGGCGAAGGCCCGTGGATCGCGAAGGGACTCCAGGGAAGCAAAGAACTGCAGTTTTCCGGAGTTGAACGCCTTCTCGATGCGCTCCAGAAAGAGGCGGCGAAAGAGGCGCGACAGCACCCGCACCGAGAGAAAGAATCTGGCGCGGCAACGAACCCAGCGCTGTCCATCCGCCGATAGTCGTCCGCCCGGCACGACACAATGCAGGTGCGGCCGGAACATCAAGTTCTGTCCCCAACTGTGTAAGACCGCGAAGAAACCGATCTCGGCGCCGAGGTGTTTGGGATCGGCGGCGATGGTCTTCAGTGTTTCCGCGGTGGCGTGGAAGAGGACTCACCCGGCAGCCGTGGCGAACTGGACTACGCCCTTTCCACCGTTCGCTTCTCCATCGAAGACGGTGAAGTAACCATTCATTAGTGGCAATCCCAGAATTGCCAAGCCGGGTTCTCCAGGTGTAATCGCCGACATCCAAGCTCCAATCACTCCGGTATTCGCCTGCCAGTAATTTTCCGGCGGCACCTGAAGCGTGACGTCGGCGGTCAGGCCTTCGAGCACAAATGTCATTGTAGGCCATTCTGCTATATTCAACCCCGACACCGGCTGCTGGTCCTTGATCGATTTGTTCAGCTGCTCCTGCTGCGCGGCTGAGAATTTCGACAGGATTGCCTTCAACAATTGTCGGCCGAGACTCAGGCTGTTCGTCCCGCTATCCACAATCGAATTCGAAGGCATACCCTTTGGCCCGTTAATCCTGGCCGCAATCGGATCTGTACTACCAACAATGACCGATTTCAGATTCGTGCAGTACCAAGCATCTGACAGTACTTTCACTGTCTGGAAGCTTCCGGTATAGAGATCCGTCGCCTCCTGGCCACCGCCGATGATCATTACACCCTGATTCAGGGCGTCGGTCTTGTCGTTGCCCGTCCCAGTGTGAACGAAAGACCGCCGCGTCCGGAATGAAATGATGTCCGACGTCACGCCGGCGTCTGCCAATTGCGTCAGGTAGGGGGTGATATCACTCTGCTTTCCTGTCCGCACTTCCGTCGACGAGTACTTCTGCGTCCATGTGTTACCGGGCATCGTGAAAGCGTCATCGAGGGGAGCGTACGCCAGCCCCAGAATCCCGTCGGAGTTACCCCACATGTTCCCCGACGAGGCGTAAGCAATCGCCGCGTTCGCTCCCCGCAGCATCACGGCATTGGAACCGTTCCCGGCGGAGATCTGTGTTTGGATGATCGCCCCCGTCCAACTGCTGTTGTCTCCGTATGTGTCGGTCTGGGCTAGGTCGGTGGTTTGATCCCCGGCGCCCAAGTCCGGTTGATACTTCGTCCCATCCAGCGCCAGAGCACTGCTCCCTGTGTCCAGAATCACGTTCATCGACTTCTGCTCGGGACCCACAAGAATGCTGCCCGTGTAGTCGCCGTCCATGTAAACATTTGTAATGGGAATGCGCGCAATACTTGCCATAACAACTTTCCTCCCGCCCTGACTTTCGAATCCAATGACAGCTTGGCGGCCCCACACCTCGGCTCTTCAAAAAATGGCCCTTCATCAAAAACAGGAGCACCAATCTCCTTTGGAAATTGCCGCACTTCAAAAAAGTGAGATGAAGAGTCGCTTCGTGACATCCAAACCATCCCGCCCACGAATGTGTGATCTGAGAAGGGTCTTCATCTTAGCTCCATTTGCCTGATGCATACAAGACCGCTTTCTTCAATTCGCGCCGCGATTGGTCTTCCCAAAGCTTTGAACCGCGACCGTATCCTGAACAGGTCGATAGCTATTTCGGGCTGCTAAGCCGAAGCCCGCACGTTATCCAAAGGAAATCAATACGTTAGGAGACCACCTCCGCGCACGCCGCTTGGACCTTAAGCACCTCCAAAAGCAGGTCGCCGAGCAAATTGGCGTTGACGAAGCCACCATCGCTAACTGGGGAAGGAAATGCATCCCACTCGACCGTCCGCTACATCCCGGCCATCATTGGATTCCTAGGCTACGACCCACAGCTGCTTGCCGATTCCATCCCAGAACTCCTTGCGACGGCGCGCAGGCGGCTCGGCTTGCCGGAGCGGAAAATGGCAACGATGCTGGGTGTTGATCCTGCCACGCTCATAGGTTGGGAAGCGGGAGGCATCAGCCAACCGGGAGGAGCTTGGATGTGATCCGGAAAGTATTTCCGCCCAGGTAGCGGTGGAGAGCTGGGCGCGTCGCGGCACACTCTCGGTTGTCCCTTTTTTGAGCTTGGCTCCGCCTCAATGGTTGGAGCCTGGCCCCAACCTCCTCCAAAATATCCGTGTTGGGTGTCGCGCTGCAGTTAAATCGCGGAATTTCAGAACCAGAGTGGTTTTACGGTAGTTAAATCGAGGACAACGATGGCCTCACTGCGCCAAAATCACGGACAAACCGTCCCGTGCCGAAACCGATCGTAGAGCCATCGAATCAAGCAGGTGGAGACAGAGATCGCCTAAGACGGCTTCTCATTTTCGCCCTTTTGCACATAAATCGAGGACAAAGTTAAGCCTGCAGTTCGTCCGCGGTTTAACTACAAAGGTTCGCGATTTGAGTGCAGTGACTTTGCAGTTGAATCGCGGAAAAGTGTTGAAAAATATAGCTACGAAATCCGCGATCTAACTGCAGCGCGACAAGTGCAAAGTGCTCACGCCATGCGCTCCATCCAAGCGGTCCTTGCTTCGGAGATTTCCCGCCTGCCCAACCTGCACGGCTTTCTTGTAACCGGAGGCCATCACATCGTCCGCGTCACCGTTCCTTACGAGGACATGGCCGTGGTCGGCGAACCCTTTGTCTCGGTGCCACAATGAAGCCTCTCTTGCCCTGCCTAAACGCTGCTGCTGCTCGGTTGCCGGCTGGCCCTCGGCATCCAGTGTCTCTGGAATGATTCCGCGCCTGGCCTGAGAAAACAGGTGCTCTCTTCCCTGCCCCATGCGGCTCGCCGCAGCGCAAATCATCGGCGCTCAATCAATGCAGATTCAGCGATAATGGAAGTGGTGAGAATGCTGTAGGGATGGCCCAACAGCAGCGTAGCTGCGAAAAATTACTCTAGCGTATTGTACGCAAGGTAGTCCCCCTCGATAGGACGGCTCTGTTTTCTATTTCGCATAGGTCAATACGGGCTCTGCGACCGGAAGATCGCGATCAAACCAGTAGGTGCCGTTGGGGATGATGTGCCCAAACGCCAAGGGTGAGATGTGAGCCAGATCGGCATCGAGGAGTTCTTCGCCGGCGGACCGGAGGCGGGTGACGATCTGTCCAATCTGGATGGTATTCCATACCAGGACGGCATTCGACAGCAAGCTCAGACAGCTCGCCTTATTCATGATTTCCTCCAGATCGCCCGTTCGGAACTCGCCCCGGTTGGCGAAGAATAGGCAGCGCGATACCAGGTCGTGGGCGCAGCTTCGGGTCGTGAATGTAGCGAAGAATGTAGATCGTCTTGATGGTTCGGCCGAGCGCAGTCAACGCCTTGGCGAGCCGGTCGGAAGGGGTGCTGTTGGTCAGTCGCTGAATGATCACATTCGCCGGTGCCGTCCGATTTCTCAACGACGCCGCGACCCGTACCAGTTGGTCCCATTGTTCCGCAATCAGCTCAGCATCCGCCACCCCGCGAAATAGCAAATCAAGCTTGCCGAAGCTGGTTTTCCGATCGAGCCTCTAAAGCTGTTGATCGGCGAGATCCCGCAAGCGCGGCACGAAACTGTAGCCCAGCAAATAGGCCAGAGGCGCTGATGTGGCTGCGCATGTCAGATGAACGGCTTGAGAACCGGACTCCTCTCAAGACGTTAACCACAGAATCAGGTGGCCGCCTGGTCGAGAACATGCTTTGGCAGATCGACTAGGGAATCTACACGTGAAGTCGCTGTGGCGGGTCAGCAACCACTGTGATCTAAGCGGGTTGGGTGGTGAGAAGGCTGACGGGCGCTGGCATACCGCGGCGCGGGGTAAGCGGATCGTCTATCTGTCCGAACACCCCGCACTAGCTCTCATTGAGAACATGGCTAATCTCAAGGGCAACCCGGCGTTGTTTCCTGTGAAGTACCAACTCCTCGAGGTGGAAGTGGAGGATGACGCCGTGGGGGCGGCCAGTTACATCGCTAAAGAAGAGGGTGTGACCCCCCGCCTTAACAAGCCTCAGTCATGGACTCAAAATGATGGTGATTCCTGGCTGAAAGGGGGGAAACCGCGTTCGCGGTAGTTCCGTCCTTTCCTTCGCCGTTTTCACTTAACTTCCTCTTCAATCCACTTCATCCGGATGCCAGCCGCGTCCGGCTGGGCGGCTGTCACTGGCTTGAGTACGACCAGCGTCTCTTCAAGATCCGGTCCTGATTTGCCCATCTGCTGTCCGGAGGTTCGAAAAATCTTCCCTTGCCGGAGGCGGCCTCGTGTATGGCATTCGGGATGAAGTCGACATCGACTTTCTCTCCGAAGCCGGAAGTAGTTGCGGAGACTTGCTATCTAGCACCACGCGACCAGATCAAATCGATCAACATTGCATTTGCCGCAACTTTTGTTCTAGATTTGTACGGCCAAAGGGTTGGAGACTCACGGGCCTCGGATTACCGCTTTGGTGTAAGGACGATAAAATGCACGACAGCACAATCCTTCTCCAGCGCCTGTTCACCGGGCTCATTCAGCACGATCATCAATCGATGGCGGACTGTTATCATCCGGAAGGGGCTTTCGCAGGTATCGCGTTCGACTTGCATGGAAAGACGCAGATACATGCGATGTGGCACATGATTTGTGAAGGCGATATCCAAGCATCATTTGATGTCGTATCCGCAGACCATAATATGGGGCAAGTTAGCCTTGTCGATGATTACACCTTTACGTCGACTGGGCGCAAAGTGCATAACGTCATCGACTCGCATTTCAGTTTTCGAGATGGCAGGATCATCGAGCATCGTGACTTTTGCGATGCTCGTGCATGGGCGAACATGGCTCTGGGTGGTGCGCGCGGATTCTTCGCCGGCAGGCTCCACTTCTTGCGGAGCTACAAGGCCCGAAAGATGCTAGAGGCGTTCATCGCCCAACACCCCGAATACAGGTAGCTTTCATTCAGCTTGTTGATGAGCAAACACGCCAGGCAAAGTCAAGCCTGACGGCGTTCTCGCGAAGAATGGCCGTAAAGAAAGGAGCACGATTCGCTCAGCGTTGACGCTGAGAGTTTATGCCGGGGAAAAGACAATAGATCTTGGTGACGGGGGAGGTTTCATGAACATTACATTTAGAGATTCCGTTGAGCTTCTCAGAGTTTTACTTTGGCCCGCTGTTGCCGGAATGGGAATGGTTTTGTTTCGCACTCCCTTATCTAACTTCCTGAATAGCCTCGGGAAGCGCGTACAGAAATTGTCGCTTTTTCAAGTCGAATGAGAACTCTCAACGCTGCCGGAATTCACGAGTACGTGGTCGGCTCCCGAGCTGTCCGATGTGAGGCAGCTGACTCCGGCTAAACGAGTTCTCCTCCCAAGCAACAGCGCTTCTCGATTAAATCAGAAGCGACCTCGGTTCCGATTACCCAGTAGTCGATCTTGGAACAGGACAGCAATGGTTGACGTCTCGCCTCTTCATCTTCGCCATCTTGCTACAAAGGATGCGTGGCCTTCGGCGTTTTGTTTTCGTCGAGACTCGCGGGGATTTCCGTCGGCGATTCATAGGAACGGCCACCCCCGAAGGAGTGATATGGGGGCTGGCTCGGAGGTATCCATGGTTGGAAGAAGCCTTCGCCAAAACGTACGCTCAGTTAGAAAACTATCAGATCCAATGAGACCACGGTGCCTTGGATTCATGGCAGGCCACGAAACTCGTTCAAGGATTCCTAGGACAAATTCAAGGAGGCGTCGCGATTCTGGTTCAAACTGGGATGGATTTCGTCTCATCGGGCTGCGTCCATAAGGTAGACTTTTGAATGACGCTGTCGCAGCAGGATGCGGGGCGGTCGTAGTTTTTCGCTGTTCAGCGGGAGCTCATCAACGCCTGTTGCTTCACATTCAGGTGGATGGTGCGGCCGTGTTTGCTCCGAAGGTCGCAAGAGCACAAACGAAGGCAGCCGAAAGTCCGACCGGCAAACCGGCGTCCCAGCACTCGACGCTTGTAATGCGACCGTTTGGCAGCAGAGTGGTGGAACTACCGCTGTTCCTCCAGCGGAGCATTGGCAATCAAGCGACACTGCGGCTTCTGTCGCAACGCGGGTTTAGCTCTACTGGGGAAGAGGCTGCCGGTGACCATAAGCAAGAGGCTGGCCCGGCTAGCCTGACCGCCCGAGGGGCAACGCCCGGTGTCTCGTGGGATTTCAGCAAAATCCCAATATTCTCGCCTGAACGGGCAAACCGTCCGCAAACGCTTAAGCCGAGGCATTCAGAGGAGGTCTCAAAGGTTGCGCGTAATCCGGACGAATCATCGCCGACACCGGTTCCTGCGGCGGTTCACTTGGACGCGCCCGCGTTCAAAGAGCAGGAGGCAAATTCCAGTTCATCCATACAAGTGACTTCCCCGTTCGCAGGGAGCCCGCCGACCTTCGAAAACATTGGGTTCGCAGCACTATGTCAGTCCCCACTCATCGCACTGGCCGGACAGATATCCGTACCCCCTGCACGGGCAAACGGCGACCTGACGGTGGGCTTCATGCAAACCTTGGTAGATTCTACCGGCCCAACCGGTCGTTATTTTGACGACAATGATGCGCCCTACATGTCCGGATTTCAACCCTATGCAACGCTGCCGATTAGGGATGCCGATCCTAGCGGTGTCTTCTATGGCCCAGAGGCACAACACGACGTCGATTCGATTACAATTTCGGTGTCAATGAAAGATCGACCGCAAGCCGCGCTGCTGTGGACAACCCCAGACGGAAACGGAAAGCTGCAGCAGATTGTTGGCGAGGATCAATTCGTTACGTGGCTTGCCACAAAGAGCGACTCGACGGGAAAAATCGAACCCCTTCGCTATATCAGATGGAGCGTCGACTGGTTCGCGGCTGTCGATCGGTCCGAGCAGTCGGGGACTCCCTTCGGCGTCGGCAAGATAACGGAGGCTGGGGGAGGCCAAGGACCGATGGCACCCATCCGTTCAGGTCCGGTAGCCAACGACAGCCATCTGCCGACAGAGTGGAAGCCATGGAAATGAGCACCTGCTCAGTCCACCCGCTTGCAAACCTGCCGACTTAGTCGGTGATCGCGTTGGACGCGAGTGAGGGGCGAGATTTCCAGACCGCACCTAGCCTATAGTCTAGGCATCGTAACCGAGACCGGAGGCCGCTACGCAACGGTACATGGTGGCGGAGCTGGGCGTTTCCCGCATGTTGGTGCAGCGAGTATGGCAGCGCTAGGACGTTGGCCCGCACTGCGCGTAGAAATTCAAAATCTCCAATGACCCGAAGTTTGAAGATAAGGTGCGGGACATAGTCTTCCTTTATCTCGATCCCCATGATCGCGCCCAAGTACTCTGCATCGATGAAAAGAGCCAGATTCAGGCACTGCATCTCAATCGCTTCCGGCGCTCTGCTCTCAATCGAGTCCGGGTTCCGGAACCCCTCGACAGCGTTCGAGAGGTC
>Ga0207098_10545_pt1 | contig 10818 bp, 7 predicted proteins | sample Alteio_BWMinHeat_84_FD_153548 | JGI IMG/M metagenome (GOLD analysis project Ga0207098, IMG submission 153548) | Enriched cells from forest soil in Barre Woods Harvard Forest LTER site, Petersham, Massachusetts, United States -... | ecosystem: Environmental > Terrestrial > Soil > Temperate forest >...
AGTTCCCGCGGGGGCGGTGGTGACCACCAGCATTCCAATCAAGCCCATGGGCACCTGGATGGAAGGATGAGTGCCGGATTCGAGCAGGTAGGTACCCGGCTTAAGCGCTCCCCACGTCAGTGCGATGGCTGTTCCGGGCGCACCCGCCGCCACCTCCGCGCCCATGGACTGCACGCGCGGCGCCTGGACCGGCGGTGTGCCCGATGCACCAACTACCGGAGCCGTGCATGGTACACCTGGGGCCTGAGAGGCGATAAACCACGACGGACACCCCTGGGCGTTGGCATGGCTCGGACTCGTCGTAGTGGTTGGCGTGCCGCCGAGGCCGCCGCCCATCTGACCCACAATCACGATCGATGTCGGGATGGTATTCGGCGCCCCGCCCGCGGCTGGGGTAAACGAAAGATTATTGGTCAGGCTGATCGTCAGGGCTGCCCCGCCGGTAGCGTAGGGAACCGTTATCACGACCGGGGACCAGGCGGGTCCCGCCGCGGCAGCGGCTCCCGTGCCGCCTCCGGTATCAGCAATGGTGACTGCAGGAGCCGCCGTATAGCCGAATCCATGACTCGTCACATTGAAGCCAGCCACCTGGCCGCCGCTGAGGACGGGGGTCGCTGTCGCCTGAACGCACGTTGTTCCGTTGATGGTGCAGCTGCTCGGAGGCGCAATGGTAACGGTGGTCGCAGACGTGTAGCCCGATCCGCCGCTTAGCACGTAAACTCCGCCCAGTGACCCAGTGGCTGCGGCGGACGTGGATCCGGTCAACGGCGCGCAGGTGGCGGTCGACCCTGTAACCGCGACTCCGCAGCTGTAGCCCCACATGGGCAGCGTCGTGCCATCCGGCAGGGTCGTGGTAGCCGGCCCCACCGTCAAGTTGACTTGGCCGAAGCCTGTCGCGACCGCAAGGAGAAGGAACGCGCTCACAAGAACTGCGGCCTTCAGGGTAGTCTTCGACTTGGAATCGTTAATCCGGATCATTGTCGTCGCCTCTCGATCTCGTTGCGTCCTGGACATGCAACCTGATTTCTTACTCGTCGTCCGCCGGCCGAAGGGGGACTCAGCCGGCCGGGGTGCTCAGACTAGCGGCCGTGCAAGGCAGGCGCTTCGCCTGCCCTAGTTCGATTCGTCAATCGCAAATTCCCGTGAATCGACCAGCATCATCATCAGCATTCCGCCGGGGAAGACGTTGTTGGTCGTGATCTCGCGCTCGTTGTGCGAGTGCCACATAAACGCCCAACCACGCTCGTTGGAGGGGTTGACCTGGAGGTTCGCAGGTTGGTTGGTCGTGCAGTAGGCGTTGGTCGTGGTGTCGCAGGCCGGCATCCTCGAGCGCAGGGCCGCATCCGGACCGAGGTACTGAGAGCCGCCGTACCAGGCGCCGTTCGTAAAGACATTCGGATCAGGTAGAGTTGCGGGGCCGCCCGACGCCACATCGCCGAATGGAGCCACCTCTACCGGCTTGTTATGGTCCTGGCACCACTCGTAGTAGTTCAGGGCCGCAGGATTCCCTGTGTTGTAGCCGTTTCCGTCAGGAGTACACGGCAACGAAGCAAGGGGATCGGCCGGAAACGGACTCGCGCTGGTGGCGCCGAGGTTGACCGTAACCGTCCCGCCCGCTCCGGCGGTCAGACTGCCCGTCGGGTCGGTATAGGTGAGCGTGCTCGTCGTGGTCCCAGCAGCGACAGAAGTCCCCGTAAACGTCCCGTTGTAGCCGGTCGGAGTGACGCCCGCAATCACTACCGACGAATTCGCAGTGCCGGCAGCAGCGGGGAGCACGCCAGTGACTGTCACGGTGACCGTGGTTCCCGCCTCGCTGATGGCGGTGATCGGGAATGGAGAGAGTGAGCCCGCCGGGTGGTGTCCATACGGGTCCCAGTTCAATCCCCTGCCACTGAAGTAGAAAATGCCGTCGAACGCCTCGCCAGGAGTGGTATCGGTGTTGAACATCAGCAGCCCGGACAAACTCGTCGTCGGATTGGTCGGGCTGAGTTGCAAGTTCCCGTCGCGTGCCAGGATGCGCACGTGGTTGGCGTGCTCGTGGAAGGGATGTTGCCACCGTCCCTGTCCAATCGTTCGGATCAAGGTCAACTCTCCCGGATGCATGTGAGGGTTGCCGTTGTAGGGCTGGTGCGGATATTCGGATGCATAGTTGGGGTCCATGAGGTCAGGCATGGAGCGCCCATTGATCAGGAAGTAAGCCGGATGGTAAGGCTCGGTCTGGACGTCGAGGCTGCATCCCATGGTCCCCGCCGTGCAGCCGATCTTGGCCTGAACTTGCGCCTCCGCCTGCTTGTGAATTCTGGCATCCATCTCGGCCCACTGAAACAGGTATTCCCGGTCGTAGCAGCTCTTGGGGTGGTCATAGGCTGCGGTAGACAGGCGGAAGTCCTGCTCAGGAAATCCGGGAATTTTGTTCGTGGTCCCGTAATCTGCCTTTCCGTACAGGTTGGTTACGGTGCTGGAGCAGGTGGTCGGCGGAGTAGCCGGCAACACAATGACGGCTCCGTAGAGCCCCATCTCGATCTGGAGGTCGCCCTGCGTTCCGCTGTAATAAGCGTGCGTGCCGGGCGCCGAGGCGGTGAACGTGTAGGTCACCGAGGAGCCAGGAGCAGCTTCCTGCGTCAACAGTCCGGTGACGCCCCCGGTAGCCGTCACGTTGAAGCCCGGAAACAGGATCGAGGTGTTGCCAGCGGCCGTGGGCAGACCATTGGTCAGATTAATCGTGACCATCGTCCCTTCTGTGACCACCATGGTGGGGCCGGGAACCTGCATGGTGCTGCAATTGGGCGTGAAGGCGAAGGTAGCCGCAGGGACGAACGTCGGCGCTGAGCCGGTGGCGCAGCCGTATCCCCAGGAGTAAACTGCCGTTCCGTCCGGCTGATTCAGGTAAGCGTCCTGGGCCGTCAAATTGAAAGTCCCGGCCGTACCAGTGCCAGTTATTCCTGGAGCCGCAGCGAAAGCGGCCTGCGCAAGCGACAGGACTACGGCCACCACCAGCGCCAGGAGCAGTTGTGTCTTGGACGTCGCGTTTTTCATGTTCATCCTCCTCATTGCTGCTCTCCTACTGGCAGACATTCCCATAAGTGTCGCTCGACACGCTGTTGCAGATGTGGACCTCGGTCATCATCCCGCCGAAGTTCTCCGCGTCATTGGACAGCATGTCGAGATTGGAAGTGTAGACATAGAAGGTGCTGCCGACGGGATACAGCTTCTTGGCACATCCCGTGCCCAGATAGGTGCCGCAGCCATCGTCACTGGCGTCAAGAATCACGTCCAGCGATTCGCCGCCCCCAAGCGTGATCGAGTTGGTGTAGAACTCGGTGTTGTTGCCATCCTGGTCCCGCAGCAGCTTGGCGTTGAATCCGACCTCATGCATGGGAACGCCGAGGCTTTGCAAAGTGAAGTATTCGGCGACCGACAGGTTGACGAGGCGCAGGGAAGCCTTTCCGCCCTGGGGAATGTTTATGATGGAGGGCAGCGGCTGCGAGTAGTGCATCGCGCCATCGCTCGTGATTGTGGCTTGCGGACCGGGCGCCACCGTGTCGGGGTAGCTTCGCCCATTCAGCAGGAAGTACTTGTCCTTCATGTCCACAAACAATTCCGGATTGAAGGTCATTCCCACGAAGTGGAAGTTGGGATCGAAACCGTGCATCTGCATGGGGTAAACCACGTCGTAGCAGCTCGAGCCGTCGCCGTCGTTGTAGACATATTCAGGTGTTGTCCCCTCTGTTCCCGAGACGACCGTGGCACCGCTGCAGAGGGTACCGGCCGCCGGCCTGGTGGCGCCTGTGTTGATGGCCGGCGTGGTTGCGCTGCACAGGATGTCGGTCGCGGGATTGCAAACCGTGCGCCCGTCCACTACAGGGTTGGTTGTGGGCTCGGAGATCCCATTCTGGTATCCGAGATACGTGTAGAGGCTTCCTCCCACAGGCACTCGATCCTGCCGCGGCCGCACATAGAGCTGTCCCACCATGCCCATCTGCAAGTGCTCGGGCGGGGTGATGTGGCAGTGCCAGAAGTAGGTCCCCGCGTCGGGAGCGAGATAGTAATATGTGAAGCTGGCGCCGATGTTGATGGCGATCGACGCGTCGGGCACGCCGTCATAGAACGAGGAAGCGTTGGGGTAACCGTGGAAGTGGACCGTGTGCTGCTCGAACAGGTCGGGGCGCATGATCATGCCGACGTTGGTGAGGGTGAGGAAAAACTCGTCGTCCTCGTCAAACGCGAACAGGGGAGCCGGAATATTGCCGTTCATCACCCCGATGTCCATGATGGGGCGGGGATCCACATGCCCGTCGATTGTCGCGGGTGAAGAGACGTAGGCAGCCAGGTCGTTCCCGGTATCTGACGCCAGTCCTGCCCCATTGGCGGTGTACTGGAAGGGATATTCTTGGACTCCGTCGGGACTCAGACCGGTTCCCGTGGACACGCAGGTAAGTGTCCAAGTGCCTGCATAGCCAAGCGGGGTTGGGGTGTTCCCCTCAGCAACAGCGTTGGAGATTATGACTTGTGCTCCGACAGGAAGGCCCAGGGGAGCGTCCGTCCAACCGGTCACCGTGGTAGGGGATGGAGGAGTGGTGCAGCTTCCTGCACTGGTGGCAGGGGTGGTGACGGGAAATGTCCCCTCGAGGAGGTTAGCGACCGTCACGTCCGCCGCAATGTCGGGCGCCAGGCCAACCGCTCCGTTCCACGTGAACCCCTGAAAGGCCGGTCCCGGCGCGCCTGTCCATGGCGAGGCGCCGCTGGTCGCCCCATCGGTCGTGGCCGGGTCGCCGCGCGTGAGTGTGCCCGGATACGGGGTGTTGAAGATATTTGGGAACTGGGTGCCAGGACGGCCAGCCGCGATGTCCGCCAGGCCGGAGAGCGGGCCGAACGAGAACATGAACACCTGATTGCCGTCTGCCATCGTCGAATAGCCGTCTCCGCCCGAGATTTGCATGCACTTGATGGCGCCGTTCACGGTTCCGGTAACCGGCGTGACAAAGTCCCCAGTCGTCCCGCCGGGTACGCCAAGCGAAGGGGTGGTGAATTGCGTCGGTCCGTTGTACAGCGGCTCTGAATTATTGAGCCCGGCATTAGTCGGGTCCGGGTGCGTAATCGTGCTGGTTGGACACTGCACGCGAAACGACTGCGCGTTCGCGGCGACAGCCGCGAACGCGACGATGAGTATGTAGATCGAAACCTGATACGGCTTCCTCATGTGGTGCAGCCTCCTCATCTTGACCCGCAAACAGCGCCACAGCCGACTCTGGTTGCAGTTGCAACTTTCGCCGCTGAATCTATCGTTGCGTTCACATTTCTACTTGCGACTTCGCAAGTTGAAATGAAAACTGACAATCACATTACAATTTTTACAATGTGTGGATTGTGTTTACACGCGGACGCGATAGGAGGGAAGGCTAGCCGAGGGCTTGGTTGAGAGATTCCGGAGGACCGATCAGAACTCTTTCGAGCCCTTGAACTTGTAGCCTACTCCCGAAATAGTGACGATCAACTCCGGGCACCTGGGGTTCTGTTCTAGTTTTTCGCGTAGGCTGCAGACATGCATGTCCACGGTACGAGTCAACGTTTTTTCGTTATATCCCCAGATGGACTGCAAGAGTTCCGAACGGGAGATTGTGGTCTCCGCACGCTCGATGAAATACTTTAGCAGTTGAAATTCACGTGCCGAGAGATACACTGGCGTGCGATCCCGCGTGACTTCGGCGCGACGTAGATCCACGCGGATCGGGCCAAATTGATGAACTCCGTATCCTGAACGGACCGGGACTCTTCTCAGCAGTACTTCAATCCGTGCCATTAATTCTTCAGATTCGAATGGCTTGGTAACGTAATCGTCGGCCCCGAGCTTGAGACCAAGCACCTTATCGATGGTTTGGTTGCGTGCGGTCAGAAACAGGATTGGAGTCGCTAGCCCCGCTTGGCGAATATCGCGACAGATATCGAATCCATTTCGATCGGGGAGCGTGACGTCGAGAATAATCAGATCAAAAGGAGATGTGGTCGCTTTTTCGAGGCCGTCCGTTCCGTCACTCGCGGTGTCCACCACGTAGCCCTCACTGCGAAGCCGCAAGCCTAACGTCGACTGGACTGATGGCTCATCTTCGATGAGTAAGATACTTGCTTTCATGGATGCATCCATTCAAAATTGCCGATGCCCAAGGGTTCGCATTCATTCACAAAATGATGATCTCGTCATCCTGTCGTGTACGCTTTTACTTGAGAAAATGCAAAAAGATGACAGTTTTGTAATAAAACATTACAATTTCTGTAAGAACGTTACAATTTGTAAAACCTTGTAAAATGGATCATCGCACGCATCACTTCGTTTGACCGGACTCATCCGTCGGCGGCCTTTACTATCCATTTGGGGATAGAATTCGCGAGAGTGCATGGCGTTAATTTGATGATTTGCGCTGACTTAAATGGACAAGGTTACCTGATTAGCCGGACACAATCGAACACCTGCCCGAAGCTGGTCCTTTCTGGCTTGCAGGCAGTCAAACACCTCAAAATCAGTCTGCTTTACACGCATCGGTCGCCCGCCTCTTTGCTCTAGATCAAATAGGCTCTGACTGTTTGCGAGATATTTGGCCAGTCGGCGGAGGATTCGGAAAGCTCGCGACAGAGTCCCGACGAAAATTCGACGAGGCGATACCTTTATGGTCAGACACAATTTGAATTCACCACTGCCGTGCCTTACGTCTCTTTCTAATAATGGCCGGTTTAGGCCATTGGAATCTGACCCCGTTCTTGCAATCCGAAGCGCACAGATAGTAGCGAGTTCCAGAATCACCCTGGCGGAGTTTGTAGGAATCAAGTTCCTACCGGAGTATATCGAGCAAAAGAGCTTTGCCGGGCGTAGGCATTACCAAGCGATGTTGAAGCATATCTTACTGCCTGAAACAGTAGACCAATTGTTCAATTCGGGCTCAACGCAGCAGAAGTCTAGGCTGAAGGCGGTCCCGGCCTGGCCCTATCTGGACAAGGTAAAGCTTTGTGAGTTGCAGGAACATCATGTGCGGGACCTTACTGTAGCAGCGGTTGCTCAAGGGTATTCGGCCCAGACGGTGAAGCATATACGGAACGCACTCGGCGTAATCATCGCGCATGCCAAACGAGAGCGGCTTTTCGCGGACGAGAATCCCGTTTCTGGTGTGGAGTTACCGCCCATCTGCCGCAAGAAACCGCACGACTTGACCATAGCTCAGGCAATGGCAATGCTGAAGATGATGCGGTACCCCGAGCGCGAGATCGCTCTGATAGCAATTACCACAAGGATGAGCATCCAGGAGATCTGCGGATTGCAGTGGAAGCACGTGAACCTGACTCAGGCTGGCGCCGACTGCGACGGAGAAACGATTCCATCAGGAAGCATTCTGCTCAAGCAGCATTGGAACTCCGAGGGCATAGTACAGCTACATTCCAGTCGAATTCGATTGATAGACGTACCCGAGCCATTGTCGGTCGTACTCTTACGGCTGAAACATGAAGCGTTGTCTTCAGATCCGAATGCTTTCGTTCTGGCAACTCCTTCCGGAGCCCCGATCCGGCCGGCGAGCCTGCAGATGACACGTTTGAAGGTGATCGGTCGAAAGATTGCCATTCCATGGCTATCGTGGAAGGTTGTCAAGCGGGCTCACGACGCCATGCTGTCGGAATTGCGCATTCAACTTAACAGTGATTTGGTTTCAAGCACACAATAGCTGCCCAAGAGGATGCAGATGATGCGGAGGTATTCTTCTACCAACATGAACGACTAGCTTCTAGGACCTCTCTCCATGGGGTTCGCTTAGGTGACCGGAAGTGAGCACCGACCAGAAAAGCATTTTGATCATAGAAGACGAAGAGGCGCTGCGCTTCACGCTAAGCAGTTGCTTGCGTGGTGAGGGCTATGTGGTGGATACGGCGAACGAGGGGATTGATGGCTTCGAGAAGGCCACCGATCATCCTTTTGACCTCATCATCCTCGACATCATGCTGCCAAGCCGCAGTGGGCAGGACGTGTGTCGCGACATCCGGCGGGCGGGAATAGCAACGCCGATCCTGCTTCTAACCTCTCGCAACCAGAAGACCGACGCGGTTCTCGGCCTGCGGCTGGGCGCTGACGACTTCGTCACCAAGCCCTTCAACGCTGCTGAATTGTTGGCCCGGATCGAGGCTCTGTTGCGACGTGCCCCCCTTTCGTTTTGGCAACGGCGTTCACCATTTCGGTTCATTTAACGACGTTGCGACGCGCTGAAGTTACGCGTAACGGCAAAACCCGTTTATATGGCGGCGCGTGAATTCCAACTGCTTCGATGCTAATAGAACGGTCCGGCACGAGCATTTCCAGGGAGCAACTTCTAAAAGCGGTGTAGGGCTACGCGACCGACGCTATGACGCGAACCATCGATTTGCACATCTCCAACTTGCGAGAAAAATTGGAAGCAATCCTAGATACCCGGAACTAATCCTCTCCGTGGCCAAGGTTGGCTACAAATTAACGGGTTCGAAGAACGTTTGAGAAAGGCGATGAAAATGTCAAACGCGGCAATGGTCACGTGCCCCGGAACGATGAAACAGGTCCGAGCCGAGCCAATGGACATCGTTGCCTGCGTGTTGCACGAATTGCGAACTCCAATTACGGCCATTCTCTCCGCCGGGGAAAACATCCGTGACGGGCTGCTGGACGACAAGGACAGCCTGCGAGAAGAGGGAACCATCATCATCGCACAGGCCATGCGGCTGATGAACCTTGGGGACCAAATCCTGCTATACGCCAGTACAGGCAAACCCGGACCAAGGCGCGACATGCGTGCGTTGACGGTATTCGAGGTCATCGACAATGCGGTGAGCAATGCCTTTATTCTTCTTCAGCAGGGCGGATTCACCTTGGAACGCGAAATCCAGCCGGGACTACCTGGTCTGTTCGGCGATTTATCGCTGCTCTCGCAATGCCTGCAAAACCTCATTGCGAATGCCGTAAAATACAGCGGGCAGAACCGCTGGGTGGGAATCTCCGCTCTGGTTGGCAGGGATTCTACGGCTGGGCAGAAGGAGATCCATATTAGTGTTCGCGATCGTGGGGTGGGAATCAGCGAGGAGGATCTACCGCACGTCTTCGAACCTTTTTATCGTAGCCGCCGCCCTGCCGTGTCCAAGATTCGCGGCAGCGGTCTAGGACTATCCATCGCCAGGGGCTGCGCCGAGGCTTGCGGGGGAACTCTTTCCCTCGTCAGCGAGGAGGGCGTCGGGTGCGTCTTCACGCTTCACCTGCCGTTGCATAGAGAACTTGCAGCGGAACCGGCAAAGCAGGAAGTCGGTGCAAGAGGCGAGTGATGAAGGACAATCAATTCTCGACCTCAAAGTTGGTCAATCCAGTTTATCCGATCAAGGCAGAACGTCTTGGATCCTTGCGCTCCTCGGAGCTGTTTTCAGGCATCTCCGAGCACGAGTGCGCTCACATTTCATCCGCCGCAGTGAGACGCACCTTCGCACGCCACGAGACGCTGTTTATGCAAGGACAAGAGGTTCGAAATCTCATTTTGCTTCAGTCCGGTAACGTGAAGCACACGCAAGTCAGTCCTGATGGAGGCGAGGCGCTGCTTCGGATCAGTTCTGCGGGTGATATCGTTGGTGTCCAGGGGTTGTCGTCAATACGGTGTCACACTTGTTCCGGACGCGCCACAGTCGAATGTCGTGCACTCGTTTGGGAACATGATCAGATGCAGAATTATTTCGCGCGCTATCCGTGCTTAGGTGTAAACATGACCCGGATACTTGCTGCCCAACTTAACGAGCTTGAAGAGCGATTCTGTGAAGTTGCAACCGAAAGGCTAACCAAGCGGCTCGCGCTATTACTTCTGCGGCTATCTAAGCAAATGGGGAAACAATCTGGCAATGGGAATCGGATCCTGCTGAGCCGCGAAGAAATTGCGCAGATGACCGGTGCTACAGTCTTCTCGATAAGTCGGATGTTATCGCAATGGTCAGATCAAGGTTTGATCCTGACAGCTAGGGAATCGGTCATTGTTTGCGATCCGGAAGGCCTCGAACTCATGAATGGAACCTGAGTCGCAACCGGGGTTAAGATTACTGCTTCTTCGCCTTTTGTCGAAACCACCGAGTTGAGTAGTTTTGGCAGAATCTCGGTATCCGTTGAGTAACGCCCACTTGTTGTGCCGCTGGCCCAGCGGATCCATGCTCTGATGCTGGGGCTACGAGGATTTGAACGATCACCAGCGATCGCGCGGCGATCCGCTGTTGGCCGTGCTGCATCGAGTCGCATTCCACCACACCCAATGGATCGTGCTCGATCTGGACGCCACCGGCATCCCCACGGCCATGACGACAGCTACTGTTATCTGCCGTTGTATATTTTCGCCGGGACTCCGCATCTGCACGAGCGTCTCACCTAGGTCCGCGGGAACTAGGGAAGATCCCCTTGGGGATGGCTCCGATTGCTTTCCTTGGTGAGATGCGAGCGGTCTATGGTCACCGCCGCCACGAAATGGAAGCCACAGTTCTCCAGGAGTTTGGAACAACTCTGGCGAAGTTCGCTCAGAACCTCAATTTGAATTGAAACCATGGAATTGAGAGAAACGAACAGTACCGACGTGTTCGAGAGATTGAATTGAATATAAAAGTTCACGAGTATTGCCCAGCGACAAAAAAGCGGAGGAGTTGTCCTCCGCTCCGGCGGCCGTCTTAACCGGCCAACCGTCGCGAGGAATACTTGATACAAACCGACCTCTGCCGTACAGGTTCTCCAGTTCTGACGGCTCCGCCTCGAGGAGAAGTGGCATGCCCTCTTGCCCCGCGGAGTCAGTATTCCCA
>Ga0207098_10546_pt1 | contig 10797 bp, 9 predicted proteins | sample Alteio_BWMinHeat_84_FD_153548 | JGI IMG/M metagenome (GOLD analysis project Ga0207098, IMG submission 153548) | Enriched cells from forest soil in Barre Woods Harvard Forest LTER site, Petersham, Massachusetts, United States -... | ecosystem: Environmental > Terrestrial > Soil > Temperate forest >...
TTCCTGCAACGTCGAGTAGTAATTTTCAAAAAAGAGGCGCCTGTTCATCAAGCCGCACGGGCTATGTGCGATCACAAGATTGGCTGTGTGGTTGTTTGTGATGAAGAGGGAAGTATTGTTGGAATAATAACCGACCGAGATCTCACCTGCACAGCGCTTGCTGAGCAGATAGATGACACTACTAACTTGACGCTTGCAGACGTGATGACCATGGATCCGGTGACGATTAATGAGAGCGAGTCCGTTGAGGCCGCGATCAAATTGATGCAGGAATGCGGCGTGCGGAGAATTCCGGTGGTCCGAGAGTCTCCGCGAAATATTACTAAACACATAAAGAGATGCGTTGGTATAATCTCACTCGACGATTTGATTGTTGCAAAAGCGGTGAGTCTAGAAACACTTGCTGCGGTCGTCGGAATGCAGATGAACACAAAAGCGGAAGCTGCTTCATATGCGCTACGTGCTGCGCGTGCGGATGCTCGTTCGGAAGCGCACATTGAACAGACGTTGAACCATTTTCATAAGCTGATTGGACAGCGAATTCACTTTGAACAAGACATTGTCCTGCGATTAACAAAATTCATCCTCGAATCAGTAGTCGGCCGAATTCACTATAAAGGCGCGGCGCATTTTATTGCTCAGCTTCCAAAAGGACTTCAGGAAGACTTACTCGATATTCCGGCTGGACCGAATCGTGAAATTACCGCACAAACTTTGTTGTTAGGAGTCATGTCTCGAACCAGTTGCAGTGAACCACAAGCGCGTTGGATTCTTTGCCAGTTTCTGGATGTCCTTGGGCAATTAATGGATAAGAGAACGATCGAGTATGTATGGGTGCAGCTGCCTTATGATATGAGACTGGTCTTTGCTGAATCGGCCATTATTAAAGATTTTAAACGAAGGCCGGCTGTGGCATGAATTTGGGTAGTATTCGTATGAGAAATTTCACCGACACAAATAATTTAGAAAGCCTCATGAATCAAGAAAAAGAAAAACCACCTGAGAGAATTCCCAGTCATCCTTCCCGGCCAGAAATAGAACCCCAAGAGCCTCTAATCACTCCGAGTCGGCCACCCGAGTTTCCCGAACCAGACCGAATTCAGCCGGAGATTTCGCCCGATGAACCATCTCCGGAGATTAGTCCGACAATTGAGCCAGAGATTGAACCGAACGAACCTCCCAGTTTTTGAGGACTGCCGGGGACGGAGCAAATTACCCAGACCAGCCGAGCACCTTAACTATTTTAGTGTAATACGATAGGCGTCTTGAGTTTATTATAATTTGAATATATAAAGTTGACCTATATACACCTCAGTAATCCACCTCCTGAAATGTTGAATAATTTTGAGGCCTGTTTATGAACTGGATGAAAAGAATTCCTTCGGTGCTCCTTGTTTTGTCACTATTCTCCATTTCATCCGCCTTCGGAGGTGACGAAGAGGATGCAAGAAGCTCTAAGAGACAGAAAATTCCTAATCCTTCTGAGGTTCTTAGTCCATTAAGCGAAGGAAGTTTAACATCCTGCGGGCAGGCTTCTAACGAGAACAAGCTCTCGACGATTGTCGAGATCACTCTTCGAGTTGGTAGTAACGCAGCAGAATTTGCCTTATCTGATCTCTCAACCCAATATCCAAATCTCGAGAAATTAAATATTGAAAATGTAGGCCCTACTCTCGAATCTCAGTTTCGTACTCTCGGCGTTCAGATTCAAAATGGAAAATTGCCCAACTTAAAAGAAGTGGCCCTCCGGGGGGCACTGTCAGCCAGAAATGTTCTAATAACAAACTGGACCGAAGAAGATGTTACGACTCATCGACGCTTCTTGCCTGCTAGTATCCGACTAAATTTTGAAGCCTTTATCCTTTCGGGCGAACTACCCGCTCAAGACGGAATTTTAGGTCCCATTAGCTACGCTCGTTCAAAGGATCCCTCTGGCTGGCGGATAGGAATACCATTTGTTCTTTGCAAGCGGTGTTTTGAAATGGGCGTCATAAAAAAGTTTAGGAACTTTCGTAATAGAACTTACAATGAACATCTTGAGCTTTCGCATAACAAGGCATGGATGAAAAAAAGGAAATCTCGTCACTAAATTAACCTGATTCCGGCCATCAGTGGGGCTTTAGGCTTAAGTATTTAGATTCATTAATTTTTATTCTATATATAAATAATATATCTTTTTTTCAATAACAAAGGTAAAGTAAAAAAAAATTTATTAAAATATTGCGAAGGCAAAGACTATTATGAAAATTCCTGTTTCTGTTTTGGTCCCAATTGTTGCTACTTATTTAGCCTCTCTTTTTATCGGTACAGCTGTAGCGTCAGACAACAAAAAACCCGAAGAAACACCAGAAGCAGTGTATTTGAACATTCATGCTTGGAATAGCATGAATACCTTTTTCTCTGCCGTTCGAAATATGCAGACAACGGCTCTAGCCCCTAATTTAACTCTCCCGCCCTCTAGTGAAGAAGCAGAGATTACATCTATTGTAAATTTTAAAAAACCGGAAGACCGAAATAAGGAAACTTTTGAACAGATTCAAAGGAGAATATTTCAGAATTTGCTACAATCATTTCAGAATCTGCCACAACTGTTTCCCAGACTTCCAAATGAAATTACCATGAATGTATTTTCATTTCTTAATCGGGGAGACCTAGCTGCAGTTACCAGAGTAAATAAGGCCTCTCGTGGGCTTGTCGTACATGAATATCGACCCACTACCGAAAATACGGCAAGGATCCCACGTTATATTATTAGGACTGGCTTCGAATTAGGAAAAAAAGCTGACTTTGAATACTTGAATCCAGCAGAAGAGAAAGAAAGCCTCAAAAAAGAAACACAAAGTCGAATAATTCAACTCGCAAAGACATTTTTAATCAAAAATTACTTACCAAAAGACGGTGGTCCAAACTACGGCTTAGCTTCGCTCGACCTCGGTGGAGCGCCTGTATCCACTGAATTTCTTAGCTTTCTTGTGGATAAATTTCCGAGATTGAAGATTCTGAATATAACTCCGACTAAGCTAAGCGTCAAACATTTGCAAATTCTAGCGGGATTACGGCACCTAACTTCCCTTGACCTCGGTGGAATGCCCGTATCCGGTGAGATTCTTAGATTTATTGTGGAACATTTTCCGAATTTAGAAATCTTGAATTTAGCTTCGGCTGAAGGACTGAATGACGAAAATATTCAAATCTTGGCAGGATTACCAAGGCTAACAAATTTGGTCATCAACCGTACCTCAGTCACAGGTTCAACAATCGATAAGCTGGGACCGAGACGCCTGAGCACTGGTGGGCAGGTTCGAGGACTCACAAGCCTGAGCGCTAGGAATTGCCAATTTACAGATGACACTGTTCCAGAACTAGCAAAGCTTCGTCTTAAATCACTTGATGTATCTTTTAACGCTGGGCTCTCCGGCGCCGGCTTTTCAATGCTCAGTGGGGAATTAGAACGCCTTGGTATGGCGGGGATTGGTTTTGGTGATAATATTCCTGGCACCTTTGATTTGAGCAAACACACGCATCTTGTGGAAGTTGACGCCCACGACAACATTATTTTAGTAGGAGATAATGTTGGAATATTCCTAAACAGCATGCCTGTGTCTCTCACTAGCTTAGATCTGGAAGCAGGCGATCCCGTAGACAACGCGCCAAGCATGATAGATGGCGACCTAAACAATATAAGTAGATTTAACAGCTTGTCTGCTTTAAGGTTGAATAATCATTGGAACCTACGCTTCGAACAAGAACTCGTGAGTCTTTTTCCAGACACTATCCAGGTTTTAGATGTAACTGGCACAGATTTAACTGACGTAGCCTCAGGACGGCTAGCAAAAAAATTGCGTAAATTGCAAACTCTTATTGCTGAAGAGAACGAAGCACTCACTGGCGAAAATCTTGATCAATTTCAAAATCTTGAACGGGTTTATCTTACCGGATCAGGGGTTACCGATGACACTGAAGAGGATTTAAAGGCGGTTTTCCAGAAGAGAGGTAAAAGGCTTAAAATCATTATAGATGATTCCCATCCCGAGCCTCCTTTCGGTCATTTTGTGGCGAATTCTCCAGATCGAGGTTCCCCACAGCCCCCTGCGTTATCGGATGATGACACTCCACCGCGGTCGACGACACCAGAACTCAAATTGAGTCCCGTCAAGATGCAAGGGTCCCTCACAAGTAGCTCCGTTAGCAGCAGTTCATCCAGTCTAAGGTCCTATACGCCAAGTCTAGACATTTCGACGCTGAACCAGTTTGGAGCTCCAAACCTTTTTATGAGCTCCAATAGCCCCTTCTGGAATTTCGACCAATTCCCAGATTCCAGCCAGATTCTAGTCTTTTCAACGGAAGCTCCGCTAAGTTCGTCTTCCGTCAGTTCGGTCGAATCAAGTCGAAGACGGAGTCCAAATCCAGGTCAGAGGAAAAAACAGAAGTTAGGTTCGGAGTCAGCTTCTTCCTCCAGCTCGTCAGAAGCATGTGATCCCTATTCTTCGACATACCCGTTTGACGAATTTAAAGGGCCAATGTCGATTTCATCTGCATTGCCCAAACAGGTATCAGCCCTAACAACGCTGTTTCGAGAGAAAGCCATATTCCATTTGGATGCCGATGGCTTCAAAACCGGGGAGGATATGTTCGACAAAGCTATTGATAACGGGGACTGCTTCTACGATGCTTTCAGGCAAGGTCTTGCCAGGTTTGGCGAAAATCTCACCATTAAAGAACTTCGTAGTAGGCTTGCAGCTGTTATTTCTGAACAAGATAATTCTGATCCACATCATCGAAATAAACATTTAAAACTTGTGCGTGAAGTAGCAATTAATAGCGGCGAAACTGAAGATGATATCGAGTTGTACTTGAAAATGCTTCCCTTTACGTTTGATGAAAAAAATGCTCAAAAAGGACAAAAATGGGGCAGACCTAAGGTGGAAGGAAAAATATTGGCAGAAATTTATGGTGTAAAGATAGAAATAATGGAGATCAACGCAGGAAATCCGGACGCGGCAAGAGCTAAAGCTCAAGCCATAGTGCAGGATAGAATGGAAGGTAGAACAGCGTCACCATTTGTCCAAAACGAAGATTATTTCTATATGCCCCGTCAGGTCGAAGCGGATTTTAGCAATGGCCAAGATCGAACCATTTATATTGGCGGATATGATGGACACTTCTTCCCAGTGTTCCCAAAGCAAAGCCTCGATTTAAGAGGAAAGGAAGATGTCAAGATTCCTTCTATCTAGCCAACGATGAGTTTAAAATTCAGTCTTTGAGAGTTTGACTTTCACTTTATTTGGAACTATAGCCTCCTAATATAACATCTTTGTGCAGAGCTTAAATCTTTTACTCTAGGTTGGGTCTGCGTTTGAGACTAAGCCTAGTCCAATCTGTATTCGGATGTTTATTCAGCTATCAATATAGGAGTCTTATGAGAGCCTTGAGTTTTATATTTATCTGCGCAGTCAGTTCAGTCTTTGGTTTTTTTGGGCCTGCCCAAGCTCACCAGGAGAATTCCACGAATCAGATTGAGACGAATTCGTCCCTTTCATTGGTTCTTCCCACCACACCCAGAGTGGCTACACCACAGGAGTCTGCAAAGAAAAGACTAGACGAATTAAAAAAGAATCGGGAATCGGCCAAAGCTAGACATCTGTTGAAGTTTCATCTGATAGATTCAGAGCGTAGGGGTTTAGGGATTATGGCGCATGATTTACCTTCTGAATTGAATACTGCTGCAAGTCGATTGCTTCAGTTAAATACGGATATACGTAAGCTGATTCATGAAGATGATTGGAATAATCGAGAGATGGTGGCTGCATCTGAAGAGTTTGTGAGAGTATATGACTCCTCCCATTTTAAGGCCGATAATAGCGCAGACTTGAGTCATGAGTTCATTCCTTCCACTTTCAACCGTGTTCCAGACCGAAATGTTTTGCTCAAAGGACGTAAGGGTGTTCTGGTTTCCGACTATCGAAATTATGCTCCATTCGACAGTCTTTTTGATATTGTTACGGGAGATTTTTCTAGTGTAATTATTGTTGAAAGATATCTAGAATTAAATGAATTTTATGATGCAAATCTTAAATTGATCAAAGTTTTAGGAAACTTGAAACTTGCTTGGAATAATACTGTCGAGTCTTCTGTTTTCGAGCAGCGGCGCCTCTATTCGTTGGTTTTGAAGCATATTAGCTACCAAACTGCTACCGCTGAGATTCCAAACGAAATTCCCGATTCAATCAGGAACGAAGTGGTTGACCTGATAGAAGCAGCTGGCAGAGATCCGATCCTGTCCACTGTAATTAAGAAAGCTTATGATTCCCCAGAAAAAAATGCATACTGGGAATCTGATGATGCATGGACGAAGGTACAAAACTATATTGTTTCGAACCGGATTGACCTAGTGCGGGGCGATTTTACAAAGTTAACCGTTGAAGAAATAAAGGAAATTCTCGAACGACGAAGTTCCGTTGTTTCGGTATTAGATTTAAAGGATGAAGAACGTCTATTAGATAGCACTCCTACAAAAGAAGAACACGGAGAGGAAGAATGGGATCATATTTGGTCTGGAGATCTCAAACGCTTAAAAAGAATCGGCCAGGATTTGCAAAATCTTCCCTGGGCTTTAGATGCAAAGATCTTATTTGAGGATGAACATACGAGCCCTCAGGGTGCACGCTGGGATATCTATTCTTATTTCTACTATTTAGAAGATAAGACTCGTAAGGACAGTAGCGATGTAAAAAAGCATTCGGGCCATACCCATACTGTTCCTTTGAAAACAGAACTTTAATATCTCAAATTCAGCAGTTACTTTGAGATCACTCAACCCTTTTTGTTATAGGAGTTGCATGAAGGTATTAATATTGGCGTTTATTTTTACACTTACTTCAATTAATAATTGCTTTGCCTGGCCCGTCTTAGAAAAAATTCCAAACCCGGGTAGTATCAGTATCCTGAATATTGATTGGGAAAAGGTTGCAAAGGAATATAGAGAGCGTTCGAAAGAATCTCAAAAGTCTCAAGAACCTCAGATAGAACTATCGCCGGGTGCCTTTGTTGAAATTATGGCAACCGATTTTGGTCTCGCTGAGGAAATTGCAAGATTTTTGTCGAAGGGGAAATTTGACGAGAAGGCATTTCGGCACGATTTCTTCCCATTTATTCGCAGCAACGCTCTAAAAGGGGGAGATGGTGATGATCTGAAGGGCAATGTGCTTCTTGAGTATTCACAGGATCCTTTTAGAGGGCTCTTCAATGTAGTCATGGGAGAATTTCAGCGTGTCGTAAGAGTAGGTCGGCGGGACGAGTTTTTTGAAGCCAATCTCGATCTGATCAGAGAATTGGCGAATCCAAGGTTGGAATTATCTACCAGTGAGCAAAGGAAGCTCTATGCTTCTATCTTGGGCTACTATTGGTTAAAGCCGACGAAGAGATTTAGATATGACACAACTCTGAAGCTATCGAATATACCGCCAGAAATTGCGGAAATTGTGGATTCATTCGGAGATGTTGTAAAGCAAAAGAGATCCGAGTCTAAATTTTTCGCAGAAGATATTCTCGCACTCTATAAAAATCCTGAGAATGAGAAAATCCTATATTGGGCGTCTGACGAGGCCTGGACTAAAGTACAGAACCTGATTTTATCTGATGGGATAGATTTTGTGAGAGGTGGAGTTAATGATGGGACGATCAGAAAAGTGAATCAGTTGTTAGAGTCCAAAGGTGTTGCAGTTTCCGTCATAGACATGTCAGCTGATACGAGCTCGACTGATTTCAATTACTTTCAAGAGAATTTCTTTGGATTTACGATGTGGGTCTCAAATAAAAAAGTGGCCGAGAAATTTAGTTTTCTCAACCAACTCATTTTATCCGGTAAGCATGTTTATCTCTTCCAGGATAACTATGTTGATTGTAAAGGTTCGACGGCTCCTTGCGAAACGTTTCCTTATAGGGATCATTCATCGCAGTTCGATCGTTCTTTAGGAAAGGTGCCTTTAGATCGCGACCTTTAAAATTCACTCACGCACTAAATTCCGGTTCCAGGAAGGAACACTTACTACCAGATTTTTGCTGCCGTCAGGAACCGTTTGACAGGAGAGTCTCGAGCGAGGAGTCAGGCCCGGCGCGCGCTCCAACTGATCTTCTTCTTCTTCGGAGCTTTCATTGCAGGTGTCGAGTCCTTCATCTACAATAATATGGCAGGTCGAGCAGGCGCATAGGCCACCACAAGCATGGTCGATGTCGATTCCAGACGCTAGCGCAATATCGAGGATGCTTCCAGGCTGACCGGTGCCACACGTGGGCATATTCTCAGGGTCGACCTCAACGGTTTTGCCTTCCGGCATAAATTTAATAGAAAACCCTTTTTTGGGTTGAGATGGGGTTTGCGGCGTTTTGAGGTAAGGATTCACTCCGGCCATAAGGGTTTTCTAGCAGTTCTCTCGTAGATCGGCAACGTTGGGTTGAGCCGGGAGCTGAAGTTATCGATATTGCTTTTGTACCTAAGACCTGGCACACCTAGAAGTCGGGTACAACGATGGGTGAAAATAAAGTTTTAAACATGCACAGGGACGATTTTCTTAAACGCGCACAAAGCGAATATCAACGACCACTCTTAGACTTGATCTTCGATGCCCAGAAAGTACATCGGGTACACCATGACCCGGTCGATATTCAAAAGTGCACTTTACTTTCAATCAAAACAGGGGGTTGCCCAGAAGATTGCTCCTATTGCCCGCAGTCGGCCCACTACAAGACCGGGGTAGAGCGGGAGTCGTTGCTTCCTCTTGATGAGGTCAAAACTGCAATCAAAAATGCAAAAGTGAATGGTGCTCAACGTTTCTGCATGGGCGCTGCCTGGCGGAGCCCGAAAGATGGGCCTGAGTTTGATCGAGTTTTAGAAATGATCCGGATGATTAAGGAAGAGGGTATGGAGGCTTGCGTGACTCTGGGTATGCTTACCCAGTCGCAGGCTAAGCGTCTTAAAGAAGCCGGCCTCGATGCCTATAATCACAATCTGGATACGAGCCGAGAATATTACAATAAGATTATTCGCACTCGAAATTACGATGACCGCCTGAATACCCTACGCCACGTGCGCGAGGCCGGGATTACCATTTGTAGTGGTGGAATTATTGGGATGGGTGAGAGTGATTACGATCGCTGTGCGATGCTGGCAGAACTGGCGAGTCTGGATCCACAGCCAGAATCGGTTCCGATCAATATGTTGATTCCGGTTTCTGGAACTCCATTGGGGGCTGCGCCACCAGTAGATCCGTTGGAGCTAGTGCGGATGGTCGCCGTGGCACGTATTTTAATGCCAAAAACGCGAGTTCGCCTTTCGGCGGGGAGACTCTCCCTTAGTAAGGAAGCCCAGGTTTTGGCTTTCTTAGCCGGTGCAAACTCTATTCATATGGGAGAAAAGCTTTTAACTACTCCCAATCCATCTGTTGATGAAGACGCAATGCTTTTGGCTAGTCTAGAGAGTCGGGGTGATGGAACCTGTGAAAGAGAGAAGCCACAACCTTCTGCGCTCCCGGCTTGAAAAAGCAGAGAGAACTCACACAAGACGCGTTTTGAGTCCGCGAACCGGACTTGATTTTTGTTCCAACGATTATCTCGCATTTAGCGAAGACGAGGAACTCCGGCTCCGTATTCTGGAGGAACTCAAGCGACCCGACCTCCAGCTAGGTTCTACCGGGTCCCGACTGATCCGGGGCAATTCTGAGATTTTTGAAGAAGTAGAGGCAGAACTCGCACGTTTTTGCGGTCGCGAGGCAGCGCTCATCTATGCGTCTGGCTATCAGGCCAATGTGGGCCTTTTGTCGGCAATTGCTCAATCTGGCATTTCTGGCGGCTCAGGCGGCGATCTCGTTTTTTCGGATGAGCTGAATCATGCGTCGATTATTGACGGAATTCGACTCAGCGGTGCGAGAAAAAAGATCTATCGTCATCTCGATATGGCGGATCTCAGAACTTTGCTCATCGAAAACCAAAACGACGATGCGTTGAAAATCATTGTTACCGAAAGTCTCTTTAGCATGGATGGACATCATGCTCCGCTTGAAAAAATAGTACAACTCGCGGAGGAGTTTTCAGCGTCAGTGATTGTAGATGAGGCGCACGCCACCGGACTCTGGGGGCGATTTGATTCTGGGCAGGCGGGGGGGCTGGTTCAGGAAAAAAGGCCTTGAAAACAAGGTTCTCGCAACAGTGCACCCGGCGGGCAAAGCAATGGGTGTCGGCGGTGCTTGGATTTGCGGCGATACTTTGCTCAAGGATTATCTGATCAACTACTCGCGTCCGATGATTTTTTCTACGGCTCCGACGCCTCTCATTCCGATTCTTCTAAGACACGCTGTGAAACATTGGAAAGAAAATGGACCAGAAAGAGTAGGAGACTTGAGAACTAGAATCGACTTCTTTAATAGTCGCTGCCGAGCTGCAAAGACTGTTGATCAAAGTCCGATCATTCCCATTTCCATCGGAGATAATAGAGTTGCATTGAGTGTGTCCGAGGAGTTATTAAGAAACGGTTTCGATGTTCGTGCAATTCGTCCTCCGACGGTTCCAGAGGGCACAGCTCGTTTGAGACTTACGATGAAGTGTAATCATACGTTGGAAAACCTGGAGCGGCTGTCATCACTGCTTGCCAAATGGAAATCTAAATGATGGATATCTAGAATAGGTGGTGGAGTTTTATGAAAATAGGAATTTTTGTATCGGGTACAGATACGGATGTCGGCAAAACTTTTGTTAGTAGCTTGCTGGTTTCGTCATTGCATTCGTACGGAATAAAAACGGGAT
>Ga0207098_10550_pt1 | contig 10770 bp, 7 predicted proteins | sample Alteio_BWMinHeat_84_FD_153548 | JGI IMG/M metagenome (GOLD analysis project Ga0207098, IMG submission 153548) | Enriched cells from forest soil in Barre Woods Harvard Forest LTER site, Petersham, Massachusetts, United States -... | ecosystem: Environmental > Terrestrial > Soil > Temperate forest >...
CTCACAAATCGTTGAGGCAGTATGTAATCGCTATGAAAGGGACCATAAAGGTCCGTCTCGAGGGGTTATCCTATGATTCACGTCAATTTGAATTGTCTACCCCTAATCAAGCCCTATTTATACCATCAGGGTGTTGGAGAGAGATTGAATATTTACAAGATGCAATTATGTTGTGTCTTGCGTCCGAAGAGTATCGTGAAAATGACTACATTCGTGACTATAGCAAATTTCTAGAGTTTAAGACCGAGGCGGGTTCGAAATGGAGCTAAAGTGGCCCTACTTGGATCGGTTGGCTCTATTTGCGGCTATACTCTTATCTTTCTGTCTTGCCCTTCTATTCAGCGGAAAGCACTATTCTCCACTGAAGTCTGGGTACTTGACGGCACAGTCCTTTAACGGAAAAACAGATAAGCCTAAGACTCTCCTTGAAGAAAATAGTCATTCGTCAGATCGGTTTGTAGATTTAGACGTCGATCTTGAGTTCCAATCCAGTGGGCCGACGACTAATACGCAGACCCTGTTCCAAACCAACGACCTGAACAAAGGCATTCGCGTAGATCTTGCTTCATCTGGAAAAATTTATTTAATTGTTGAAACTCAAGATGGCACTGATCACTGGACCAGAGAATTGGCTTCAACGGATCTCACTAAAAGGATCTTCCATAAATTAAGCATCCAGTTTTCTAGAATGAAGCAGGTGACAGTCTGGTTGGATAATACTCTTTACTACGATTTTCCGGTTTCAAATGCGCTTCCCACTATTTCAAAAGTCATAGTCGGCGAAGGCTTTAACTCTTCTCAAAAGTATTCTGGAGAAATAAGAAATTTCTCGCTAAAGTATCAGACATACAAAAAACTAAATCGCTTCGAGCTATTGCTCGTGATGGCAAGTTTCTTTTTTTTCTACCTAACAAGCTATCTTCTGTTTATCTCCACCTGGCAGAAATTTTTGAACAAATCGAGCCAAACTGCTTCTTCCTCCAGCCTGCCCAGGCAACTTATAGTGTGGATCGCATTCTTCGTCTTGATGGGCTATTTCGTATCCCAAACAGTCTGCTATTATTGGGGAAACTATTGGGGACTTCCCAAGCCTTGGAATGCAGTGTTTTTCGATCCTCGAGATGCATTTCATGATTTTTCTAACTTTTTTGAAATGTGCAAACTTCCCATTCCTTACGAAAGTAGATTCGCAATAGCATACGGCCCCCTTCTTGTTTTTGCTTTTAAGCTACTTACGTTTTTGCCTAGTTGGCTGGTTTTTGGTTGCTTCATTATTGCCTCCTCCATTTCTATTGTGCGATTTTTGAACACTTCGCTTGAACGATTTTTCCGAGAAGCATTGGATAAGTGGCTTGTGATGTTTATTCTGACGGCTTTCTCTTATCCTTTTTTATTCTGTTTTGATCGGGGGAACGTTGAATTTCTCATGCTAGTTCCCTTGATCTGGTTCTGTAAAAACTACCTTGAAGGAAAAGATCTAAAAGCTGTCTTTTGGTTCAGTTTGGCGGCTAGTTTCAAAATTTCCATTTTACCATTTGCCCTCCTATTTTTAGGTGACCGAAAGTTTAAGCAGATTGCTTTGGTTGGCCTGGCGTTCATTTTTTGGAATGGCTTCGGTTTATTTGGATTGAGTCTTCTGGGACATGCACCAATGAAGGAACTACTTCTGAATTATCTGAAAAATATTTCTGTTTATTCAGATAATCTTGATGTGAATATTGCAAGATTCGGCCATTCTTTGTGGGCGCTTCATGTTTCTATTGCCAACGCTTTTGATCTTTCTTTGCGAAAGGCCGTTACCCTTTCCCGTTGGATCAGCAAAATTGTAGCCGTTATTTCCATTGGCATTGTTTTATTTAAGAAAAATCAATTTACCGATAGATTGATTTTAACGATTTCAACTGCACTCCTGATTGCTCCGATATCCTTCGATTACAGGTTGATTTTTCTGTTTCTAGGATTAGGCTATCTTCTTATGTCGGACTTGACTTCCCCCTTAAGAGCATCTGCCCTTTTCGTGTTATGCTGTTTGATATCCTGTACCATTCCGTACCCATTATATGGAGACGTCAATGTGAGTGTTCCGCTCAGGTCCCTATTAATTTTGATCTTATGGGGAATCTCGGTTGTTTCTATTTTGGATGCAAATTCGCAATTTAGATTGCGGGTTAGGCCACGGGGGTATCGTTGATTATGCGCACCATTCCCTTTTTTTCTTTGACCGATCACCATCGGCAGATATCCAGTGAGCTATTTTCAGCATTTGAACAGTGTCTTCAAGATTCTCAATTTATCTTGGGATCCCGACTTAAGGAATTTGAGGAAAGTTACGCCCGCTTTCAAGGAAGTAGCTACTGTATTGGTGTTGGTAATGGATTGGATGCTTTGAAAATTGCCTTACAGGCTATTGGTATCGAGCCCGGCGATGAAGTCCTTGTTCCAAGTCATACGTTTGTAGCTACTGCCCTTGCAGTAGCGAATGCAGGTGCCATTCCGATTTTCATTGAACCAGATATGGAGACTCATAATCTGGATCCCGAGCTGATCGAAAGGTCTATTTCAAAAAGGTCCCGCGCCATTATTCCTGTTCATATGTATGGTTCACCATGCGATATGAATCGCATTGCTGAGATTGCCAGACATTTCAGCCTTCATATTGTGGAAGATAATGCTCAGGCGCATGGAGCTGTCTACGATGGGAAGAAGACTGGCTCGTTGGGAGACATCGCTGCTACCAGTTTCTATCCGACAAAAAATTTAGGTGCTCTGGGTGATGGGGGAGCGATCACAACAAATGATTCGGAATTGGCTAAAAAATGTCAATTGCTGAGGAATTACGGAAGTAATAAGAAATATCTTCACGAAATTTTGGGAGTCAATTCTCGGCTTGATGAGCTGCAGGCAGCATTTCTATCTGAAAAGTTGAAGTGGATAGACCAAGTGAGCGAAGAAAGGCGGACTCTTGCGAAATCATACAGCGAGCTTTTGAGAGATGTTCCTCAAATTCAGGTCCCAAAGATTCTTCCCCATGCGCAATCGGTATTCCACCTCTATCCCATTCGAGCTGAAAGAAGGGATGAGTTACAGGCATATCTTGAAAGGCATGGAGTGATGACAATGATTCATTACCCTATTCCGGTTCCGCTTCAGTCTTGTTTTAGTTACTTAAGAAAAGACTCTAATCTCTTCGCCGCAAGTTCGGCCTTGGCTCAATCCGTACTCAGCTTGCCCATTTATCCGGGGCTGTCAGTAGATGTTCCAGCCTCAATCGTAAGTCTAATCAGGGAGTTTTATGCCTAAAATTTCCATCATTGTTCCCTGTTATTTTAACGCAGAAAATCTTCCTGTCACTGTTCCTGTACTTTATGACGCTGAAAAGCTGTATCCTCCAGGTACTCGATTTGAGTATATCTTTGTGGATGACGGTTCTGGTGATGCGACTTTCAGTAGGCTCATTGAGATAAGAAAAGCCCGTCCTAGAGATGTCAAGATAGTCAAATTATCCAGAAATTTTGGCGCGAATAGCGCATGTTTCGCAGGAATGCATTACGCGACAGGAGACTGTAATGTCATTATCGCTGCTGACCTTCAAGATCCTCCTGAGCTAGTCCCAGAACTTTTTCAGCATTGGCTGAAGGGATATAAACTGGTGTTGGCGAATCGTGCCAACCGAGACGAGCCTTTGCTACAAACAACAATATCTAATTTCTTCCATCGTCTTATGAAATATTTTGCTCTAACCAATACTCCGTCTGGAGGATTTGATCTGGTAGTATTTGATAAGCAAATTCGTGACCTCGTAATAAAAATGGATGAAAAGAATGCATATCTTCCTTATCTTTTTCTCTGGACGGGATTCGAATATGTTTCGGTTCCCTACACGCGTAGAAAGCGAGAGATAGGGAAGTCTCGGTGGACACTTAAAAAGAAAATCAAAGCCTCAATTGATTGCTTTGTTGCTTTTTCTTTTGCTCCCATTCGAACACTCTCCGTCATTGGAATATTTTTAGGCATTCTTGCGCTTGGCTATACTGTCGTAATTCTCTCGCACAGTCTTATGGAAAAAAACCCCGTACCTGGTTGGTCGAGCCTTATGGTGGTGGTTCTCGTTACCGCTTGTTTTCAAATGATTGGTCTTGGGGTCCTAGGAGAATATTTGTGGCGAACGCTTGAAATAGGTCGAAATCGACCTAACTTTATTGTAGATCAAATCCATGAGGAAATCGAAAATACCGGGTAAATGAAAATGCGAATAAGAGCCGCTTGGTTGAGAAAAGTTTTTAGCAATGCGTCCTCAGAGAAAACAATTGAAGGAATTGTTACGTTATCGGTCGCCTATCTTTGTACTCCTCTCCTATTTTTCTTATTTTGTTTTCCAAAATTTTATATAGCTTGGCCATTGGGACTACTCGCGTTGGCTCTCTTGGGAAGTGTTTTCAAAAAAACCCGACCGATGGTGGGAGTGTTTCGATATGAGCCTCTTGTGATGGCGCTGGTTTGGGTGGCATTTACTGGGCTTCTAGCAACCTATTTTAGCGGTAAGCCCCATATTTTTCCAACAGATTGGCCAAAGCACTTTACTGTTTTTAATACATTAAGAGATTGCCAGTGGATGCCAAGAGTAGAGTATGCACAGCAACAATTTTATTTAAGATATTATATCGGTTGGTTGATAACTCCGGCCGTACTCGCTTCCTATTTACCAGTCTATTGGGGACAACTAATCATATATAGTTGGACGGTACTGGGAATATACTTGGCTTTTTCCTTATTTTTAGAAATAGCGCCCAAACGACCATTCATCGTTCTGAGTTCATTTATTTTATTTGGGGGATTCGACGTCCTCGGATTGATTTTGCTTCCAAATGCCGGTTCGCATAATCACGAAGGATACGAATGGTGGTCAGCAGCGGTTCATTCCTTATATCTTGCGCCAGGTAATTTAATGATCTGGGTACCGCAGCATGCGGTCGTTGGTTGGATATTAGCAGGTTTACTTCTTGATCGAAAAATAGCGAGTCAGATTCTTCCACACGTTGGAATCGTTCTCGCAGCGTCTGCCCTTTGGTCTCCCTTCGCTGCAGCTGGCTCTTTGCCTTTGGTCGCTATGCATGGGAAAGTTAAAGAGTTAATTACGAAATTTAATTTAGCCGCGGTACCCGTTGGCCTTGCTATTTGTGGTTATTTGCTACAGGGAACTTCCGACCTTCCGTCAGCTCTAAGAAGGATTCGTTCCTTAGAAGACGCAAAAGGCTTATTTATTTTCTATATAGTAGAATTTGGACTCTGGGCATTGGCTTTACGATTTTTTGGACGAAGTGTTGATAAGCGGGCACTGATGTTTGTTACAATTGCTCTGGTTCTTTACCCTTTTTGGCAATTTGGATTGGCTGGTGATTGGGTAATGAGAGCTTCTATTCCTTGCCTAGGGGCGCTCGCGGTCATGGCCGCTCGTGAAATTTCTGACTTACGTCTGAGAGTTTTGAGTTGGTATATCTTTCTATTCTTTCTCGTTCTAGGCTCTATTTCACCCGGGACAGAACTATGGAAGTCATATACCGGCTATTTTCATGGTGGTACTGAGATCAAAAATCCTATGGATGAAAGTTTGCGAAATGTCTTTGGTTGGCATGCACAGGCACAACTGCTCTCTAAGAAAATGGTTGGTGCGAACTCCGCACCGGTGTGTAAAATGAATTGATTGGATACGGAAATGAAAAAAGCTCTTATAACTGGCATTACAGGTCAAGACGGATCTTATCTAGCGGAATTTCTCCTTGAAAAAGGCTACGAAGTCCATGGCATAATCAGGCGATCGTCGTCTTTCAATACCGGTAGAATAATGCATATTTATAAAGATATCCATGAAGCGAATAATCGCCTCATACTCCATTACGGGGATATATCAGACGCCAGTTGTATAGAAAAATTGATTGATAAAATAGAGCCGGACGAAGTTTATAACTTAGGTGCCCAAAGTCATGTCAGAGTTTCATTTGATGAACCAATTTATACTGCGGATATTGTAGGGATCGGAACACTCCGATTACTAGAAGCAATTAAGAATATTGGGGCCACAAAACATATTCGATTTTATCAAGCCTCCAGTTCAGAAATGTATGGGTTAGTGCAAGAAGTTCCTCAAACTGAAAAAACTCCTTTTTACCCGAGAAGTCCGTACGCTTGTTCAAAAGTTTATGCTTATTGGCAAACTGTAAATTACCGGGAAGCTTATGGCCTTCATGCTTCAAATGGGATCCTTTTTAACCACGAAAGCCCAAGAAGAGGAGAAACCTTCGTTACAAGAAAAATCACTCGAGGTCTTGCAAGAATATTGGCTAATAAGGATAAAAAGCTCTATTTGGGCAATTTGGATGCTAAAAGAGACTGGGGTTTTGCAAAAGACTATGTAGAAGCGATGTGGATGATGCTGCAACAAGATCAAGCTGACGATTATGTAATCGCTACTGGACAGTCCTGGAGCGTGAAGGACTTTTTAACGCGAGCTTTTTCTCTGTGTAAATTAAATTGGGAAGAATATGTGGAGATAGATTCGCGTTATTTTCGGCCTGCTGAGGTTGACTTGCTAATTGGAGACGCCTCTAAAGCACGTCAAAAGTTAAATTGGAAACCTAAATCTAGTTTTGATGACCTCGTTCGGCTTATGGTGGAAGCTGATCTAAAAGCTGAGGGGTTGGATCTACATCGCTTTTTATGAGTAGCTACGGAACAATTGTTCGGGATTCTGATTTTCATGCCGATACCAGAAATTTCTTTAAGGGAACTTCGGTGGTTGTTACAGGAGGTAGCGGATTCATTGGTAGTCATGTAGTTGAACAACTACTGCTTTTGGGGGCTAAGCCCATAATTCTTACACGACAAAGCAAGCCGGTATTTCTTCAAAATATACTAGGTCAAGTAACAATTCGGAAATGTGATCTTTTTAAATTTGATCAGACGATTGCTGCAATAGAAGGCTCTTCTGTTGTTCTCAATTTGGCTGCTTCAGTTGCCGGACTAGAATACAATTCGAAACACCCCGCTTCCATTTTCCAAGACAACTTGCAGTGTTTTTTTAACGTTATCAAGGCAGCTTCAAACTTAAAGATTAAGCGCCTGTTGGTTACCAGTTCAGCATGCGTATACCCGCGGCATTGCTCCATTCCAACGCCTGAGAGTGAAGGTTTTTTGGATGAACCTGAACCTACCAATTCAGGTTATGGCTGGGCGAAGAGAATGGAAGAATATTTAGGTATGCAATATGCGAAGGAGTTTGGACTATCTGTTGCTATTGCACGCCCTTACAATGCATATGGACCCCGAGATAATTTTGAGCCTAGTACTTCCCATGTAATACCTGCCCTAATTAGAAAGGCCTTTTTGTCCAAAGACGGATTACTGCCTGTTTGGGGAGATGGCTCTCACTCTCGATCGTTTCTCTACGTGGATGATTTTGCTCGTGGGTTACTCGAAGTAGCAGCAAGATATTCTCTTGCTGATCCAATTAATATTGGAACAAACGAAGAGACTTCAATTAGACAAGCAGCTTCTTTGATTAGTGAAATTGTAGGAAAGTTGAGAGGAAAAGAGATAGTTCCAGTATTCGATTCTAAAGGATTAACGGGGCAGCCTCGTAGAAAATGCGATACCACAAAGGGTGAGAGTGCTTTGGGTTATAAAGCAAAAATAGAATTTCAAGAAGGTATTAGTCGAACGGTTGAATGGTTTAACCAGAATGAAGCTCACTCCCTCCTTTAGATTAAACAAAAGAGATAAAAATTATGAAAGTCCCACTGAATGCGGTTTCATTTGATGAGCAAGAATTAGAAGAAGCAATAAGAGTATTAAGGTCTGGCTTTGTGACGATGGGTTCGAAGTGCCTAGATTTTGAAGAGAAGTTTGCTAACTACTTAGGAGTTCGGAATGCTGTTTTCGTAAATTCAGGTTCTTCGGCAAATCTCTTGGCTTTTTTTGCATTAGCAAATCCTCAATTGCCAATACTCCAAGGACGAAAGAGACTTCTACCAGGCTCTGAGGTAATTGTTCCTGCACTAACTTGGGCGACGACGGTATGGCCTATTGTTCAAGCGGGAGGAATTCCTGTCTTAGTTGATTGCGATAAAGATACTCTCCAAATGAATATTCAAGCGGTTGAAGCTGCTATTAACGCTAAAACAGTGGCCATCTGTCCAGTTCATATTCTTGGTAATGCTGTTAATATGGATCCAATTTTATCCTTAGCAGAGAAATATGGGCTGTGGGTAGTAGAGGATACTTGCGAAAGCTTGGGAACTCGTTACCGTGATAGGTATGTAGGTACGCTAGGCGATATTGGGACCTTTAGTTTTTTCTTTTCACACCACATTACTACGATCGAAGGAGGTATGATCGTTACCAATCAAGATGAGATTGCAGAGCTCTTTCGCTGCTTAAGAGCTCATGGTTGGACTCGGCATTTAAAGAACAAGCATCAAATTGAGAACCGATATCCTGACATTGATCCTAGATTTTTATTCGTCAATACAGGCTTCAATCTAAGACCTACTGAAATCAATGCAGCTTTTGGACTCTTCCAATTGAAAAAGTTAGAGAGTTTCAACAAGCGGCGAATCGAAATTGCTGAAGAATGGTTAAGGTCACTTTCGCCCCTGGTTGAGAAAAAATTGATAGTGCCCATGAAGACATCCGAAGGCGTCTATAATACGTGGTTTGGATTTCCGGTTGTTTGTAAGACTAAGTTGATTCGAAATCAACTCTGTACCCATTTAGAAAAAAATGGAATAGAAACCAGGCCTGTCATTGCCGGCAACTTGGCACGTCAACCCGCCTTTCAGCATATTGAACATCGCGTTTGTGGAAGCCTTGATGCAGCAGATGAAATTATGGACCGAGGACTTTATTGGGGCTCTCATCCGCTTATGGATAAAGAGAGTGTGAAGTATGTCAGTGAAAAGGTGCTTGGATTTTTTAATAATTATAATTAATTATTTTGGTCTTAATCCGAAAATTGAAAGAATTTAAAAGTTTATGAAAATTGCACTCTGCTTATTAACAAGAAATGAAAGGCCATGCCTTGAAGTTGTCCTGCCTAAACTTCCTAAACCGGGCGTCGCTTCAGGTTTTGATGAAGTATTCGCCATTGATGGTGGTTCTACGGACGGCACCGTTGAACTACTGAAGGAATATGGAATACCCATTGTGGCACAAAGCAAAGGGGGAAGGGGACAGGCTTTTCTTCAAGCCTTTAAAGAAATAAATACAGATGCCTATATTTTCTTTTCACCTGATGGAAATGAAGCATTAGAAGATCTTCCAAAGTTTTCAACTTTTCTTACTAGAGGCGCTGATTTAGTCATTGCATCTCGAATGATGAAAGGGGCGGTTAACGAAGAGGATATTCATTTTTTTAAATGGAGAAAATGGGCGAATAATTTCTTTAACCTTCTCGCTAATGTCTTCTTTCGTCGGCAAGGGGCTTATGTCACGGACTCAATCAACGGATATCGTGCTATCAAAAAACAGGCAGCACAGACTCTTCAACTAGATGCGAGCGATTACACGATTGAATATCAGATGACAATCCGAGCTTTTGAAAAACGGCTTAATATTGTTGAATTTCCCACAATAGAAGGACAGAGAATTGCTGGAGAAACCGGCGCATCTAGCATTCCGACAGGTATCAGATTTTTAAAACGATTTTTTAATGAAATATTAAAAAAAAGAGAACAAAACAATATATTATCTGATATTAATTTAATAAAAAAGGAAAAAAATAGAGCTGACGGATTCCAATGGCACTATATTATTGGTGTAGCTCTAATATTTGTTTTTATTGGCTATTTTTTTGCTAATCATACATTTTTGCATGTTGAAAACTGGACTTACATAATTAATATGTTAGTCCCCACAGATAACTTTCTTAGTGAAGCTTCTAAGGTTTTTCACATATGCGCAGTCGACGCTTGTGTCGATCGATTTAGACCGGTAGGGGTAGGGTTTCAGATAATTGATGCACATTTATTAGTGCTCTTAAACAGCATTCTTCCCATAGGATTTAAGAGCATCAGTAACTTAGTATTTTCCTTGGCATGTGGCTTTATGATTTATCAATGTTTGAGGGAAATGAATCCGAGTCTAGATCGTCGATTTAAGTTTGTGATTGCTTCCTATTCACTTCTATTGCCGCCGTTCCTTTTAGTAAGTGGTACTTATTTTAGACCAACCAAAACTTTAGCGGCATTAGCTGGCTCTTTTATATTTTATTTATGGCTAAAGTATTCGAAAATTAATCGAGATTATATTTTTAGCCGGCGTGAGAAGTTGAAGGTCCTCTTAGACTGTGTATTGATGTGGCTATTTACACTAGGTGATGAACAAGTAATCTTATTCATAGCGATAATTATAGGTGTTTCTGGATTCCAGTGGATTGTCTTAAAAAGAAATAAAATTTTCCCTTTAATGGCATGTTCGGTAATGGCGATGTACATTTTCTCTATTAAGGTAATAGCTCCTATTACATATAGAATATATCATCAATATATTACTCCGGGTTTTTCGGATCTTTCTTATTTTCTTCAATTTAATACCCGCCTTCTCAAGGGCGCATTTTATTACGTCCTTTATCTATTTGGAAATTTAGTAGGAAACTTGGAAGAGTATGGTTTGAACGTAATCTCGGTATTTGCCATTTTAGCTGGTATGCTGGTAATGAGAAAACTGATAGTTCAACGAAAGGACATCCAAAATAATTTTAGAAAAATCTTTTGGGAG
>Ga0207098_10552_pt1 | contig 10736 bp, 10 predicted proteins | sample Alteio_BWMinHeat_84_FD_153548 | JGI IMG/M metagenome (GOLD analysis project Ga0207098, IMG submission 153548) | Enriched cells from forest soil in Barre Woods Harvard Forest LTER site, Petersham, Massachusetts, United States -... | ecosystem: Environmental > Terrestrial > Soil > Temperate forest >...
AGGAATTACCACGCGAAATGGGAAAATGAGAATGATCTCGAAGTGCGACATGACCAGCCCTGCCGTACAGCCCTCAGCCAGAAAAACCCGTCATAAAAAGCACTTCCGGACCCCCAAAAGGGGGGTTATGAACCGTTTAATTTCGCGTTTCCCTGCAAATATCCATTGCGTTTTGTTTAGCTTACCGCACCACGGACTCGAATTTTCGACGTACCCCCCCGGGGGGCATACCTGTAAAACTGTGCAACTGTATCTCAGGAGCTCTTGCGGCGAACTGCGAGACCGGAATGGCGTTCGCGTTCCCGTTCGCGCTCCCAGGCCTCCGCTCGCCAGCGACGCGACGAATAGTTCGGAGCGTCTTCCACGATCGGTGCGGCGACCGGCAAGCGTGGCTCTTGAAGGCTTCGCGTTGGCGCGATTGCGATAACTGCTGCGGGCATGGCAGGAGCCGAAAGTCCCGACGGCGAAGACACCGGTTTCATATAGGCGGCGCTGCACGTCAGGCTTGTATCCGCGCCCGCCATCGGCTCCGCGCCTGCTTCCGACGCGTACACCTTGCTGGTCGCTCCCCCGGCGATAAATTCGTCCACCAGCTTGTACAGGCAGGTTTGCCCGCACAGATGCTTGGAACCTGCCCGGATCTTGCCCTGCGCGCCCCAGCCGCTCACCCGTAGCTCACCCGCATGGGTATACGCAACGAACCAGTGATTGGTCTGCTTTTTCTCTGCTCCGCAGATGTCGCACGAAATAGCCTGCCGGATCATCGCATCTCTCCCGCGATCGTTCTTTTCTATTTCATCGCGGAATAGAGGACGTTGGACGAGATAGGGAGGGCAAGAATCCGGGGCCGGACCGAATCAGAACGAAACGATCGCGCCGGTTCGCGAATGGAACTCGCGGACCGGCACGGCAAAGATTTCGGCCCTGCTATTGCGTGGGCGCGAAATAGCCCTTCCTGGCTCGAACCTGGTAGCGGCGATCGTTGCAGAAAAGGTAGATAGGGCGGTAGGCGCCGTTGGCTTTGAAATCCGCCGGCGTGTACGTCAGCGCATACTGGCTGCGCAACTCGGCCTGGATTTCGTGGAAGCTGTTGGTCATTTCCTCCACCGATGGCGGGAAAAAGGTCTGTCCACCGGTAGCATCCGACATCTGCTGCAGCACCTGGTCGCCCTTGCCGCGGCTCGGGGTCCAGTTGGTGCTGATGGCGTAGATGATGGTCTCGGAGCGTTCGCACATCTTGATGGCTTCATCCGGGCGGACGCGGCTCTGGTTGTCGTCGCCGTCCGAGATCAGGATCATGGCCTTGCGCACCGGCTCCTGGCCGCGTTCCGTCAGCAGCTTGTCGCGGCAGGCGGTGTACACAGCGTCGAACAACGCGGTACCTCCGCCGGGGCGAAGGCGGTTGATCCCAGTTTCCAGAGCATCGAGGTTGTTCGACCAGTCGGCGGTGATCGTTGGGGTCACGTCGAATCCCATCACGAACGCCCGGTCGCCGCGCGATTTCAAAGTCTCAGTCAGAAACTCCGTCGCCGACTGCTGCTCGAATTGGAAGCGGGTGCGGATGGAGGTGCTGGCGTCGATGACGATCCCGACCCGCAGGGGCAGATTGATCTGCTGGCGGAAATCGTTGACGCGCTCCGGAGCCTTTTGGTCGTCGAGCAGGGCAAAGTCGCTCTGCTTGAGGTCGGGAATATAGTGGCCATGCCTGTCGGTCACGGTGAAGATAAGATTCACTTCGTTTACCGGCAGCCGGATAGTTGGAGCGCTGTTGTCGTCGGGCTGGTCGGCGCCCGGCGCGACGGGTTGCGCCGGTGTCGGAGCGGTCGTGGGCTGCGGCGCGGGTTGTGTCTGGGCTGGCGCCGCCGGAGCGGTCGCGGGCTGCTGCGCGGGCAACAACATCCAGGGGAAAAAGGCGACGAGCAACGTGCACGTTAAAGCGCACAACCAGCGGCGGAGAACTTCCGCTGGAAAGGAAGTGTTTCTGATCATGACCTCTTCATTCTATCAATCGGACTTCAGAGCGCGGTGAAAGCTGCGTGGGAATTTAGACGCCGGGATAACCTGCCATCTCCTTTGGACGTTTCAAGCCTCCGTATAGCATCAGCTGGCGCTCTCCAGCCGTTCCAGAAACGCATGGAGGGCTCCCGGAAGAGGAGATGCGAGCGACAGAGGCTTGCCAGTCTTGGGGTGGGTGAATTCCAGTTCCGCCGCGTGAAGGAAGTTGCGACCCAGGCGAAGTCTCTCGGGCTGGGCTTTGCGCCGGGCCGCTTTCGATTGAGCAGCCTGCATCGCGGCCTGGTCGGTGAGTTGACCCGAGGCCCCGTAGAGGGTATCGCCCACCACCGGATGCCCGATCGAAGCCATGTGGACGCGAATCTGGTGGGTGCGGCCGGTTTCGATCCGTACCCGCACCAGGGTGAATTTGCCGAATCGGGTCGTCAGGCGGCGGACAACCTCGTAGTGAGAAACCGCCGAGCGGCCATCCTCCTGGACGCGCGTCGTCATGCGAGTGCGCCGCATCGGATCGCGGCCGATCGCGGCCGTAATGGTGCCCTTCGGCCGCTCCACCGAACCATGCACCAGCGCCATGTAGGTCTTCTTGACCTGGCGCGTCGAAAACATCTCCGCCAGGGCTGCATGGGTCCGATCGTTCTTGGCGACGATGATCAGTCCGCTCGTGTCCTTGTCGAGACGATGCACGATGCCCGGGCGCAGGTCCCCGCTCGTCGCGGAAAGCGCCTTGAACCGGTGCAGCAGAGCATTCACGAGCGTGCCGCGGTTGCGCGCATCTTCGGTCTGGCCGGAACCGGCGTGGACCATCATGCCCGCAGGCTTGTCGATCACCGCCAGGTTGGCGTCTTCAAAGACCACCTGGAGGGGAATGTCTTCGGCGATGGCTTTAAGCGGAGCGGGCCGGGGTTCGCCGGTGATTACGATCGATTCGCCGCCGCGCAGCTTCGAAGAGGCCTTCGGATGCCCCTCGTCAACGAGCACGTCGCCCTGCTCCAGCAGAAGTTGCACGCGGGAGCGGCTCACGCCTTCCAACTGCGACGTGAGGAACTGGTCCAGGCGCTGCCCCGCTGCTTCCGGAGGGACAACGAGGGTGCGCTGTTCAGTCATGAGCGGCCTCGACCTGGTCTGGAACGGTTTCCGCTTTTCGCTCCCGCAGCAGCAGCGCACCGACGATCACCAGGGCAACTGCGGCCACTTGGGGGCCATCGAGCGCGCCGTGAAAGACCTCGCCCCTGCCTTCCGGATCGCGCCAGAGTTCTGTTATATAGACGACCACTCCCAGCCCCATCAGGGCCATGCCGGCGACATCTCCCGGCCGCCGGCGCGCGCGCAGACGCGTCAGAAGCAGGACCGCCAGCAGCATGTATCCGACAGCGGCATACGCCTGGACCGGATGGAGAGGAACACCGAGCGGCGTGCCACTCCAGCGCTGCGCGAGAGGATCGGTGTAAATAATCCCCCAGCCAACAGAAGTCTCGGTTCCGTAGCCGGCGCCGGCCAATAGCGCGCCCCACTGTTCACAGGCAAGGCCAACCACCAGCGGCGGAGCAAGTGCATCGAGGGTAGCCCCCCACGGCATCCGCTCCCGGCCCATGTAGAAAAGACCCGCCACCGCGCCCATCATCACACCGGCAACGGCAAGCACCGGGCTGTGGATGGTGGCCAGTCCGAATATCCAAAGCGGATGGCGGAGAAGTTCCCCCCAGTTAAGCGCGGCCAGCAAGAGCCGCGAGCCCACCAGTGCTGCAAAGAGGGCGACGATGCAAACATTCCACACTTGGGATGGGGAAATACCAGCGAGGCGCGCGGTGCGCTGCGCGAGCACCAGCGTCAGCAGAACGCCGGCCGCTGCCAGGGCGCCATAGCTCGGAATGAGCAGAGCTCCGATGTGGAAAAGGACTGGATACACTGGAGATGAGCATACGGCATCCGAATTCCAGGGGGCCAGAACGCAGAAGGCGCCTGGAAATAGAAATCCGACCCGCTGGGCCGTGAGCAATGCGCCGGTGAACCCGTCCTAAGACGGTGGAGCTCTCCGCGGTTCATTAGGCATTCCGGACTGGCGGACACGGCACACAGAACCGATTGTCGAGTTGAGCCCCTGTTCAATGAATGTTGGTTCAACCGGCGTTGATCACCCACCTGCTTTGCAGGCCGGTTTCTATTGCGGATAGTATGTGTCCTCGCGCGGAATTGCAAGTCTTGTGCAACAAGGCCGCGATGTGCTAAAAATTTGGGCCGCCGCTTTTCGAGGCATCATTTCAACGATCCTCTCCAAGCCTCCTCCGGTCGTAAGCGCCGACAATGAATCATGGTTGGCGCGTTCCAAGCCGCGGCCTTTGCCGTGGAATCCATCGTTGCGCTTGGCGAACCATGCCCTCAGCGCGTAGCGTAGGGGCAAATCGAGTCTCACGGAGACGGCTATCGCTATGACTACCCCGGCAACCTCGCCCCCCTTGACTCAGGCGTCTGCCCCGCCCACGACGTTCCGCCGGCTGCTCTCGCTCGATGTGGTCCGCGGCATCACCATCTGTTTCATGATCATGGTGAACAACAACGGCGGTCCCGGCTCGTGGCACTTCATGAATCACGCCGAATGGAATGGCCTGACCCCGACCGACCTGGTCTTCCCGACCTTCGCGTTTGTAATCGGGGTTTCGGTGGTGTTTGCCTTTGAAGCGCGCCTTGCACGCGGTGCGAATCGCGCCCAGCTGGCAAAACATACTGCGGTCCGGGCCATCGTCCTGTTCCTCTTCGGCATTATTGTGAACAGCTTCCCCTTCTTCCACCTGGCCCACATGCGGTTCTACGGTGTGTTGCAGCGCCTCGCGGTCTGTTACCTCGTGGTCGGCCTGTTCTACCTCTACGACAATCGCGCATGGACCAAGTGGGCGGCGCTGGTGGGTGCGTTGGTGGGCTACTGGGTGCTAATCCGCTGGGTCCCGATTCCGGGCGTGGGCATGCCGGGGCGCGACGTTCCCTTCATGGACATGACCCAGAACCTGACCTCCTGGATCGATCGCCATGTGTTCCCGTATCACTTGTATCTGTATCCGCCTGATCACAACGTGCGCGATCCTGAAGGCCTTCTGAGCGACCTGCCCGCGATCGGCACCACCCTCATGGGCTGTCTCGCCGGCATCTGGCTGCGCACGACCCGGAGCGTGAAAGCCAAAACTGCGGGATTGGCCGCGGCCTGCCTCTCGAGCCTCGCGATCGGATATCTCTGGTCGCTCGAGTTCCCGCTCAACAAGAACATGTGGACCAGTTCATTTGTGCTCGTGGCCGGCGGATATTCTCTTGCCCTGCTCACGTTCTGCTTCTGGGCAGTGGAGCAGATGAACTGGCGCAAGGGCTGGACGTGGGTATGGCTTGTCTTCGGCTCCAACGCCATCGCCGCCTACTTGTTCAGCGAAATCACGCCGGGGATCTTCGAAAGCATTCACATCGGCGACCCGCACAGTCCGCATTCCAATCTGATCGCCTGGATATTCCTGCACACGTTTGCGCACATCCCCGATCCCGGCTGGGCCGCGTTTGCCTATTCGGTCTCGTTCGCCGCGTTCTGCTTTATTCCCGTGTGGATCCTGTACCGGAAGAAGATCTTCCTCAAAGTGTAAAGCTGGGTGCCCCGCCTTCGCGACGTCTTTGTTTTTGTCGCTAAGGTGGGAGGATGCGTGCCCATCGATAGGACTGAAAATGCGCACGAACTCCAGGCTCCGCTCTGTCTCTCTCGCTCTTGCATCGATCGTCTTTCTTCCCTCCGTTAACGCCGCCGGCCCCAATTTAGCCAGACCCATTCCGGTCCCTCCGCCACCGATGGGCTGGTCTTCGTGGAACAGCTTTTCCAACACCGTCAATGCCGAAATCGTGATGGCCCAGGCCAAGGCCATGGCGTCCAATGGCATGCAGAAGGCCGGCTACCAGTACATCAACATCGATGAAGGCTGGTGGCTGGGCCAACGCCACGCGGACGGCACCTTCGTCGTCGACGAGAGAGCCTGGCCTGCGCTCAAGGATGGCGAGAAGCCCGGCGACATGGCCAACATCGTCCGCTTCATCCACGCGCTCGGCCTCAAAGCAGGCATCTACACCGACGCGGGAAGCAACGGCTGCAGCCTCTATCCCGACGTCGGGTGGATGTATTTCAACGTCGGCAGCGAGGGCCATTACGAGCAGGACTTCCTGCAATTCGCGAAGTGGGGCTTCGATTATGTGAAGGTCGACTGGTGCGGCGGTGACAAAGAGAATCTCGACCCCGCCGTGCAATACGCTGAAATCGCCCGCGCCATCGCCCGCGCCGAAAAGATCACCGGCCATCGCCTCTACTTCTCGCTATGCGAGTGGGGCAAGCAGAGCCCGTGGACATGGGCGCCGCACATTGGTGGAGCGCCTGCCGACATCTGGCGCACCAGCGGAGACATCGTCGATCCCATCGTGGCGTCCGGCCCGCACGCCGGCCGCAAAGCGAGCTTCGACAAGATGCTTGGCAACTTCGACCAGGGCATCCATCCCGAAGCGCAGCACACCGGCTTCTACAACGACCCCGACATGATGGTGATCGGCATGCCCGGCCTTTCCGACGCCCAGAATCGCGTCCACATGAGCCTCTGGGCCATCAGCGGAGCACCCCTGCTGGTGGGCGCCGACCTCGCCAGGCTGAGCCCCGAAACGCTCGCCATGCTCACCAACAAACAGGTGCTCGCGGTCGACCAGGATGCGCTGGGATTGCAGGCCCTAAAAGCCGCGGAGCCGGTGAAGGGTCTCGAAGTTTGGGTGAAGCCGCTGGCCAAAGCCGCAAGCCGCGCCGTGCTCCTGCTCAACCGGACCGGCACGGCCGCAGAGATTTCCGCGGGATGGAAGGAACTGGGACTCGCCGAGGAGGCCCGGGCGACGATCACGAATCTCTGGACGGGGGAACAACTAACCCGATCCGGATCGTATGCCGTGCAAGTGCCGCCGGGGGATGCGGTTCTGCTGCTTGTGCTGGGCACCGAAATGCAATCGACCGCATACCAGCCCGACCCGCCAACCACGAGCGCCAGGAACGCGCCGCTCATGTGCCGCGACTGCGATCTGGCCTTCTCCAATGTGGCTTCCCGCGCGGCGTGGGCACGAGTCCGCATAGCGTACAAGAATCCCGGCAACTCGCCCCGCTATGCCGAACTGCGCGTCAACGGCCAGGGCCCCACGAGGATCGCGTTTCCGCCCACCGGACCGGGACCGGGATCGATCAGCATCATGGCCCTTCTTGACCAGCCCAATGCCAACGTCCTGCGCTTCTCCGCGTCAGAAGATACACCGCCGCTTATCGATGCGATCACGGTGGACTGAAGAGGCAGGAACGAACGTGGCCTCCCCGCTGAACACTTCAAGTTCCGTACTTACGGTGGCTTCGATCCGGCCGGCAAAAGGACGCCCGCTGCTCGAACTCGCCATCGGCTACGGGCTCATCCTCGCCACCATCTGGACACCCCGGCCTTTTCAGCGGTGGCTGTACCTGGCCGCTGTCCTGTGGATCTTCGCGACCACTGTCTTTTCGTTTCCGGGATGGGCAGCGATGGGTTTCCGCCGGCGCGGGTTCGCCGCATCCATGTGGGTCGTGTTGGCGGCCCTGGTGGTCGCGATCGGAGCGGTCGTGATTGCTATCCACATGAACACACTCCGCCACCCCATCAGCACGCGCAGTTGGGTGATGACATTTGGCGGCTATACCGTGTGGTCGTTTGTGCAGCAATTCCTTTTGCAGGGTTATTTCCTGTTCCGTTTCCTTCGCATTCTTCCGAAACGCGAATGGGCAGCTCTTGCGGCCGCAGCTATCTTCGCGGCAGCCCACGTGCCCAATCCGATCCTCACGCCGATAACGCTTCTCTGGGGCATCTGCGCGTGCTTCGTGTTTCTGCGCTGCCGCAATGTGTACCCGCTGGCCCTGGCCCACGCCATCCTCGGCATCACCGTCGCCGTCACTATCCCCGGACCGGTCGTGCATAACATGCGCGTGGGGTTGGGCTATCTCCGCTACCACGCCCCGCGCATGCATACCCCGCAAACAGGATTGGTCGGGAAATAAGGACCAGAACTTCATTCCACGCGACATGGGCGTTTTCGGGGACCAATCCTCGGAATGCCGCCCAACCCTAGGTCCATGAGCGCGTTGCCCTGTTAGTAACAATGGAGAATTGACACGTCGATCCGACTCGTTTGCCATGAAAACAAGCAGCTGTGAAAAGCAAAGATTGCCGCCGAATCTGCTCGGTCGTGCTAGGAATTCCGATGAGCCCAGAAACCCTGCTTCGATATAGAGCTTGGTGATACCGTTGGAGAGGCTTCTGTTGGACTTCTTCACGCATCACGGAGACCTGACTCCAGTAAGGTTGCGTGCGGGTTATTGGCGAGCTTGGAGCAAATGAATCTCGACTATCTCATTAAGGTTCTCGATGCTCTCACCAGATTGCTCGGGACAATCGTCTGGCCTGCCTTGCTCCTATTTGTTCTCATCCGCTTTGGATCAGCCCTCCGCGAGTTCATAGCGAACATTGGAGAATTCTCCTTGAAAGGCGCAGGCTTTGAGGCGTCTGGCAAGCGCAAACAAGCTGAGGCCGCTGCGGCGCTGGCCGCTGCGGCTGTTTCTCGACCGGACGAAGGGACCACGCCAGAGAGTGCGGTCCAAAATACTCGCGAGGCGGTTGAACTGGTCGCAGATGTCGTTACTCCTCGGGTTATTCGTCGCGCCGGTCGTTCGATAGTCCTATGGGTTGATGACAGGCCCGACAACAACATTAATGAGCGCCATTCTCTGGAGGCATTGGGTGTCAGCTTCGTGATTGCTACATCGACCGACGAGGCTATCGGCAAAGTCGAGAGACAGTCATTCGACGCAATCATTTCCGACATGAGCCGGCCTCCAGACTCACAGGCAGGCTACACATTGCTCGACAAGCTGAGAGCTTCCGGTAACCGAACGCCTTTTATCATCTACGCGGGATCCCGCTCGCCAGATGATCAAGCGGAGGCTCGGAGAAGAGGTGCGCTAGGCTGCACAAACAGACCGAACGAGTTGTTCGAAATGGTGCTTTCAGTGCTGGGCCGATGGGCCGAGCGGTAAGATTCTCTGCGCCGGGTCAGAGCCTCCTTTGTAGGATATTTCGAATCTGGGTGCGCATCATGCCTTCGTCCGGATCCTCTAACTGAAAACAACGAAAGACCTCCCGAGAAAGCTCGACCGTGTGGTCTTCAAGGCCTGCTCGCCATTCAATCAAGGAATGCGTGGCTCGCACCCGAATTTGCGACCTGCTGGCTTGGTAACCTCGGTGGTAGAAGCCTTTCTCCTGCCACACCAATGTTCTGCCCCGTGTTCCATGAATCGTGACGCTGAGTGTCACCAAATCCGAGTCTGATAGCAGCCGCTCATAGAGTCGGTTCAGGCAGTAAATTGCTTCTGCAAATTGCCACAATACCCGCGGGGCGGAGGTTGTGGCCGGCGGCGTATTCATAGTCGGCGTGAGTTCTCGCTTGTAAAACAGTCCGGATTCGTTCAATCGCCAGAAATCCAAAATGTCCTGATTGGCAAAGTCCGTAGTACTGATCAGCAGTTCGATCCCATCATCTGTTCGGGAGAGGAGCTCTATACGGGTACTTGGGAAAAAGAGGAATGGCCACCCGACGAAATCAACGTGCGCATGTTGGGCCGCACTTTCCAGCCTGTTCGTGGCGAACCGATATTGATCGAATGCTGTTGGCTCAAACACAGTCTCTATGAATTAGGCGAAGCTCTTTTCCTGGAGAGGATTTAGGCGGTCAAATTGCGCGCGTGCAAGGTCAACCTGACCCTGAAATCTCTCCTCGTCCGTTGGGGAAGCATTCTCACTTGCTGCCGATCCTTTCAGGATCGTCCGAAAGGAGGAGAGCAGCGAGTCTGCTCTATTACGAATCGAGGTTTCGATTAGAACGCGAAAATCCGATGAGGACTTAATCGGAGCGGACTCATTGTTGTCAGTTCGCACATATAGTTCTCTTTCCCGGAGCACATCTGGAAAGGTCTTCTGGCACAAGTGTGGAGTGTCAGCGAACCTTGGGATCTCCAGAACTACAAACATCAGCCCCTGAAGTGTCACCTTAATCACCCGCACGTTCACCGGGGGATCTGCGTAGTTCTGCACAAACCTGCAGATTTGCGAGGACTCGAACGTCCCGGCTTGGTCCGGTGCTAGACCATCGAGGCGAAATCCGCTTTCGGCCTCCGAAACACCGATCACGACGTATCCGCCCTCCGTATTGGCCATAGCCATGATGTCCTTCGTCAGTTCGCAGCACGCCTTCTTGTCCTGCGCGCTCCAGATCATTGGACCCTTATAGTCCAGCGATTTCGATTCGCAGTTGCGGTGAATGACAGCGAGCAGTCCCTCACTGGCTGGGATCGCGTCAGCGGTTGAATTTTCCATCGCAAGCCTCTGAACAGAGAGTGTAACCCTGAGCCAGCGCGAGTGTGCGACAGAGCTTTCTCTCTTCGGTTGCCGCTAAATCGCCAAATCACTCGCCCACGACAGATTAGTACCGAATGTCGGCCAGTGTCCGCGGATCGGCCTACGCATGATCCTCGGATGACGCCAGAAGCCCCAATGCACGGATTCATGTTTCCGAGCGGCTGGAGCGTAACGGAGATTTCCAACCCTGACGCGCGTCGTTACAAAGGCGCACGTACCGGAACCGTTCCCCTTCAGGTT
>Ga0207098_10553_pt1 | contig 10725 bp, 7 predicted proteins | sample Alteio_BWMinHeat_84_FD_153548 | JGI IMG/M metagenome (GOLD analysis project Ga0207098, IMG submission 153548) | Enriched cells from forest soil in Barre Woods Harvard Forest LTER site, Petersham, Massachusetts, United States -... | ecosystem: Environmental > Terrestrial > Soil > Temperate forest >...
GCGCCCAACAGCGAGTACCATCTGGTGCTGCCGCAGAATCAACCGCCGGCAACGGATTACGTCCTAAATCATTGGCCCTATCTGCAGATCAATAACGCCCAGGATTTTGTCTTCGACGGCAACGGGTCGACTTTATACTTTACCGGGCCAACCCTTGGCATCGATATTAACTACAGTCAAGAAGTGGTGATCGAGAACCTGACAGTCGACTGGGGCGCGGCAGAGGATCCTCATCCACTGTGGCGCGGCCCTCTTTTCTCCGCGATAGGCACCATTGTTCCAGATAGCGCTAACTCGGCGCACATTGTTTTGGGCGCAGACACGAGCATCCCCGCAGGATTTACTCCCTACATTTATTCCTTTAACTTATGGGATGGGGAAAAGAACGAAGCGGCCGCGGACGACTATCTGAATAACGGGCCGGGAGATCAGGGTTGCGACGCGTACTGCATTGCAACCCATGGCACCGGAGATCCTTCGCAGCAGTCGATGTTGCTCAAGGGCAAGAGCCTCTATCCGAACACTACCTCTGCCGGCCAGTGGGTAGGGTCAATACTGGCGCCTTTTGCGAACCGGACGGTCATGGTGCGCTTTCAGAAATTCGCGGCTGCGGCCATCACGGATGACTACGGGTCGAGTGACATTCGGATCATCAATACCACGGTTCACACGTCCCCTTACATGGGAATTACCGCCGGTCAAGGCGGGCGCGGGCTGTCACTTGAGAATGTGAAAGAGACGCCGAGCCAGGGGCGGCCTTTCACGACGATTGCTGATGGAACGCATTTCACGGGCGTTGGCGGGGACATTATCGTCGAAGGCGGAGATTTCGAGCGCGAAGGCGACGATGTCATGAATATCACCGAAGTATGGGATACCTTGTCAGCGGTAAACTCGGCCGATTCCTTTGTGATGAACGGCGCGGACGCGATTCCGAGCGCGGGAGACACCATCGCATTCTTCGACGAAGGTTTGGGATTTCTTGGCTCCGCCGATGTCGAATCCATCAGTCCGGCGAATCTGCCGCCATGGGGCGGGCAGCCGATTACCGTTCAGCTTAGGTCGTCCCTAAGGTGGCTTAAGGCGGGACTTTACGCGGTCAATATGAACCATGCGCCGTCACGGGTTTATGTATCGGGTGTAGACATTCACGACAAACTCGGGCGGGGCATTCTGCTGGGCGGGTTCCACATGCTGGTGCGGAGATCGACGTTCCGGAACATTACCAACAGCGCAATCGCGTCGATCATGTCGAGCTATTTCGGCGAGAGCACGGGCATATCCGATATCGCCATTCGTAACAATCGAATGATTGGCACGAACTATGTGCCGAAACTCTTTCAGGACAGTGCGGACGGCATTAATACCTACCCAAACCGCAATGCTTCGATTGCCATGTTCGGAGATATTCTGTCGAGTTATGACGGAGTTCCGAATGAGGTGACGGCCGTCTACCCGCTTTATCAGGACATCGAGGTTTCGGGAAATGAGCTGGAGAGCACGACGGGCGCCGGGATTTTTCTTACTGGAACGCGGAATGTCCGGATAGATCGGGGTCGTTTCACAGGCTGCGGGGCCGTGCCGGATGCCGACCCGCTCTACTCGTATTACGGCTCGGAGTCTACATCGGCGGTTGTGTTGTCGTTTGCGGATACGGTTTCGGCCCAGGGCGATCGAACCAGCAATGATCCAAGCTGCTCTGCCCGAATGGATGCCTCGTCGAGCAAAGATGTTGTCGTGGAGAGGTGATTTCGATGCGTATCTCTTTCTCGCGGCGTTTTCCAAGTTTGTTCGTGGCCGTGCTGGCAGCGATGTCCGTAGCGCATGCGGGGGCACAGGAATATCCCTCGGACGACCAAGACAAACACCACGCCTGTTCAGATTTGAAGGAGTACATTTTCGTCGGCGGGACCGCTGGCTTCGACGCGCTTCGTCACGGCGAGCTCTTCGAGGAGCTTCTCAGAATCGGTCATGTGGGGCTCTACCAGCATGCGAATGCGATCTACGCAGCCCAGCAGGATCCGAGCCTGCTTGAGGACATAGAGCGAGTGTTTCGCCGGACCGGGCACGGTCCGGCTGAACTGGGACAGGTGGGCTGGAATTACTTCACGCTCCCTCCGAGCTACGGATACTACCAAAGCCTGTATCTGCAAAACGGCCTCAGCCCTTCGGAAGCCAACGTGAATACACCGTCCGATTCGGCTGCTCCCGGGCAATTGGAAGAGGACGTGGAACAGTGGAAGCAATACGTGGATGCCGCCGGAACCGTGGGCATCGAAACGGTGGCGCCCATAGTCGGTCCAAACGATCCGGCCGAACCAAAACTAGGGGAAAATGTTTTTGCCACCAATCCGTTCTATGAATTGGAGCGGGAAGAAGCGCTGTTTGGCAAGGCAATGGCCTTCGACGTTCCGCCGAACTTCTTTTTAAACGGCGGAGCGGGCCAGGTTACGAGAAGTTTATTGTGCAAGCAATCCAATGGGGAAATGCCCACGGTCTCCGAACCACTGTGTTGCTTTCTCCGTACCCGTGGCCCAAGAATTCTGACGGTCAACTGGAGACTTTCCGGGAATTCACCGACAATACCTTTGAAGACGACACCCGTAAGTTTGTGCGCCGCCTGATCGAAGAACATGCAGTTCCTTCCGAATGGGTAGTAGACAATTATGAAGATACGTATCCTCATGATGGACCGGCAATGGTGCCCGAAACGGTCCGAAACACGATTACGGCGGTTGGCCTATGGCTGGCCAGGAACGCCCCTGTCTATGTGCACCGGGATAACGATGAGGGCGTAGTATGCTTCGATACCTCTGGTGTCGTCGGTCGTTAATCTCATCACATGAAGGGCAAGAAGGTGGGCAGCGCCGCCAGTTTGGGCGACTGTTCGTCTGTCGATGTGTCAACTACTGCGAAGCAGTTATTGGAGAATTGGCAGGCGCGGTGTGGCAGATTCAAAGCTCTGCCACGAACGCTCTTCTCACGGATCGGTCACGAGTATGGGACTCAACCTTCAATCTAGCGTCAGCAGCCGATGCGTCGAGTCCATGCTTTATTGGAGAGCATAAATGCGCACCGACTTTACGATCATGTCGTGGCCCTCGGGATGGTCCGGCACACCGGGATAGATGAGCGCGCTGGAGAACATGACGTTGGCAGGGGCGATGACGGTGTTGTTGGTGACAGCGGCTGCCACAGGCTCTCCGTCGATCTCAAAGATCAGCTCTTTGGGAGTCCAAAGTACGCCGTAATCGTGAAAACCCGACGAGAGATCATCGAGGAACGTGGCTCCCCATCCCATGCCAGTATGCTTCACCCTGGAAAGAGCGTTCGCCGGGTACTCCTGCAGGCCGATGTGATCGTAGCTGGAGTACTGGACTTCGGAGACATCAATCTCGAAATAGTCCTCGATTGCCGGCCGGGTCGCGGTGTTCATCCAGAACGCGTTGTTCATTCCCTTTATGTCGGCAATCTTTATCGCGGCTTCAAAGAAGCCGTAACCGTAATCCGCCTTGCTCTGAATGGAGCCGGTGGACCATTTGACGCTCTTATTGCGGCAGTCGGCTTGGGCAGCAAGCGTCTTCAATCTCAGGCCGCCGCTTGTCGCCTCCACATTGCTGGGCCTTCTGCAAAAACTGCCGTCGTCCGACATCAATCTCCAATCCGCCTGGAGCTCGGCGGAATCGGTGAAATTCGCCGAGAAGATTGGCGGCTTGCGTCCGGAGCGATAGCTTTGAATGGCGGCGCGGTCGGCAGGCGTAACCGGCCGTCTTTTGCCGTATAGCTGATCCGGCGATCCCCATGTAACCGGACCGGAAAGGTTCGCATTGCTGTTCGCGACAGGATCAGTACCATTGACCTGCATGGCAACAACGTGCGCCGTCGCCAGCCCAACAATGAATATGCCGCCAAGAAGGACGGAACTTGTGACGTACTTTGTTACATCCATGTTGTTGCTCCTTCACATGGGGCTCAGAGCCAGCTTACCGGCGTCGGTGAGGACCCCGCATCTGAAGACGCCCATTGGGTCGGAGCCCGGGGGAACTCCGTCCCAGGTGTAGTAGATCGCCGCGGCCAGCTTTTTCTGCTGGGCGAACTGAGCCAGCGCGTTGCGTTCCGCTTCTATCGCCTGGCGCCGCTTCGCGTCGTCGATGGGACAGGACGGGCTGGCATTGCTGATCCCCCATTCTGCCAGCCAGCAGGGTTTTGCGCCCCCTCCGCACTGGGAAAATATGCGCTTGCGGTCCAACTCGGCGACGCGGGCGGCGACCGTGGCACGTGGATCGCCTGTCGGATAGACGTGGACGGCATAGCCGTCGACCAGCTTGTCCATACCGTTCTGGCGCAGGAAGGCGATGGTGTCGGGAAGGCTTACGCCTAATTTGCCATCCCACGCCTTCGGCCCGGATAGACCCCAGTCCGCCACTCCGCTCAGGATGATCGGGGTGGTCCGGTTCAGCTTGGAATGGTCGCGCAGATCCTTCAGCACGGCCATGATCTTCAGGTAGTTGCGGAGGCCCATGGCGATGACCGGAGCCTCCGGGTCCTTCGGGTTGTTTAGATCGGCCAGCCCCAGCACCCGCCCCGAGCCTGGCGAAGGGATATCGCCGTTGTAGCCGGAGGTGTTGATCTCGTTACCAAGCTCGAAGGCCGTCAGGCGCACGCCGGAGACCTCCATGCTATCGAGCAGCGGTTTGAACCAGGCTGCGAATTCACGCGAATCCAACTGTGACAGCGGGTAGTCGGACCATCGCGTCTTCGGCTTCGCCGTCGAGCCACCGGAAGGATAGACGACGGCGACTGTGCCTGTGCCGTGCTGGTAGGCGCGGGTCATGAAATAGGCCGACTTGGCGCTGAACCCTGTCCGGATCGTCTTGACGCCGTAGCCGGCCAGCCGATCGACCTCGGCATCCTGCTGCGGCTGGGTGATCGTGCCTTCGTCGTAGACGTTCACCCCGACGATCACCTTGTCTGGTTCAGCAGCATCAGCGCCGAGTGTGCCGAGCACGATACATGCAATCAAAAGCGTCCGCAATTGCTGCATAAAACTCTCCATTTGCCACCCATGGCACTTTTATTCAATGAGCGTCGCTCGCGCCCGCAGGCACGGCGGATTTCTGATGCAATGTTGCTAACCAGTTCAACTTGATTTTTTGCCGAAACAAGACGCGCTGGTACGGGCCGTGGTTCTCGTCCGAACGCACGTAATAGAGATAGGGTGTGTCGGTAATCGTCGTAAAGTTTGAATCAGTCGATCTCGGATCAATGAGAGAAAAGTACGCATAAGACCAATTGCCTTCAGGCTCACGCCGAAGCATCTGATTCATGGTCAGCGCCAGGACAGGCTTGCTCCAGTGCACAAAGTCCGGAGATGTCGTGAAGTACACGCCCGGCGGACCGTAGGCGGTCTCCACCGGAGTAAATTGCGTCCCAATGAATTGATGCGTTGCTGGGTAGTAGTTGAAACCTGTCAGAAACTCAATATTCGACACCTGAGGACAAAGATGGGACGCGGGATTCGTTATAGGTCCGCGATAGGGATCCGCGAACGCCACATTGAATCCCTTTCCATCCCATCCACGCCAGGACGATGCATCCAGGATATTCGCTGTGCGAATCGGGCAGGTACCTCCGGGATTCAGACAAGGCCGCAAACCTTTGCCGGTGCCGCAATTGGGCGGCCAGGGCCATCCGCTCATAGCGGTGTAATACCAGTCGCCAACCTTCACGATGTTGGCATCGACACTGACACCTTCAGGACCCTGATTTACCTGATACTTGTATGGAAGGCTCAAAAAATAGTTCGTAGGTGCCTTCGGACGAACGAAATGATAGCCGCCATCTTCCGACAGGTTGAACGTCTGCACGTTGTACCAGCAGTTGATGGTGTCCGTCTTCCCTGCGCACTGGCCATGCTCCCAGCCGTGATATTCCATGTGCCCCAGCGCCACAATCCGCTTGCCATCCACGTTGTAGAACGCATTGAGCCAGGTGTAGTCGTTGAAGTCTGCAATGTTTCCGTCATGTGGAGTCTGATAGACAACTTGACAATTGTGCTTTGTGGTCTCGAGTGTTGGCCCGAGCCCGGCGCGAGTGACGTAGTGCGAAGCGATCAGGTGGATCGTTCCTTTGTAGTCGCGGAAGGCGCGAGCCGCGGCGTCCGGAATGTCGATCTGCTCGCAGGAATCTTTCCTGGTGTCGAAAGCCGCCACAGCAGGACCATCGAGAAAGTTGGGCGTGGGCGGATCGGGCAGCCATTTCGGCGCGGGCAGCTTGAAATTTCCCGATCCTGCAATCGCGGCGTTCTCAACGTTGCCTGCAACTGCGATCCCGTGCGCAAAGAGCTTCTTGTTCTGAAATGTCCTCAACAGTTGGTTCGACAGCGCAATCCGGAAGCGGTGTTTGCCACCATTCGCATCGTGGCACTCGCGGTCCACGGCAGGCTCGTTCGGCAGGTTTGCCGTGTCGCCGGTAACGAACGTTCCCGGCGGCTTGTCATTCGCGGAATGGCCGGCGTAAATATGAACATCGATGGAGCCCCGCTGGCCCTCCTGACAAGCCCAGCCGTGCACATAGTACTGATCGCCCTCGAAGGCGACGCCATCGATGACGCCGGTCACCGGTCCAGGATGAGGGGTTTGAGCTTGCGTTGCCGGGGAGCAGGCTTCAAGGTCAATCCCTCCCACGGCGAGGGGAAAAAATAGACAAAATAACCTCAACTCCCGTGTGGCGCCGGACATCGCGACCTCTCAGTGCCTATCGGTGATATGCAGGGCTGCTCACAGTGCACGTTTTGAGCCTACGGCAGGCTCGAAGAGAATTGAAACCTCGGTGGTTAAGACCCCAAAAGAAATCGAATGTTTCAGTCAGATTTCTGCGGACCGGACAACTACGGCGCGGGCAAAGGGAAGAGTCTTGGTTTGCGGCCAGACGTGGCGAAGGAGGTTGTTCGAAAGGCGAGAATGGCAGGTCTGAGGTCCGGGCGCACATATAGAGAGCGCCACGGCCTTTCACAATGCCATCGCCGCCGGTGTGGAGTTGGTTATGCATCTGCCGTCGTTTCCCGATCCGCTTGACCGTCAGGCATTCTACGCCGACAAAGCAGATTGGGAACGACGATACACGATCTCCGCCACCGACATTTCACTAGCAGCAGAGCATGGGGAAACCGTCGTAACAACGGCCGCAAGCGGTTCAGCCGAAAACTTCGAGAAACCCAACTCACTCCGGGAAATGAACGGCAGCGAGAGGCGCTTTCGCGCTTTCGCGAGATTACGATCCAGAATCGTCGGCACCTGAAAGACGCTGGAGTCAGGCTTGCAGTCGGAAGTGATACCACGCCTGGAGCAGGTGCACTCACTGAAGTCAACTTCCTACATGAGACTGGTCTATTCTCTAATCTCGAATTACTCAAGATGTGGTCGGAGACAACGCCAAGGGTAATCTTTCCGCATCGCAAGATCGGAGCTCTGAGAGAGGGCTACGAAGCAGATTTTCTGGTACTACAAGGAAATCCAATCAAAGATTTCACCAAGGTTTTGAATATCACGATGCGAGTGAAACACGGGGAGCTCGTCAAGTGAGAGTCTGAGCAAATGAGTTCTCGTGATCGTTGATGACAGCAGGGAAAAGAGCTCTTCCTCGTCGCAAGAAAGATTCGCTTCTCCGCGCCTCACCTGGCGGTAACAGGCGTAGGTGGTGAAAAAGTCATCCTTTGAGAACTCGCGGAAAATTCATCGCGCCAGAATGCCCTACAAACGATTGTCTCGGACCGGGTAGACATTTCCTATCGCCGGATTTGAGGCTGTTTGTGCAGAAAACGTGTTTTTCAACACCCACAGCCTTACCGTAAATCGACGGGGTAGGGAGCGAATGGGCACAACTGCCCTGATCTGGAGTGGCAGGCCTCAGCGTTTCGACCCGGACAGCGGCTGACGCTTGCAACCGATCTAAATCACAAATAGGAGAGGGTGCGTGCCGACCTTTCAATAGGTCTCTTACGGTCGGCCCGCATGCAGGATTCCTTTTGGGCAAAATCCTTTACGGCGCCATCAGAGCAAGGACCTGGGTTTCATTGTCGGTCGCTCCGTTGCCACTCCGGCCGAAAATTTCCACCATGCAGTCTCCGGCATTTACCTTCACAGGAACGGAGAATATAGTGTCAATCTTATTTTGAAGCGCTGCCTCGCCGCTTCCTCCGGCAGGAATCCTGTCCACCTGGGGTACGCTCACCAGGTGCAGCGCATCTTTGGGAAGCCAGGATTGCAGCGTTGACAGCGGTGCTGGATTCGAAACCCCCTGGCTGTTGAGGTTCTCGGCGAATATCCCGCACCCTCCAGGAAGCAGATAGAAATCATTTACCGTGCCCCAAGATGCGCCGGTTGGAATCGGCCCGAAGTTGGTCGTTCCATCAAACGAGCTGTCGCTGATGTTTCCGTAGATCTGCAGCAAATGACCAGCCGGCAGCGTGGTCGGAAGCGCGAACGCCTCTTCGTCAATCACCGTGGCATTCTGACAGCCCCAGTCCGCACCAAAACAATATTCGCCTCCTCCCACATTGACTACCTTGTTTGGGTTGACCGAATTTGCCGGTTGGTACGTGATGTCCAGATCGGCTGTCATCGTCGCGTTACCCGCAAATACCGTCCCACCCCCATAGTAAAGGCCTATGCATCCAGTCGCCGGCAGGGAGCGAGGGAAGACCAGATTCACTGGGAATGAGGAATCCGAATGCGAAGGGTTCTTTGTGATGTCACTCCATAGAAAACCAGCAATTTTCTTCAAGTCGATGTCGTGAGTTGGACATTCGCCTTGCCAATAAACCAGTATCCATAGAACCTGGCTGAAATTCGGGCTATCGTTCTTCAGCGAAAGGGTTCCTTGTAGAGAAAGCACGTTGGCCGGCGACTTTGCGCCATCAAGTACGTGATAGGTGGCAAGAAAAGTAGGGACAGATGTGGTTGGCGGCGCCGTAGTTTGCGATTGATGGATGTGCAGGACGGAAGGTGCAATGACACTTTCCTGCGCCTGCAAGTTGGATATTCCTAAGCCAGTAAATGCGAAAACTACACCAAAAAATACCGTTGAGTAAGACTTCATCGCTCCCTCCATCTGCTCCTGGGTTTTTGAGCTGAGACACGTTTACGTGGCTACGCCTTGCGCAAGCCCTCGCTTTTTGGCAACAATCGCGCCGGTCATCGACCCTGAGAAATGCTCGGCTAAACGAAAAATGCTGAACAAAGACTTTTTGCACGCCGCGCCGTATTCCACTTGGAATCGTTGCCGAGTCTCATTTCTGAACTGGGTAAGCCGCCTACTTACGGCGCCATCAGCGCGTTCACCTGTGTTTCGTTGTCAATGGCGCCGTTGCCCGTCCTACCGTAGATGACTAGCATGCAATCGCCGGCGATCACCTTGATTGGAACGGAAAAGATGTTCTCAACCTGGTTCTGGAGTGCCGCCTTGCCCGCCGTTCCAGGGGCGATCCGATCAACCTGGGGTATGCTCGCAAGGTGAAGGGCGTCTTTAGGAAGCCAACTGTGCAGCGTCGAGAGCGGCGCCGGATTCGGGAATCCTTGCATGTTGAGGTTTTCCTCGAAGATGCCGCACCCTCCGGGAAGCAGATAGAAATCATTCACGGAGCCCCATGATCCCCTCGGAAGCGGCCCGTAGCTGTTTGTTCCATCGAATGTGCTGTCGCTGATATTTCCATACAGTTCCAATAAATGGCCAGACGACAACATAGGGATCGGAACCGCGAAGCCTTCTCCGTCGATTGCCGTCGCATTCTGGCATCCCCAATTCTGCCCAAAACAGTATTCGCCTCCGACCCCGATAACCGTGTTCGGATTTGAGCGCACAGGCTGGTAGGCCAGTTTGAGATCGGCGGACATGGTAGCTTTTCCTTCCAGCAGTGGTCCGCCGCCATAGTAAAGGCCAACGCAACCGGTCATCGGCAAAGGCTTCGCAAAAGAGAAATTCACATTGAAGCTAGAATCCGTTTGCGAAGGGTTCTTCTGAATCTCTTGCCAAATAATGGTGGCCCCGTTCAAGCTCAGGTCGGTGTCGGCTGGGCATTCCCCTTGGTAGTAGACCAATACCCACAAGACCTCACTAAAAGTTGGCGTGTAGTTCTTGAGCGAGAGCGTGCCTGTGAGGGACAATGCCTCGGCTGGCGATTTGACCCCCTCGAGCACTTTGTACACGCCGAGAAACGTGGGAAACCCTTGTTGGGATCCCTGAGAGGTGGTCTGAGACTGCACGATGTGAAGGACGAATGGGGTCGTCAGAATTTCTTCCCCAAAAAGATTGGGCGTTCCCCGGCCGACGAACAGAACAAGGACAGAGAAAACGATGATCCTCCAAAATGTCTTCATGGTCTCCATTTCCTTTTTAAACAGAAATTGACAAGCCCCGGTGCTCGATCAAGAGCAAGGGCGATTCTGGGTTTTGAGGGTACTGTCCGACGCTGCATGAAGGCTGGAAGAGCACTCTCTTGTTCATCCGTTCGACAGCGCAATATTTGTGGGAAGTGAGATACAGCCGATTAGTTAAACAGGTGCCACGCCAAAAAGTTTCGGCGTCCGTGGCACTAAGCGACGTTTGCTCAGGATTGAAGGGCCGGCGAATTCGAATCCACGCTTGAGCTGCCCCCCTTTGGTTAGTCTTCGTAAGCGAGAGCGGAGCAAATGAAGCCCTTGTACGCCAACGCATTTCAATACGCCC
>Ga0207098_10431_pt1 | contig 10674 bp, 11 predicted proteins | sample Alteio_BWMinHeat_84_FD_153548 | JGI IMG/M metagenome (GOLD analysis project Ga0207098, IMG submission 153548) | Enriched cells from forest soil in Barre Woods Harvard Forest LTER site, Petersham, Massachusetts, United States -... | ecosystem: Environmental > Terrestrial > Soil > Temperate forest >...
GAAGATATCCAACAGACCCTAAAGTCAAACTTACTATTAAGGCTAAATGCCATTTTTTCATCATATAGACGACTCCTTTTAATTATCAGTCGCATATAGCACAGGAAATTCAAGAAGAAAGCAGCAAATAATGAGAAAGATAATTTTCCCGTAATGGGACGGACGCTTAAATTTCGTGTTAATTACGTGTTGAAATTAAATAGTCGGGTACTAAAGCGCCCGGCCGAGAGCTGATGTGTATAAATAAATCAGTCCCGGCCGAGGTTCTTTTTTAGCTTGAGGCTTAGATATTTACGGATTTTCTAGGGTGAATGACAAGTCGAATGACGTCAGATCAATCGGTTCAATCTCATTGCCTGCATAGTCCCGGACCCACCTTAGCTTAGTGATTTTATAGATGCCCGGAACGGCATATTTGCCTGGATTGATTCGAATGACAATTCTACCGCTCTTTTGATCATAAACGCCATAATTTGGAGAATAGGATCGTGCTCCCGGAGGGCCTTGAATTTCGATATGACCGTTTTGGCTGAAGGTCTCTTCAGGATTACTACCGTTCAAGCCAGAATTCTCGTCGTAGGCTAGAAAAGAAAACTCTGTTTCTTCGCCGGCCATAATGGCCGTCTTGGACAGATGGAAGCTCTTTGTGTCCACAGTAGGCGGAGTAACATCGATACTGGAATCACAAGTTAGGACCGTGAAAGTAAAATTCAAATTGGATACATCGATCGGTTCAATCTCGTTGCCGGCATAGTCTCTTACATACTTTAGCTTAGTAATCTTATAGACACCCGGGACAGCATATTTACCTGGATTGATCCGAATGATGATTCGCCCGCTCTTACTATCATAACGACCCCAGCCTGGATCATAACGTAGGGCTCCTGGAGGGCCTTGAATTTCGAGGTACCCGTTTTGACTGTAAATCTCCAACTCGGGATTACTACCATTCAGGCCTGAGTTCTCGTCATGGGCGATAAGGGAGAATTCAGTTTCTTCACCTGCCTTGATAATGGTTTTAGATAATTGCAAACTACTCATATCCACCGTAGGCGGAGTCGTGTCCGGTCTGGCGTGAGCGATCGAAGTAGCTCCAAGTGATGCGAGTAGAAAGAATGACAAAAGATATTTGTTCATGTGAGTCCTGCCTTTCGGAGCGGCAATATGACTTAGCGCGGCAAGCTTTGCAAAACAAAAGTGAATCGTTTATTCAGGTTTCTAATTTATATGAGAAGATAGATGGTGATGAGACAGAAGTTTGGTGTTGGAAAATTAATTCTCCGGTCCCTGCGCAAGAGTTCAGGCTCGCAGCGCGAAAACTCGAGAGCAGGGCAGGGGACAGCGAAACGGACCGGTAAGAGTAGCAACGCAAGATTACAATTTAAATATTCATTATGGAATAATATGCGCGCCCAATCCAGGTCTTCCGAAACCAGATTGGCAAAGCCCAGTTTGCGGGATCTCTTTGAGTCGGTCACAGCACCACCGACGAAAGCTAAGAAGACTAAAGCAGACACGAGCACAGGCGCGATCACAACCATAGAAAAAGTTGAAGTCGTCGCACCAACACCAACGCCAGTGGTCGCGTCACCGCCTGCACAGATCACAGTTCCTGCAATAACGCCGCCCCAACTTCCCCAATCTCTTACGATTCTTAATGGCACACCCCTAGCCGGGGGGGGGTTGCAAATCCTGGAATCAAGCCAGCCCTCAACGCTGGATTTGCTCAATCCCAACGGAAAATTCCGTCAGAGTGTCGAGGCGTTTATCTTGGACCAGCGTTCCGAGCATACTCGAAGTTCGTACGGAAAAGACCTCAAGAGATTTTTTAAATTTTTGCACGGCCGTAATTTTCAGCAGGGACCGGAACAGGTATCGCGTACTCTTCTCATAAACTACAAGGAATACCTTCTTTCAGAAGGCTTGGAGCATACCTCTGTGGATCGCCATCTTGCGACGCTCAAAAGCTTTTTTAAATGGTTAGTAGAAGATGGTTTGCTCATTAAAAGTCCGGCCGACGGTGTTAGATTCTTAAACCCCAAACGCATTTCGCCCACTCGAGGTTTTAGCGATGAAGAAGTGAGGAAAGTTCTTTCTCTTCCCAATCTGCACACTCGAACCGGTTCGCTCCATTATGCTATTCTGATGGTGCTATTCTATGGTGGTCTAAGAAGATCTGAGCTCTGTGCTCTCAAGACCTCAAATATTAGCATGGAACGAAACCAACGCGTCCTGCGTCTGCGCGGAAAGGGAAATGCTGAGCGAATTATAGTCATGATCCCGGCTGTGTGGAATGCGATTCAGCATTATTTTTATATTGCACAAAGAAAGATGAACCACGAGGGCCTAGAACAGTTTTTATTTCTACCACAGAGAAATAACAGAACAGGTGTTTTAAATAAATCTCTAGATCCTTCTATGATTTTTTACATTGTTACAAAGTATTCAAAAGAAGCTGGTATCGTTGGCCGTGTTTCGCCACACTCGTGCCGTGCAACGGCGATTTCCAACGCGCGCGACCACCACGTGCCGGATCGTGCTATTCAAGAATTTGCGGGTTGGGCTTCGACCGACATGATTACTCGCTACGATAAACGAAAAACAGCGGTTGAAGATTCCGCGGCCCACGCCATTTTCTACGGCGCCGAAAATCGTACCGTCCCGGTTCGCACCCATTCAGATCACCCACTAGCCGCCGAAGCCCCATTGGGAAAGGAAGACGGCGATGCAGTCGGAGAGACCATCGATGCGAGCACCCATACTACGCTGACGTTAGTGGAGAAGTGGAGCGGTGATTAAATCAAGAAGCTAGCTTCTTAACGTCTTCAGGTTTTAGGCGATATTCTCTACCGACTTTCGTTGGTTTAATCTTTCCGTCCCTGATCCAGCGAAGTAATGTTCGCTCTGATTTCTTGAGATACTTGGCTGCAGCTTCAAGAGTGAACCAGGGCGTCTCCATCTCGGAAACCTCTAAAAGTTGAATTTCAAGAAGATTTCCTCCTCTATCAAAACCGGCAAATACATTTTTTGCTATTTCAACATCTTTTGAAACTCGACCTTCTTTAAGAGAAATTGAAAAAGCATCAGCTTTTTTGTCATAACTAATTTTCATGTTTTAGGGAGATACGGGGTTTTGTACTTTAATGTCAATAGTTAAATATGACATTAGATGACACTGAATTGCATAATTTTTATTTTCGCGGGGTTACCCCAGTAGTTGGGGTAAAACAAATGGAAGAAATAAATTTTATTTTCACTTCTAACGAAGAAATAAAAAAATCTCTTGACAGGTTTTGGTTATTTTTCGCATCTGTATTTCAAGAGTCGTGTAAACTGGCTTTGTTTTGCACAGGAATGACACTTGATGGGCTTTTGAAATAGGAAGATACCTCGGGAAAAGAAGCTGTTTTTTTGTGGCTGCTAGAGGCCATTGCGGGCCGCTGAGAGGGCGAGATTTTCCGTGGTATTTGAGACTCATGATTAAATTCATTGATGATGTCTCGACCCTTTCTAACGAAGAATTGCTCAGCTACTCAGTGAGTGTTGCTCGACACGAAAAGGAAGTTGGTCTGCGTTTGATTTCCTGCCTGAGAGAAGCGGAGAAAAGAATGCTCTATTCTGAGTTAGCGCTCGGATCACTTTGGGAATATGCCACTCAGTACTTGGGATTGTCCAACGGCAACGCCCAAATGAAAATCGATGCGATGAGACTCGCTAGAGATAATCCCATCGCGAAAGAGAAAATAGAATCAGGCGAACTTAGCATCACAAACGCAGCCAAAGTAAATAGCTTTCTGCGAAACGAAAAGAAAGCCGGGCATTCTTATACTTCTAAAGAAAAAACAGAAGTGATCGAAAGTGTTTTAGGGCTCTCTCAAAGTAAGTGCGAACGGGTATTGTTGGAGCTGTCTCCGGAGGCGATTCCAGCTGAGAAAGTGCGGCCGCTAACAGAGACGAAGACGGAACTTAAAATTATCGTTGATGAAAAAACGATGGCCGTATTGGGAAGGCTTAAAGAACTATTGTCACACAAAATTCCTGGCGCTACTTATGCTGAGCTCTTAGACTATCTTGCTCGTGACAAAGTGGCGACCCTGGAAAAAAAGCAAATGGGCTTAGCCATAGACAAGATTGAATCTGAAAATACGCGAGCAAATTTAGAAGATTCCCAGAAAATTGCCGCTGCCACGGATTCCGGTGAAACTCAGACTAGCACCCCAGTAGGTGGGGTAAATAAAACTCCCACGCCTCGTGTTTATATACCTGTTGAAGATCGACGGTGGGTAATGAGAAGAGCTCAGGGCCAATGTGAGTTTGTCTCTAAAGCGGGCGATCGGTGCCTGAGCCGATATCAGGTCGAAGTCGATCACGTGAGACCGCTCTATATTGGGGGAAAAAACGATCGGACAAACTACCGTGCCTGCTGCAAAAAGCATAATCTCTACTACGCCAAAGTAACTATCGGAAATCTGATGAATAAATATGTTCCTAGCTTTAACTAGAGAGCGCGTGCTCCACGCGAAAAACACCTACTTCGGAGCATTCCACTTCTTATATCGAGTTAACAAAGCCAGGCCCGGCAAAGCCAGGGCTAGCGAGATCAAAAAGTAGTTTGACCACCCGACACTTTTGACCATCCATCCTGCAGGTGCACCGGCAAAGGTTTGTGAAATTCCCATCAGACTTGACAGGAGTGCGTATTGTGTTGCCGAAAACGTGGCGTTACACATGCTCATTAGAAACGCAAGATAAGCTGCATTGCCCATCCCACTGAAAAAATTTTCAGTTGCAATGGTAACCACCATCATTGGATAGTTGTGTCCCATGCAAGATAGAATATAAAAGCAGAGTCCCGAGAGCCCTTGCAGGATACCGAAAATCCACAAAGAACGTTGGACTCCGAGCCTTGTAATCCATGCTCCGCCCAGAAAGGTCCCGGCGAGCACTGCGACCAGACCAAAACCCTTGCTGACGGTACCGATGTCTGTCTTAGAAAATCCCATATCCATCAAAAATGGAGTCATCAAAGCAAGTGTAAAAACTACGTCCAGCTTGTAGATCGTAATAAATGCAAGCATTTCGGCCGCTCCCTTTCTCTTGAAAAAATCGAGAAAAGGATCTACTACTGCTGACTTTAGCGATTTTGGAGTTAAAATCGTTTTTTCCGGTTCTGGCGATGTGAGGCTTGCGATAACTCCGATGCTCATTGTTGCGGCCATCAATAAATAAACCTGATGCCACGGCATATGGTCCGCCAAAATCAGCGCAAAGGCCCCTGATAGTAGCATGGCAATTCTGTAGCCCAAATTGGCTAGCGCCGCTCCCATACCGTATTCGGTCGGAGTTAAGATTTCGATTTTATAGGCATCCACCGCGATATCTTGACTCGCGCTAAAAATCGCCGTCGCAACGGCAAACCATGTAAAGAGTCTTAGCGAGCTTGTTGGCTCGGTCGAAGCTAAACAAATGAGAGAAAAAATTACCCCAATTTGAGCAATCAAAGCCCAACCGCGCCGATGGCCCAAGAATGGTGGGATAAAGCGATCAAAAACCGGGGCCCAAAGAAATTTGAAATTGTACGGAAGTTTAATCAGCGATACCAATCCGATGATAGCCAGATCGATTTTTGCGTCTTTTAACCATGCTTGAAGAGTGCTATACACCAACGAAATAGGAAGCCCGGAAGAAAAACCAAAGAGGAGAGTGGCCAACATTCTGCGGTTAGACAGAGCTTTGATATACGATAGCATTTGATTCATTAGATCATAATTCAAATTACTAGGCAAATACACACCGAAAGCAGAAAGTGCACACCACTAAAAAACTGGGAGGTAATCGATGACACCAAAACCAACTTCAATCATAAAAGTTGCAGTGGAATACCATGACGACGGAACACTGCTAGAAGCCTTCGTTGCTAACCCAGAACTGGCAGAATCTGATCAATCGTCAAAAAAGCCAACCGTACTGGTATTTCCTGCTTGGCGTGGGCGTGATGCCTTTGCTTGTGAAAAAGCTGAGGCACTCGCAAAACTAGGATATGTAGGCATAGCATTGGACGTTTATGGCAAGGGTGTTTCTGGAAAGAATAGAGAAGAATGTACCCAACTGGTTCAACCCTTCATGGAGGATCGGTTAAAACTGCGGCAGAGACTCTTAGCAGGACTCGAGACCGCACTCAAACTTCCCTACGTAAATCCGAATCAAATAGCCGCAATGGGTTTCTGTTTTGGCGGACTCTGTGCGCTCGACTTGGCTCGTAGCGGAGCGGACATAAAAGGTGTTGTGACCTTTCATGGTTCGCTTAAACCCCTGAGTAAAATCAAGAATGAAAAAATAAAATCAAAAATTCTTGTCCTGCATGGCCATGATGACCCTACGATCCTTCCCTCTATGGTTCTTGATTTTGAAAATGAAATGACCGAGGCTCAGGCGGATTGGCAAGTGCATACCTATGGGAATACGATGCACGCTTTTACCCTGCCGACAGCGAATGAACATAAATTTGGAACAGCCTATCAACCCAGCTCGGATCGGCGATCTTGGATTGCTATGAAGAACTTTTTTGAAGAGATTTTTGCTGATTAATATGGAATTGACAACTTAAGTTCGTATATCCTTATGCACTTTGTTTTAGCCGTCTTATTCGGAATTCATATCGTACTCGTCGTCTACTTGATGGCATTTATCGTCGCGCGTGGTGTAGTGAAAGGGGGATCAGGAATCCCCGTTGTATTGACACTCAGTAAGTACTTTATCTATTGGGCGGCCATCAGTTATGGATCACGGCACCTGCCACCAGCAGGGATTCTCATTGGAATCACTAGCGGAATCTATATCAGTTTGCCTATTGCTTATTTTGTGAATAAGCGAATGCAAGACCATGATACAGGACCATGATCCGTCGTACAAAGAGACCACGCTGCGACGTTAGTTCGTTTATCTTGCAAAACGTGACCTCAATTCGGTTAAAAGTTCAAATTAGAATTATCGAAAATCATGGGGTCACGAAAATCGAAACCTATATCGATGACCATGTCGTGAGCTTGTGCATTACCATTACCTGGAACGGGTGTCTCAACAACCGGTGTCGCAGAATTGACATTTGCGGAGTCCAGTGCCATGGCCTTTGGAGCAGAACTTGCACTTGGAGTTGAAGTTGAGAGCGAAGAGTTAATAGAACTAGGGGGACTCGGGCGGTAACTAAGAGAACTTGTACTTTCAGGTCTTGGTGCAGGCACATGGGCGTCTACGTTCATCGAATCGGTCTCGTCCATATTATCGTTTGCATTATCTTCTACTACTTGGCCGTATCGAGAGCTGGCCGGATTTGTAACTAATCTTTGCGTTGGCGCTGTTTGTTTCTGTTCCGCTAAATCTGCTGATCCCTGAGTCGGTGTTATAGACGGCCTTGCAAGAGATGCAGTACTAGTATTCTGTTCTCGCCTTGGCTGATACCATGTCGGCGCCGCTCCGGCCGGAGTCCATGCTGGGCCTTCTCCACTCAAATAGCCCCAGACAATCGCTTCTAGGGCGGCAACAGATGAAAGTACTGGTAGAACCTCATCCTGACAAGTCTGACGGTACTTATTTCTAATAGTTTTGGAAACAATTGTCTGCAAAGGTGCGCGATAAGGATCATGTAAACGTTTCATATTAGAATAACTTTCTAAATGATTGAGTTCCGGAGAAAGAGGAAGGAATCTCCTGTCCAAGAATGCCGTAGGATGCTGGTCCCAGAGATAAAATGCAATTTTATCAAAATATTCCGATAATTCTTTTTCCGAAAGGAGTTGTTCGGCCAATGGCTTCCCTCCCAAGACAATCGCATATCTGAGAAAGGATTCCAAATTCTTGCTTTCTACGCGTCCCTTTGTAGTGATTTCTCGCACGAACTCTTTAAAGTTGCTGTAAGGAAGGGGGCTTGCAAATGGAGCAGAGTCGTCAGTACTAGTGCTCCTTTCCCTTCTAAAGAAGAAATCTCTTGCGACTTCCATCGCGTATTCCAGTTTAGAGATGGGTTCCATCGCGTATCTCAGTGTAGAGAAGGGATATGTTGGATCTCGCCTGAGCTTCTGAAGGTTATGCATTGCAGGATGCCAACGCCGCCAACACCCTACCTTTCCCATTAGAAGTTCGACGACAGGTAGAGTATTCGATCTAATCGCGTGTGCAATCGCCACGAAAGTCACTTCAGCTCCAGCATCGAGCAAAGCTGCCACGGTCTGTTCATCGCCATTCCTGGCAGCTTCCTCTATCAGTGAGCTGAAATACTGGAATGGGATCTCCACAAGATTGAAGAAATTGGACTTTAAATGTCCTACATCCAAGCCATTTTGTATTAAGAGCTTAACGGTTTCTGCGTTTCCAGGATGTGAAACGGCGCTAAAAAGAGCTCTGGTACGATCGCTGCTGGCGTCAGCCCAAGCCTTTCTGGACCAAGCCCGAAATAATGGCCAATCCGTATCTAATCTCGTCTTAAAATCAATCGTTTGTCTCGTATGCTGAGCAGGAAGACTCCATCCAAAATAATAATTCGTGATGAGAGCTTTTTTATCTCTATGCTGAAAAGGATCTTGAGATTCGAGCAAAACCTCAGCCTTTTGTGTACGTTGTTCCACTCTCTGATAAGCACTGTAGACAATCTTAAACGCTTCTGTGTCTCCACCACTGGCAGTCTCGACCAGTAAATCACCGAGGGATGTAATATCGTGCTCGCCCTCAAGTGCTTGAACCACTTCTCTGAGCGGGTCAAGGGTTTTGCTCTCACTTGCAGGTGCTGTTTCCGTGAGATCAACAGCCCCGTCGGTAATAATCATTTTCGATAGATCGGTAGAATCTGATTCGTCCTCTTTTTGTTCTTTTGAGTCTGCCGGCCCTATTGGTCTTTTCGCTTCATTGGTTCCTTCACCGCGTCCGCGATGCCGTAATTCTCCGGAACGAGGTAGTAAACCAGAGCTTTCGATCGGGGGGTTCTCAGGATCGCCCGCATCGTCTTCGTCTCGCTTAGGATGGTGTTTTTCTGTTTTGCGGCAATGTAAGCAGTCATCTAGAGACTTTGATAGTTTTGAACCGGCTTGGGATGGAGTAGGAGCGGAGAGAGCAATAAGTAGTGCAGCTAGAGCCAGGGTAAGGCGAGGTGAAGTGAGGCTGAATAAATTAAACACTATAAGTGTATATCATGTCGAGCCATGTAGGATCAATAAAAAGTAAAGAAATAAGATAATAGATATAAAGCAAAGTAGTGTAGTTATGCGTGGTGTTTAAATTAACTATTCTACGGCTTGCAAAAAATATAAACGCAACAAAATAAATGTAAATTAAATTGCTGTACTTTTGATAGTATTGGTTGTCTTAAGTTTCCTAATTTCCTAGCGCTTCCGAAATTTAAGAGTTAGTTTCCAAATTAATAATATTGAAAATAGCAGAAGGAATAGACAAACTGTACCTTCAAAAACCGACAAGCCTTTGCCACCAGAATAGGTAGATTTTGTCGTAAGTAGTTGGCCGTCTCTATAAATATTACCATTTTGATTGTTCATTATGGATCCTCCTCCTTAAAGATACCATGGCGTGATGATTATTCGATTGGTCTTTAGATGTAATTATCCGAGCTTTAGCCAATTATTCGTCGGATAGTGGGCATCAGCCTCAATGACGTGCAGAGTGTAAGCATGCCTCGAACTGCCTGAAAGGTTAGGTCCGCTTAAATGTGGCAAGAGCCCATGTAATACGATCATGGATCCTTTCTTCACCTCTAACGGAATGAACCCATCTTGCGGCCAAGGGGAGGAATCAAGTTCCTCAAATTTCACGTTGTTTTCAGGGGTACGCATAAATCGGCGTTTTAGAGGGATGCGGTGCCCTCCAGGAAGAACATAAAGGCAGCCATTTTCACGGGTTGATTCTTGTAGAGCGAACCAAAAACCCATCGCAGAAACGGGTTCTGTGTAGAGAAAAGTGGCATCTTGATGACAGATAACCTCTCCACCAATCCGGGGCTGTTTAAATATATACATGGATTGTATTAAGCGCGGTTTAATAAATCCTAACTCTTGCGTTAGTGCTCGAAACCAATAGCGATCCGAAAACTCTCGAAACACAGGATTAAGCAAATGGAGTGCATGTCCAATTTTTGCTAGCGAAAGCGCTTTAGATTGCTTCAGCTTTCCATCGTCCGAAAACGCCCCGGCCTCGAAGAAAAATGCTATCTTATTCCCGGAATCCAGAAAGTACTCTGTCGTTAGTTTTTGTTGATCGTTGGCCTGATCTTTGGAAGAAAAAACGGCGGGTGGGTAAGAACTAGGGTCATATTCATCCACTAGGTGACTGATTTCCGCCATGAGTTGATCGCATTGTGATTCAGAGACAAAGCGATCTAAAACCAAAAATCCATTCTCCGCAAATTCTGTTTTCTGCGCCGCTGTGAGACTCATGGAATCTTTCTCTAGCGAAAGGCTGCCTCCATGTCAATGGATCAAGTTTTATTCAAAATCTTGAAGGAGTGCATATACCTTCGTATATCCACAATCCTGCCTCCACTCAACGCTGTGCTTAGCATTTACAAGCAGAATTCCAACAGACTTTTCTACAAACTTTGCCAAGTTCAAAATTAGAAATAAAAGTGAAAGAAGGTACTTTTTCAATTGGAATAGAAAGAATTCTTAAATAGAC
>Ga0207098_10556_pt1 | contig 10671 bp, 7 predicted proteins | sample Alteio_BWMinHeat_84_FD_153548 | JGI IMG/M metagenome (GOLD analysis project Ga0207098, IMG submission 153548) | Enriched cells from forest soil in Barre Woods Harvard Forest LTER site, Petersham, Massachusetts, United States -... | ecosystem: Environmental > Terrestrial > Soil > Temperate forest >...
GCCGCGCCTTCAGCAAGGCCGATGAAGATGATTTTCCACATCTCTAACATTTTTCTATCAAAAAGGCTTTTAGTGCCGGTATCCCTCTGAAAATCATAACTCAGCTGTTGCAGGAGGTGGAAAAATAGGGAGTTTTTGCTTCCTGTAAGTTCACTTTCGAGAAACTGCAACGTCCGACGCATAGTCCGCAAGGAAGCTATCCACAGTTCCCGTCGTTTTTCTCCTTCGCCAAGTCCTGCGTCTAAATCTAAGGTGGGCGGACCATAGCTAAATTTCTTACCGGGGCGTTCTTGTCGACCCGAGAATTTTTCATAAACAGCTTTAAAGGTGTCCGGTTCACACATCTGGCTGCTTTTTTCTTCTTTCACGCTATTAGTAATTTCCATGACCCAAGTTTCTTCTGCCCCTGTTCCCGATTTATGTTCTTCGTGGCAGATTGGTGGTGCTGAGTTAGGACTACTCGGCGGTACTTGGGTTTCGAGCGCTTTACCTCCGCCCGCATGGACTAAAGAAGGTGACATCGAGGAAAAAAGAAGGATCGATAGGGTTAGAGTAAAGAATCTGAACAGGGAATTACCGGAATTGGGATCTATGGCGTAGTGCGACATTGTCCTCTGTTCTCCGACTGCAAAAGGATAATTCTATTTTAAATTTAAGTATATCAGCAATTTATAAAAAATCAGAAAGATTAAAAAGAGAAATTTACCTTACTCGAGCTCGCTCAAGAGTCTTTGTAGCTGAGAGTGATTGCCCACCAGCCAGAGAATGTCGCCGCCCCTGATCATAAATTCGGATTCCGGATTCATGATGCGCTGATCGCCTCGTTCAATGCCTACTAAGATCGCTTTGTAGATTTCACCGATGCCGAGAGTGCGAATAGACTTGCCATCAAATGGGGAATTTACTGGCACTCGCAAAGGCTTAAGGGAGTACTCAGAAATGGCTTTAACATGGCTAAAATCATGCTGGGGATATTCAATCAGGGCTTTTGCAGCATCGAGCTGTTCATCCGTTGCTAGGACCAGAAGCTCGTCTCCTGATAAAAGGACTTCATCTGGAGTCGGTGCGACAATAGTCTTTATTCCGCGTTGAATTATGACGATATTCAAGCCAACTCGGCTTCTGATTTTTGCTTGTTTTAAAGATTGATTGCAAATTTCCGAATTGGGATGAACCTTAATTCTCACCAAATGTGCGTCCCAAGGTGCGAGGTGTCTTAAGACATTGGGGGTGCTTTTTGTTTTTATGTTCATCTCAAATGTAGAAAGAAAACGATCTTCAAACCAACGATAAAAAACCTCGATCTGCCGATAGAATAATCCCACCAGACCGATCGCAACAAAGCCCACCACAAAAATAATGTACCTAGGCGGGAAGAAGCCCAAACTCAGGGCTCCCAACCAAATCACAGAGGTCAGGCGGAAAAACAATACAACGCCAACACGCGCAGTTTTTCTTGCGATTTCGCTGGGTCCGCTCGCACTCGACGAATATCTGTGTATCGCTGCCCACATTCCCCAGATAAAGGGCGAAGCTAATACCACTGTGAAAGTCCAGCTAGCAGCGGCTATCCAAAGACGTGGTCCGAATCGATCTTCAAAAAATGGAAGGATATAGTTTGTCGATAAAACAAAAACGAGTGAAATACTGAGAAGATTAATTAACCATTGGCCGATAAATTGTCGAAACTCTTTTTTCTGTTCACGATCAACCTGACGTTCGCGGATCCAGGTGGCGTATTGATCGAGGGCAGCCTTAATTTTCAAGGGAATTCTGTCTTCCAGCAAAATTGTTGAATCATGTGAAATCCGGATCATGTAAGGCGTCAAAAAGGTAGTAATAAGCGAAACACCTACGCCAATAGGATACAGAAAACTGCTGGTCACCTCTAAACTTTGACCCAATCCGGCGATTATGAATGAAAACTCACCGATCTGAGCCAAGCCAAATCCGACCTGCAGCGAAGTTCTGAGAGTTTGTCCGGTGATCAGAGAACCAAGCGTTGTGGTGAGTACTTTGCCGACTACCGTCACTAGCGTAATCAGAACAATAGCCCCGAAATTGTCAAAAATAGTTTTTGGATTGATCAGCATTCCGATCGAAACAAAGAAAATAGCAGAAAACAAATCCCGTAATGACTCTAGGCGTTCTTCAATGCGTTGCGACTCTGTGCTCTCCGCCAAAATCGAGCCCATAATAAAGGCACCCAACGCTGACGAGTACTGTAGAGTCGTCGCAAAAACAACGAGTGCGAGGCAGAGGCCAACCGAAATCAGAGTGAGCATTTCATTCGAACCGGCAAGTCCAACGTATCGGACAAAACGAGGAACGATCAAATAGCCCGCGAGGAACCAGCCACCCACCACCAGAATGAGTTTGAACGCCGAGGTCAAAAGAAGCAGGCCCGAAAACGACTTTTCTATCACAAAAGTGGAAAGACCGACTAAAACGAGAATCGCAACTAGGTCTTCCACAATGAGAACCGCAAAAATCATCTCAGCAAAACGCCGCGTCTTAAGTTTCAGTTCATCGAGCGCACGAATGATAATCGTCGTCGACGAAATGGAAAGCATTGCTCCTAGAAAAATACTATCAACGGTCGACCATCCCAATATCCGGCCCGTTGCAAAGCCCAGTGCTATCATAATCACTACTTCAAAGCAGGCAGTTAACGCTGCAGAGAACCCGACTGCCGCCAGCTTGCGAAAGCTAAATTCTAGGCCAAGGGAGAACATGAGAAATATTACGCCGAGTTCAGCCCAGGTCTGAATACTGGGAATGTCTTTAACTAGTGGAAAGGGCGGTGTGTTCGGCCCAACGATCATTCCGGCAAGAATATAGCCGAGAACGACAGGTTGTCGGATTTTGTGAAATAGCAAAGAAACTAGGCCGGCAACGCAGAGGATGACTGCTAAGTCTCTAATGAGAGGTGCTATTTCCACTTGGATTATTTCCGATCACTTGTTCCATCTGGTTCTTTGAGCAAATCTTGTAATTCGCCTCTTTCGTACATTTCAGAGACAATATCGCAGCCACCGACAAATTTTCCATGGATGAAAATCTGAGGAACGGTTGGCCAGCGCGTAAAATCTTCTAGCGCATCCCAGAGCGGATCATCTGCTAGGACATCAACTCCTACTAAATTTGTGGCTCCAGCTTGTCGCAGAACCTGGCAGGCCCGAGCTGAAAATCCACATTGTGGAAACTGCGGTGTGCCTTTCATAAAGATTACTACCGGGGAGGACTTAACTTTCTCTTCAACTTTTGAGGTCAGTGGATGGGCCATTTTAAACTCCTTTTTAAATTTGTTTATTTATAAATTAATTTAGTTTCTCACCTATTTTTTCGCTTTGCTAAACTGCTCTGGCGTAAATGTTTTGATAGTAAGTGCATGCACTTCTCCCGAATCAATTTCAGACTGAACTAATGCAAAAACCATCCGGTGCTGATCAATCATCATTTTCCCGTCAAAAGCGGGCGATACAATAACGGCTTGATAGTGGTCCTGCGTACCCGTAAGGTCAACCACATTCACCTGGGTATTTGGGGCAAGGGACTTCAGTTTACCTGCAAGTTGTTCCGGGGTCATAGTGACTCTCTCATAGTTACTTTCTATAGTTTAAGTGGCACCTAAATAGCAAATCTTCGTATAATTTAGAGGCCGTTCTGTCAATCTCATTGCAGCCTGCAGGAATTCTTGCGTGGCCTAGGCTCATAATTTGCTTTTGAAGTTTTTATATGGAGCATGTTCCTTCTTCTTTACCCGTTCTACCGATACGGAATGCCGTTTTATTCCCGGGAGTGTCAATGCCTTTAGTTGTGGGCCGAGGGAGAAGTATTAAAGCGGTCGAGCAATCTCAAAATGCCGACAATTTGCTTGTCGTTGTTACGCAGCGAGTACTCACTACGGGTGATCCTCAAATTGAAGACCTCCACAAAGTGGGAACCCTTTGTAAAGTTGAAGGATCGACCCCGACGGAACAAGGCAGCCGACAAATTATCGTTACTGGAATCGGCCGCTATCGGGTGATGGAATATAATCTTTCGCCGGGAGGGTATTTAGAAGCGCGCGGCGAAATTGTCTCAGACGTTTATTCGACTTATGAAGTGCGTAATCAAGCACTTTTCTACAATCTCAAGGAACTTGCACGCGAAGTAATAGAGCTCTTGCCAGGTGCCACGGAACCTCTCATTAAGCTGATTGACCGAGTGGAAGACCCTGGCTACTTGTGCAATGTCTGTGCTGCATACTTAAGTCTGTCGCTTTCCGAAAAACAGGAATTGCTCGAAATGGTTCAGATCAACGAGCGAATTGAAAAACTCCTGAATGCAATGAGAAAAGAACGAGAAACGCTGCAGATGCAACGAGAAATTCGAGATAAAATGTCCGAGCGGCTCAACAAAGCCCAACGCGAAGCTCTGTTGCGCGAACAGTTGCGAACGATTCGATCGGAACTCGGCGAAGAACCAGGTGAGGGAATTGCTGACGAGTTAGAACTCAAACTACAGGAGGCGGGACTTCCGGAGGAAGCTCTTAAACATTCTGGCGAGGAATTGAGACGACTGCGAGCACTACCGCCGATTTCGGCGGAATATCATGTTCTTCGAACCTATTTGGAATGGTTAGCTGCGTTGCCCTGGAATAAAAAAACAGAAAGCCCAATCGATCTCCAACGAGCGCGGAGAATTCTGGATGAAGATCACTATGGATTAGAGGAAGTGAAGAAGAGAATTCTTCAGTTTCTTGCAGTCGCAAAATTGAAAAACGATATTCGTGGACCAATTCTATGCTTACTAGGTCCTCCAGGTGTTGGAAAAACGTCGCTCGGTCAATCCATTGCAAGAGCGATGGGCCGAAAATTTATTCGTACATCCTTGGGTGGGGTACGCGACGAAGCTGAGATTCGCGGCCACCGGCGCACTTATGTGGGATCGATGCCGGGAAGAATTATTCAGAGCATTAAACGTGCTGGTACACGAAATCCTCTGATGCTTCTCGACGAAATTGATAAACTGCGCGCCGACTTTCATGGTGATCCGTCTTCTGCCATGCTAGAGGTTCTAGATCCCGAACAGAATAGGAATTTTACCGATCACTATATCGATCTGGCGTTTGATCTAAGTGATGTCTTCTTTATTACCACCGCTAATGTTGTCGATACCATTCCACCACCGCTCAGAGATCGGATGGAAATTATTGAAGTCAGCAGTTACACTTCGTATGAAAAACTGCAGATTGCGAAAAAATACCTGATTCCTAAACAGTTGAGCGAGCATGGCTTGAGAAACAATCAAGTGATTCTACCCGATGAAACACTATGCAAAGTTATTTCACACTACACACGTGAAGCCGGTGTGCGTGATTTACAGCGCAAAATAGCAGCCTTGTTTCGGGCAACCGCTGAAAAAGTAGTCGAGTGGCAGGACAAGAGCGGTAGTACTCTGACGGATGGCAGAGCTATTGATTTAGGCCCAGGACAATTACAAGAATTTTTGGGTCCTGAGAAGTATTTTCCTGAAAAAGCAGAACGGATTATGAAACCCGGAATTGCTCCTGGAGTGGCTTGGACGCCGCAAGGTGGCGATATTCTGTATATTGAGGCTACTGTTATGCCCAGTGGAAAAGGCAATTTGATTTTGACGGGCCAACTGGGGGAAGTAATGAAAGAGTCCGCACAAATCGCTCTCAGTGTGACACGCGCCATGATGTCGCGTTCTATGATGGCCATGGTACTGAGAAAAAGCTACGACTTGAGTCAATACGATATTCATATTCACGTGCCGGCGGGAGCGATTCCGAAGGACGGTCCGTCTGCAGGAATTACGATCTTATGCGCGATCGTCTCGCTTTTTTTAACAAAATCTATTTTTTCTAATTTGGCCATGACAGGAGAACTCACGTTGCGCGGAGCTGTTCTTCCCGTTGGCGGAATAAAAGAAAAAGTTCTCGCCGCCCATCGCGCGGGACTGAACCATATTATTTTACCTAAGAGAAATGAATCGGACCTTATCTATATTCCCAAGGAAGTCAGAGACCAGATTCACTTTACGTTAGTAGACAATGTCGAAGAAGTTTTGACGTATGTCTTTGGAACCGATGCGTTTTCGGCGCAGGCCGCGGCCTAGGTGTCCGACAGCTTATGTCATTTTATAGGCTTTTTTCTTCAACGCCTTCTTACTACGTTCGTCAGCTACTTTGTGCGAAGCAGGACCGTTGTCTTGAAGATAGGCGGTTTGTTGATCGTGTCTGCGTTTCCTGTGCTTAATACTCAGTCTTTTGGCCATAATGGACGTGACCCTAACATGACCCGAGTCCGAATGGCAAATCACAATTTAGAGCGCGTCGTCATGAAATCTGGTAGTCTGACTCTTGCTATGCCCGTGAAAACCACAAAAGAGAAATTGAGTAAGATTAAATCGGGTGCATTTTCTCGTGGCCTTGCATTGGCCCGAGTTTCCGTATCCGCTGGTGCACGGGCAGCTTCGCACGCGGTGGGGACCATTTTTGCAAGCGAAACGCAAAAAACCGAGAGTTTTCGAGCCATGCTACTGGCTCAGATGGAATTTCTGACTAAAGAACTCGGACAATTGAAGGGTAGCTTAATGAAGGTGGGCCAGCTCATCTCCCTTTATGGGGAGCACTTCCTACCACCAGAAGTCAACGCTGTACTCAAGTCTTTGCAGAATCAATCGCCTCCGCTGGAGTGGAACGCGATTGAAAAAGTCATTCGCAGGCAATTGTCACAAGAGAGGCTCAACGAACTGGAAATAGATCCGGAACCGATTGCTTCGGCCTCTCTCGGACAGGTCCATCGAGCGAAACGAAAATCCGACGGTAAATGGCTGGCGATGAAAATTCAATATCCCGGCGTTGATCAAGCTATCGAGAGTGACTTAAAAGCTCTTCGTTCTATATTGTCTGTTTCAAAACTGATTCCCAAAGGTCCTAGGTATGACGAGCTTTTTAAAGAAGTGCGTTATATGCTCTATCAAGAAGTGGACTACCAGCGGGAACTAGAGATTACCCAGGAGTTTTATAAATGGTTGTCCGATGATCCTCGCTATATCGTTCCGGAAGTGATTCCCGAGTATTCGACGAAGCGTATTCTCACCACCTCTCTCGAGGAAGGCGTTCCAGTGGATAGTCCAGAAGTGAAGGGTCTATCTCAGGAACGAAGAAACGCCCTCGGGGTTGCGTTCATTCAGCTCTACTTTCGTGAAGTTTTTGAGTTCAGTGCAGTTCAAACAGACCCCCATTTTGGAAATTATCGCGTTCGACTAGGTGAGGACGGTGAAGCGGATCGGTTAATACTTTTTGATTTCGGAGCGGTTCGGAAGCTTTCAAAAACTTTTGGTGATTCGTATCGCCAGATGGTGCGCGGGTCTTTTTACCACGATAGCGATCTCATTTCTGAAGCAGCTTCGAAGTTGGGCTTCTTGCGCCTTGAAGATACGCCTGAACAGCGTGCGCATTTTATGGAACTTTGTTTTTTAATCCTGGAACCGTTCTATATTCCAGGTTCCGCCATTGCCCCTGCAGATCTTCCGCCGGAACTTTACAACACCGATGGTCATTATCTTTGGTCCAAGAGCGATTTGCCCAAACGCGTGGCAAAAAAGGGAGCGGAGTTTATACTAGCGTTTCGGCTGAGAACGCCGCCGCGCGAGGTAGTTTTTCTAGATCGAAAATTGGGTGGCGTTTTTATTTTCTTGTCAGTTCTGGATGTCCGAACCGATATTCGTGAAGCCACTGAGGCCTATACAGCGCTTATTCCCAAATTCACTTCCACAGACAGTGAACCGCCGCCAACACAAGAAATATAATCTTATCCGTTTTTAAGTTTTGCTCTCACAAAAAACGCGACTTGCGTTGCTAGCCACAGAATTCCTGATTATGATAGGTGTGATTGACATTTCCGTCGCGATCGTTAAGTCTTATCAAAAAGGGGAAAATGTATGTCAACCATCCTTCACCGCTTAGCGGCCTGGGCCGAGACTGATCCAAAAAGCGCTGCACAACGTTATAAAGCGGGTAAAGAGTGGGTGCCGATTTCGGCGAAAGAATTTCTCGACCGTGTTTATTGGCTAGCACTTTTTTTAGAGTCGCGCGGAGTCACCTCTCAAGATGTGGGGACTATTTTTTCCTTTAACTCTCCTGAATGGGTTCACTTGGATTTAGGGACGGTTCTGCTGGGGGCTAAGTCGGCTGGGATTTATCCGAATTCGGTTTACAAGGATATCTCCTATATTCTGAAACACACGGAAGCAAAATTTTTCTGTGTCCAAAATAAGGAATATTACAAAAGATCGATTGAGGGGGGGCCGTTGCCGTCCCATATCGAATTTGTGATCGCGATGGATGGTGACACATCTATTTCTCCGAAAGCTATTAGTTACGAAAAGGCGGTGGCCGAAGGGAAAAAGTTAGGATCTCAAAAAGGGGTCAAATCCTATTCTCAGTATCTGCAGAAGCTCGATCCGAACGCGGGATCATTTATCATTTATACGTCGGGGACGACGGGGAATCCCAAAGGAGCGCTGATCTCACAGGATAATCTGATTTATACCATTGATTTGGTGACCAAGCATTGGGATTTGCCGTTCAAAGGGAGTTTGTTTTCTTTTTTACCGCTCTGTCATATTGCCGAAAAACTTCAGAACGTCGGAGCCGGCATCAGTCGACAATACACCGTTAACTTCTGTTCGAAATTCGAAAACCTAGGACATGAACTTCCCGAGGTGGAACCCAGTTTGTTACTCTGTGTACCACGCCTTTGGGAAAAGATGATGCAAGGAGTACTGCTGAGAGTCAATGGAAGCCCCATTCCAAAGAAATACTTGGCTAAATGGGCTTTGGATACGGGAGCATATATCGCAGATTTGAAATATTCAGGGCGAAGTCCGAGTGTGTCGGAGTGGATAAAGTTTCAAGCGGCAGATCGACTTGTTCTCTCCAAAATTCGCAAAGCCTTGGGATTAGCGAAGACTGATGCTTGTGCTTCGGGTGCGGCCGCTCTACCAGTACATGTTTGCCGATGGTTTCGATCGATTGGGTTAGAGATTCTGGAGGACTTTGGGCAAACAGAAACCACTGGTGTGATCTGTATGACAGAAAAAGAGGTCGACTCCGCCGGCACGGTTGGCAAGCCTGTTGGGAATATTGAAATGAAGATCGCGAGAGATGGTGAAATTCTGACCAAGGGTCGACACGTCTTCAAAGGCTATTACAAAGATGAAATGAACACGGCGCAGACTTTTGAAAATGATTGGCTCAAAACCGGAGATCTAGGCGAATTTGACAGCCGCGGTTTATTGCGAATTAAGGGAAGAAAAAAGGAATTGTTAAAGACATCGGGCGGTAAATTGGTAGCGCCACTTCCTATAGAAGAGGCATTGAAAGCAGCCCCAGCGATTGGCCAAGTATGTATGGTGGGCGAGGGAAGGCGATTCCTGTCGGCGTTGATTACGCTATCAGAGACCAGGATGGCGGAACTCAAAACGGGTGGTAAGGGTGATTTCGCGCAGATTACGATTACAGACCCGGAAATAGTTAGAGAAATAAAGCTCCATGTGGAGCGTTTGAATTCACAATTGGCGAGTTTTGAACAAATTAAGAAGTTCGTCGTTTTGAGCAGGGACTTTTCCATTGTGGATGGTGAGATGACGCCTACCATGAAGATGAAACGGGACGTGATTGAAAAGCGATACGTGGACGTGATCAATAAAATGTATGAATGACAAGATGGTTGAGTGACAAGATGTATGAGCAGTAACGCTTTTGAGTCGGGTGAGCGAAAAGTTATACCGGCGGTTCTCATTTATGTTTTTTGCGCGGACAAAGTCCTAATGATTCATAGAAATGCATCCAAAGGGGGCACGCCCGATTTTCACCAAGGCAAGTGGAATGGCCTGGGTGGTAAATGCGAACGCGATGAATCGCCTTGGGAAGCTTCGGTGCGAGAAGTTCAGGAAGAGTCGGGCATCACGATACAGCCCGAGAACCTTCGAGCACTCGGAGTGATTCAATTTCCTAATTTCAAACCCCATAAGAGTGAAGATTGGACAGTCTTTGTTTTTCGAGCAGATTTGGCTCTCACCGATGCAGAAATGAAAGCGCTAGAAGGTCGTGAAATTCCGGAGGGAGTGCTGCATTGGATTCAAAAGCATCAGCTCCTAGATCTGAATCTCTGGCCCGGTGATTCACTGTTCTTGCCAAAGGTCGTTTCGCAAGAGCCATTTATCGGAACAATCTGGTACAGCGACGGTCGGGTAGCTAGGTCGTACATTGGGGAGATTTAGTGGTTTCTGTTACGCTAGAAGGGTTATTAGGGATTGCCAACTAGCAGTCACACCGCATTTCGCGAGATTCGCAACAGCCAGGATGGCGATTCGTTGCGAAGGACAGGATGTCCGCTCTCGCGAAATGCGGTGTGACTGCTAGTTGGCAAATTCTGAGATCTCGACTTCTAGCCGATCGGTGACGTCTTCAGGAATTTAAGGTCTTTGTAGTTTTCCTCAGCCCAACGCAATCCCCAATCTGATTTGAAAAGAATTACAGGAAGTCCGTCACGATCTTCCAAACACCGGCTGTCCTCTCTGCGTTCGAAATAATCGGCATCCAGGCCATTCCCCATTACCCATCTGGCATGAATATAGGGAAGTTTGTCTAAC
>Ga0207098_10557_pt1 | contig 10670 bp, 10 predicted proteins | sample Alteio_BWMinHeat_84_FD_153548 | JGI IMG/M metagenome (GOLD analysis project Ga0207098, IMG submission 153548) | Enriched cells from forest soil in Barre Woods Harvard Forest LTER site, Petersham, Massachusetts, United States -... | ecosystem: Environmental > Terrestrial > Soil > Temperate forest >...
AGCGATTTTAAAAATTTCTCGGGTTTTACGCCGCTGGAGTATCTCAAACTCAAAAACTCCGAATTTATTAATTACCTGCCGGTGCAGTAGGTAAATTTTTTCCAATACCCGTTATTTTAATTTCGTTTATTTTATCGTCAGCAATTTATTGATAATGAATGGGCTATCGGATGATGAGCCTTCATTATCAATAAATTGAAAAAAAATAGCATAACTTTAATTAAACGTAAACCTTGATCTTTAAACTATTATGAACATTAGCACAATTAACTTTTTGGCAGTATTTGTAGCTGCTTTAGGCTCGTTTATTTTAGGCGGACTATGGTATTCGCCGGTATTATTTGGCAAAGCCTGGATGGCCGAAAACAACCTCAGCGAAGAAGAACTTAAAAAAAGCAACCCGGCACGTATTTTTGGCTTTGCATTTTTATGGTCGCTGGTGATGGCCTTTAACCTGGCTATGTACCTAAATGCAAGTGGCACCAACGCGGCCTGGGGAGCTACAGCAGGTTTCCTGGCTGGTTTTGGCTGGGTAGCTATGGCGATATTTGTTATCGGGCTGTTTGAACGGCGCACACTTAAATATATGCTGATTAATGCCGGCTACATGACGGTTTCGTTTGTGATTATGGGTTTGATTATTGGCGCCTGGAGATAAAAATAAACGATATGAATATCAATAAACACATAACCCCATTTGTCATAGGTGCAATAATTTCTATGATGATCTGTACCGCATTTCAAGGTAAAAGCGACATAGCTAAACAACTTGTAGGCGAGTGGCGCAATCAGTATGTAAAAATCGGTATAGCATCGCACACGCCCGGAGGCAAACCCATGGTTATGGAGGCTGATACCTCAAACTGGGAAGCGCGCATAGGTATTAAACCCATACGAACGTATTTCAAGGCAGACGGAAGCTATTATTCGGAGTATCGCGACCTGAAGGACAGTATTGTAAGAAGGCCCGCAGGAACATGGGCAATTATTAAAGGCGATACCTTGGTAATGACACAGGTAAAACCTCAAAGCAGCGTTTTAAAACTGCACATCAGCATAGTTAAAAACCTGGCGACTTTTCACGGCCTGATCGATTTTGACGGCGACGGAAAGGATAACGATGAGTATTACGGCGTTCAGAAGAAATTTAATTAGATAATAATACAACACCAAAGCCCCCGATAGTCCTATCGGGGGCTTTTATTTTCTGTATAGCTCAAGCTTATCTCCAGTGTCCGGCTACCCAGGTTGAGCCGCCGTGTACATCTTGCCAATGTCCGCCAACCCAAACGTGGCCTCTTCTCAGGTGCTCATAGTGCGGCCTGATATATTCGTAACGGCCACCGCGCCATTCGTATTCGCCGCCAATCCAAACGGCATCGTGGTAAGGTGCAGCCGGCCTTACTATTACAGGCTCAACCGGCCTTGCGCCTACATAAACTCTTATTTGTGCATTACTTGTAAATGCTATGGTAGCAAACACGGCTGCCAGCATTATCGATCTCGAAATAGTTTTCATAATGTATTAGCTTTTTTTACTTTAACTATCAGTTTAAAAAAAGGTTTAAAAAAAATTAACACGATAATAATTTAGGTACCACAATACTTGTTTTGACAAATTGTGCGTTAATGCAACAATGATATTTGAGCATCAGGAGCTGATATGTTAATATTTGTTAAAATAAGGTAATCATCCAAACGCAAATAAACCTTTTCAATGCGCCTTGCTCTATATGTCATACTTAATATAAAAAATTTGACAACTATGAAAAAAATTATCTTCGCGGCTATAAGCCTGCTCGTGTTGGCAGGCTCAGTACAGGCCCAGACTTATTACCCGCCACCACGTCGCTATCCGCCACCGCGCCGGTATCCGCCTGCGCAACAACAGCAGCAAACCCGCAATAACAACGATTTTTATAAAATCAAATTTGGTATTGTGGCTGGAGCAAACTTTGCTAACATTATAAAACCCAGCGATGCCGGCTTCCATACCGATACCCGTGTAGGCCTTAATTTAGGTGTTAGTTTAGATGTGCCAATTGTTTATCCGCTGACGTTTGAGGCAGAGTTGCTTTATTCGGAAAAAGGATATACTGCCAACTATACCAATGGCGATTCGTTTACCCAGCGCAACAATTTTATCGATTTGCCGCTGTTAGCTAAATTGCGGATAGCGCCCGGGTTTAGTTTCGTGGTAGGTCCGCAAATCTCATTCTTAACGTCAACGCAGAATGTTTACACCAGCGGTTTTACCAGCACGGTTATTCAAAACCAGTACAACCAGGATAGTGAAGGTTATGATAAGGCTTTGTTAGATGGTGTGGTTGGTATAAGCATTAACTTAAACCGGAACGTGGAACTACGCGCACGGTATACGGTAGATTTGCAAAGCAATGCAAGCTACTCGGCATCAAACAACCCGCAGTACAATAACCAGGCGTGGCAACTTGGCTTGGGCTTCAAGTTTTAAAGGCTGATTTAATAGTTATAAGCCGGAATATATCCCCCGTTAAGGGATATGTTCCGGCTTTTTTTATTACTGTACTTTATAGCGGTAAACAAAGCGCCCGATGTTACCATCGGCATCCATGCCTTCAATTACGGCGCGGTAAGTGCCTTTACCATCGGCGTTAAAATACTCGAATGATGTAGCGCCTGTGGTTTTATCGGTTGCCAGGCGGGGGTTCCAGTAAATAGTACTACGCAAATCGGCATGCTGATTAACAGTTGCGGGGCCGGTATATTTCGGCGAATAAAACTCACGCGTATGGCTGTAGCCTATAGGCGTAAAAGTTAACAGGTATTTTGGTGGAAATAACTCTTTAAGCTCATCCGCCGTTACTTTTTTACCTACGGGTTTCTTTTTACCGTTAACTACCAGTACACCGCTGGTATTATTCATACGGTTAATGCCGCTCAACCCGTCAGATAGAAATATCTCAACCGTTGCTACTTCGGCCGAATTGATGTTGTTAAGGTAGTTATAATCAACCATTAACCCATTGTAATAAATAGCTACAGGTGTTTTTTTGCCGGCATTATAATCGCGGGTTATGTAAAAGTTATTGTTATCGTAAGTAAGGCCCATAGCCATAGTTTGCAGGCAGCTTAAAAAATTAGGGCAACCGGTAAACCTGTCCCCATCAAGCGAGTGATCAGGCTCAGGATCCAAACCGGTTAAGGCGGGGTAATCCTGGTGACTTGGTTTTCTTACATACGGCTCGCTCTTAATCACCACTTCTTTTAAAATGTGCGAGTTATTGTATTGCCTCAGGCTGTTTTGCAGGTAAGGATGCATCACACTGTCAATATTGGTCATTTCATCGGGTGCGTTGCTGTTGGGTGTGATGCCCTGTAGCGGTTGTGAGTCGAGCGTCATCATCAGGTTATTGGCGTTTACATTATCGCGGGCATTAAGGGTTACGCTTGATGAATCGGAAATAAACAGGTTCGAAATTTTGAACCTGCCAACAGGATCGGTAATAATATTAGTCGAATAGTTTTTATCGGGTATGGTTAACCTGATATTGCCTTTACGTACCGGCAGGCCAGTTTGATTGCGCAGGGTGCCGGTAATATCAATGCCCAGCTCCGGTAAAAAATATATCGGCGGGTATTTATCAGCAATAATATCGCGATACGAAAACCTACGGTAACCCTGGGTAAGCATCAGGAGGTCAAGGTCGGCAATGGTTTTATCGTTAATATGGTTAAAATAATAGTTCGGTTTTTCGATGTAACCTTTCAGATCGGATGTTAACAGCAAACTGGTGAGGATGGTAGTTTCGGTATTTTCATCGAAAGGTACTTTAGCCTCATCAATAACCGCTACCGATAAATTAGCCAGATCGGGCACGCCCTTGTTTTTCACCGTAACGTTCATTTTTACTTTCTGCCGTGGCGCGAAGGTTTGCGCACCGGACGTCATGGTTAAATTCAGCAGATCGTTACTCTGCATAAAAACGATGCGCTCGCTAACCGGTATACCTGTCGACGTGAAGAGCGTAACCTGTAATATACCTGTAGGGAATTTGTTTTTTGGGATGGATGCCGTATACAGCTGGCTGGATAATACGCTTTTTGCGGCATAATAAATAAAGCCGCCGTTTTGGGCCATAATGTAAAACTGTTTACCCTGGTTTTGCTGAAAAAACGGATCGTTACAGGATATTTTCAGAACCAGGTTGTCAGGGTCCATGTTGCTCACCGCAAGATTAATGCCTGCCCTGTCAACCCGGGGTAAATCATAGGCACCTTTTGTACCATCGGCAAAAGTAACATTGGCTGTGTAGCTTTTACCAGCTTCGGGCACCAAGATAAATTTGCCCATGCCTATGTTTTGCGACTTAAACTCAGCAGCTACCTTACCCTCGTTATCGGTAATGGTTCCGCTTACATCAATACCCAAACCATCGGGTTTAATAGCTTTTACCGCAACTACCGAACGCAGGCCACCAATCAGCTCGCCACCTTCAGGAAAGAACTGCACATCTTTTTCTTTGCCCACTTGTTTTAACGAAAACGTAGCGCCAAGCACTTTACGGGCGCCCAGGTCAATGCTGGTTATCAACGGCGCTACGCTCACTGCGGCAATTTTTGGCGTATTGATCACAATGGTAACCGCGCCGTTCTGATCGGTGGTTTCTTTACCTTTTATTTCTTTATCGTCTTCGGGTTCAACTCTCCAGCTTACTTTTTTATTAGCGTAGGCATTGCCGTTCTGATCTTTATAAACTACGCGGGCAACCACTTTTGAGAGGCCGGCCTTTGTTGAGCTTTCCAGCGATACACTGGTGCTCAGTTCTTTATCAATTACGTTGCCTACACTGAATGTTTTGTTAAAAAAATACGCCGGATCGGAGTTGCGCATCCAGTTGGTGTACGCTACCAGGTGATAGCTGCCTTGTTTGAAACTAGCCTGCGTAAGCGGTATATCACCCCAGGCGATACCGTTTGCTACCGGTAATTTTATGGCGCCTATCAGCGAATCGCGGCTGTTAATAATATCTACATAAACAATGCGGCTCAGTGTTGTAGGCTGATGCTTATCGATAGTTACATAGGCCTTAAACCAAATGGTATCGCCAACGGAGTAATAAGGTTTATCGGTATGCAGGTAAACTTTTTCGATGGGGTGCTCATTGCCCAGCTTAATAGTTTTATTAATGATGGTGGGTAAGCCAACGGTATCACGCTGGGCGTAGGCCGCTAATTGTACAGATGTAATGAATACTGTTAAGGCAAATAGAAATTTCCGTAAATTCATTTAAGAAATGTTAAAAGCTAAGGGGCTCACAATATAGCCATTTAACGCTTTAAGCTGTTAAGTATAACATATATTTAACATTTTTTTACAAATGCTGCGGCCCAGTATCAGGGGAGTTTTATTAACGCCCGCCGCCCGCTGTTATTGCTTATTATGCCTCTCTTTCACTGCTGCGTGCCCGGGTCAGTGCCATATGCCCTTTTTTCCAGGTCTTTTAAGTAGGCCATGATTGCTCCGCTAAATCTTATAGGATGAGTTTTATCTTTTTTCGCGGCCTCATCATACAGATAAAAGATGTAGAAAGGATTATCGGAATGAGCTATCAATTGCTCCTTGCCACCGTTGCGCACAATGATACCAGCCATATAAAAACCAGGTATGTGGCCGCTGGAATATAAAGTAATCTTTCTGAAAGCCCGATAGCTCAGGCGGTCGGACCCGTTTTTTGCGTTAACCAGAAAGCCCGAATCAAGTTTACTAATCACCTTTTCTGCATCGTCAAACAACCAGTGCAGCAGTCCGTCGGCATCATAAAGCGTTTTACTATTGTTTACAGCAATGGTTTTGTCTACCAGATCGGCTATACCTTCGTTATTGACCTGGTTAATGATAGACAGACTGGTCGAATCGGCATAACTTACCTTAGTTTTGAGGTATTTATTTACCCTTAGCTGGTGATGAAACTCATGGGCAGCGATGGCGCCTTTTTGAAAGCGGTCGAACTCGTAAATAATCGACAGGCCAAAATACATATCCGGCGATTGTACCGCAGCATCGAAGGTTAGCGCATTGATATAGATAGTCAAATCTTTTGGGAACTCGTTGACTTTGGCCGGCAAATACTTTTTCGCGAGCGCCGTACAGGCGGCCACGTAGGCCGGCGCAGTGATCTGCGTTGTATAATCCCTTAAAGCTTTTTCATTCTTTTGGATATACAGCAGGTTCTTTAAAATATCATCGTCGGCCCTGGCCGGTTTTTTTTCCACTGCGATTAAAGAATCGCGCATTGAGGGGAGAAAAACAAACTCCAAGTATTTACGGTACTCGGCTGCCTGTTCGGGGTTCCGGTTGTTAGCCATGTAAGTTTTATTCCCATAAAGGTTATAATAATTATTCCACAGCGAATCAGTGAGTGGCTGATCTGTTTTTAGCCGGTCGACCAGCTTCCAGAATTGGTTGACTGCATCCGTATTGAATCGTTGCGCAAACGCGGGATGGCAATTCAGTAAAATGAAAAGGAAAATGAGCGAAAGCAGGCTGTTTTTAATTGATCTCTTCATGAAAGCAAATATGCTCAATTAAGCGAATTGTGTTTTTTAATTATGTCGGCAATAATCATTTCGGCGTGGATGCGCGAGTTTTCAATAAACCACAAATGCGTATCCATACCGCCGCAAACTACGCCGGCCAGGTAAACACCGGGCAGGTTTGTGGTTTCCATAGTTTCGGGATGATATTGCGGTAAAAGTTTAGCATCAACCGAAAGGTGAATGCCTATCTTTTTCAGGAAATCGAAGTTTGGTTTATAACCTGTCATAGCCAATACAAAATCATTAGCTATGGTAATGGTGCCTTCGGGTGTTTCAATATCCACTTCGCTTTCGCGGATGGCTTTGAGCGATGAATTGAAATACGCTTTAATGCTTCCCTCGTGTATCCGGTTTATAATATCGGGGCGAACCCAATATTTTACCCGGCTGCTTATTTCGGCAGCGCGTACAACCATGGTTACTTCGGCGCCTTTGCGGTAAGTTTCGAGCGCTACATCAACCGCCGAATTGCTCGCCCCTACCACCAAAACCTTTTGCATGGCGTAATAATGCGGGTCCTTATAATAATGCTTCACTTTTGGCAAATCTTCGCCGGGTATGCCAAGCTTTACAGCGATATCGTAAAAACCGGTAGCAATAATAATCTGCTTTGCGCGATACTGTGCTTTTGAAGTGGTGATATTGTAGACATCGCCCTCGCGTATAACCTGTGTTACTTCCTCAAATAAATTGATGGGTAAATGGTTGGCGAAGGCTACACGGCGGTAATATTCCAGCGCTTCAGCGCGGGTAGGCTTTACGCTGTTTGATACGAAGGGAATGTCGCCGATTTCGAGCTTTTCGGAAGTGGAAAAGAAAGTCATGGTTGACGGGTAATTGTACAGCGAGTTAACCAGGCAGCCTTTCTCCACAATCACGAAAGATAAACCGGCTTTCTGAGCCTCCAATCCGCAAGCCAAACCTATGGGGCCACCGCCTATAATTAAAATATCGAGCATCTGATTTGATATAAGCTCCATCAATTTGTGGAGCAAAGGCTAAATTAATAAATTATAGAGAGTAGTTTTTATTGCGGATGAAAGTGTGACAATTAAATGGATGAGGGGGTTAGCGTTTAACTAAAACTTGTATGGGATCAAAGTTTTGGTAAATTTAGGGGTATTAATAACGTATGAGGCCATATATACTTCTGCTATTTGTAACTCTCATCTTAACTGGATGCAAAGATGATTTTGATGACGCAAGCAAACGGAATGAGAATTTTGTTTGGTGGGTTGATGCTAAAACAGGAAAAGCGAGTTGGGTACCTACAGAGGGCCCGGGTTCGCCAGTACAAAATGGGAGAATGACCCGGTTCTATTCCAACGGGAAAGTATTTTCGAAATGTAAATTAGTAAATGGTCATTGGGTTGATACCGCACTTTATTATGGGATGGACAGCAAACCATTTGCTTCCGAATTTGTAAAAGACGGCGACACGATTATGTATTTTTTACACGACGGGTCTCAAAAAACATACGCTCAGACTGGTTATCTTACAGGCGAAGGCACTATAGATGGCCATACTTATGGTCATTGGCGCAAATACTATGAATCGGGAAATTTGCTTTCGATATATAATTTAAAGAACGATACCGGCTGGATCAAAAATTACTACGAAAATGGAAATAGGGAAGACAGTAATTATAAATATACAGCAGGAAGAAAATCGTATAATATCAGGCATTGGTTTTACGATGGTAAACTGCAAAAGGGTGTGTATTTAAAGGATAACAAACGAACTGGATATTGGGAGAAATATTATGAGAACAGACAACTTGAGGCCTGGGGAACACTTATTAATGGAGTGAGTGACGGCGAAATAAAAGGCTGGTTTCAGAATGGTAAGCTCCAGATAATACAGCATGTAAAAAAGAATATGCTCGACGGACAACAAATGGATTATTATGAAAACGGGAGCCAAAAGACGATACAGCATTATAAAATGGGTGTGCGTGATGGACGGCAAATCGCTTATTATGAAAATGGCAAACTACAATTGGATGCGAATGTAAAAGATGGTAACCTGGATGGTGAGCGTAAAATATATAGCAAAGATGGCAAGCTCACAAGCGATGAAATTTATGAGGATGGTAATTTGGTAGAGCGAAAAGTTCCATAACTTTACCCCATGGTTAAAGTAGCATTGCACGGCGTAAAATTTTTAGCTTACCATGGTTTTTATCCGCAGGAGCGCATTATGGGCAACCATTTTATTGTGGACGCCGAGGTTGAATTTTTACAGCTGCACCAGTTTACCGACGATGAGATTGCCCATACCGTTAATTACGAGCAGGTGTATGCCATTGTAGATAAACACATGCGCATTACCCGGAAGCTGTTAGAAACCGTTGTGCAAAGTATTATAGACGACCTGAAAACCACCTATCCTTTTGCCGAGACTATCCGCGTGGGGTTAAAAAAACTTAACCCGCCCCTGCCGGGCTCGGTGGCCTGTTCGTTTATCGAGATTACCTATCATAAGCCTGATGACTTTTAATAAAATTACCGAAGCTGTGCTGCAGCAAATCAAAGCTATTGCCGGCGAGAGCTTTGTTTACACTACGCATGAAGAGCTGGAAAAATACAGTCACGACGAAACCGAGGACCTGCGCTATTACCCCGAAGTAGCCGTAAGGCCGCAAAACACGGAGCAGGTTTCGGCCTTGCTAAAACTTTGTAACGAGCATTTGATACCTGTTACGCCGCGCGGCGCAGGTACGGGCTTGAGCGGCGGCGCTTTGCCGGTGAACGGCGGGTTGATCATCTCGATGGAGGGCTTTAACCGCATTATCGGTATTGACGAGCGCAACCTGCAGGCGACTGTGGAACCGGGAGTGATTACCGAAGTTTTTATGAATGCGGTTGAAGAAAAAGGCTTATTGTACCCTGTCGACCCGGCCAGCAAAGGCAGTTGTTTTATCGGCGGCAATATGGCCAATTGCAGCGGCGGCCCGCGTGTGGTTAAGTACGGCACCATCCGCGAGTATGTGTTAAATTTTGAAGTGGTATTGCCCACCGGCGATGTAATATGGACGGGCGCCAACACGCTTAAATATGCTTCGGGTTATAATTTAACGCAGCTGCTGATAGGCTCGGAAGGTACGCTGGGTATCATCACCAAAATTGTGGTGAAGCTGATACCCAAACCCACGCAAAATGTGCTGATGCTGGCCTCGTTCGGTAATAACGAGCAGGCCTGCGGCGCGGTGTCGGCTATTTTCCGTGAAGGCGTGATACCCTCTGCACTGGAGTTTATGGAACGCCGTGGTGTAGAATGGGTGGTGGAGCACGACGGTATTAAGTTTGACATTAAAGATGGTGTTGAGGCCTATTTATTAATAGAGGTCGATGGTAACAACCAGGATGTGATTTTCGGCGAGTGCGAAAAGATCAATACCGTGCTCGAAAGCTTTGGGTGCATGGATCTGCTTTTCGCCGATTCGTCGGCACAGAAAGAAGAGCTTTGGGCCATGCGCCGCACCATGGGCGTATCGGTAAAATCGAACTCGGTGTACAAAGAAGAAGATACCGTAGTACCCCGCGCCGAACTACCCGCCTTAATTAAAGGCATTAAAGAAATTGGTGCCAATTACGGTTTTGAATCGGTTTGTTACGGCCATGCCGGCGATGGCAACCTGCACGTTAACATTATTAAAGCGGGCATGAGCGATGCCGACTGGAACCACAAGCTGAAAGACGGCATTACCGAAATATTTGAACTGACCATCGCCCTGGGCGGGACCATCAGCGGTGAGCATGGCATCGGCTTGGTGCAAAGGGGTTTTATGCCTTTAAAATATCCGGAGATTAACCTTAACCTCATGCGCGGCATTAAAGCCGTGTTTGACCCGAACGGAATATTGAACCCGGGAAAGATATTTTAGGTAGTCCATGGACCATGGTTGATAGTCATGGCCGGAACATTATCTCTATCCCTTTGTTTTAATCATTTTGTAAGCAATTGGTTATTGATAATGAATTTTGTATCAGGCATCAGTTTGCGTATCTTTTCGGTTTCAGCAGGGGTAATATCGCCATAAATCCTAAATTGCTGCACTTTAACATTGGTCATTTCGCCGGGGATAGTC
>Ga0207098_10558_pt1 | contig 10665 bp, 11 predicted proteins | sample Alteio_BWMinHeat_84_FD_153548 | JGI IMG/M metagenome (GOLD analysis project Ga0207098, IMG submission 153548) | Enriched cells from forest soil in Barre Woods Harvard Forest LTER site, Petersham, Massachusetts, United States -... | ecosystem: Environmental > Terrestrial > Soil > Temperate forest >...
AATCGCTTACGCGAAACTGGCGGCAAATTTGTTTGCTGATATCCACACCATGATTACGCGCCGCGCGGGTTGAGCGCGGGTCGGGGCCCTGGCCCACGTGCCAGTTACCGGTTCCGGCAGAGTCGACGGTCCAATCGAGGTTATTATCCGCTGCCAGCTGTTCCATAATGCCATGTGCCAGCGGTGAGCGGCAGATGTTGCCCAGGCAAACCATTAGTATTTTCATGTTGTTCTGTTCTTTATTATAGCGCCTTCGGCACACAAACAATACCTTTTATCAGTTTAAGCTTTACATCAATAGTACTGCTTAAGGGCAAAAGGTTAAGCGATGAATCAGCATGCTGCGTGATCTTAAAATGATCTTCGTACACGCCGCTGTTAAAACATCCGCCCGGGTCTTTCAAACTAAAATCGGCATTGCAGTAAAAACCTTTCAGATGCAGGGTGTAAAACTATTGTTAAGGAACATTTGAAGAAATAAGTGTTAGTTCAATCTCGCCCACTTATCCTTCAATATCTTAAAATAAGATAACTCCTGCTCATGGCGAACGATATGTTCGCCCTGCGTAAACCCGGCTTTAAGCAATACCTGTTGCGATGGTATGTTTTCATGATCCGTTACGGCGAAGATTTCCATAAGGTTCATTTTTCCAAAGCCATAGCCCACCAGGGCTTTGGCCATTTCGGTAGCCAGCCCTTTGCCGTGATGGCGCAGGTGAAGTACGTAACCAAGCTCCGCTTTAAGGGCTTCATCGGTATACCCTAAAATCGCCAGCCCGATAAAATCACCGTTAAGGGCGTCAAATATCCCCCAGCGGGTTAGCTTAATGCCTTGCAGATATTCGGCAATGGTTTCAATAAACACATCCCTGATCTGCTGGTGGCTCCGCTTAGGCAGATAAGCATTTACCCGGCTATCAGCCATCAGGTTAAAAAACAGGTCTTTTTCTTCGGGTAAAAATTCGCGGATAATAATGCGCGGCGTTTGGGTAATGATGGCCATAATTCAAATTTAAGTAAATGATGTGATTTCTCGTGTTGTCCGCCTTCCGTCCTGATTCTTGATTCTTGCCTCTTGATTCTCTTCGTGGTTTTGTACCTTTGCCGAATGGCATCTGTTAAACCATCTGTACCCCGCGGCACACGCGACTTTTCTCCGGCCGAAATGGCTAAGCGTAACTATATTTTTGATACGATAAAAACCGTTTTCCGCAAATACGGCTACCAGCAAATTGAAACTCCCGCCATGGAGAACCTTTCAACCTTAATGGGTAAGTACGGTGATGAAGGCGATAAGCTGATTTTTAAGATATTGGACTCGGGGGAATTTTTAGAAAAAACATCCATTTTCAAAAATTTAGAAGAGAAGCTTCTCAAGTCGATAAGTGGAACAATAACAAATCGCAATACTATCAATAATGAATTTGATAAGATTCAAGGGAAGGAAACTGAAAAGGGCGATATAATTAAGGATCAAGCAATCCTTGAACAGCAAGCACTCGATTTAATCAAAAATTATTTTAATACAAAAAGCTTAGTTCCCGAAATCTCCGAAAAAGCCCTGCGATACGATCTCACCGTTCCCTTCGCGCGCTACGTGGTGATGCACCAGAATGAAATTACCTTCCCTTTCAAACGCTTCCAGGTGCAGCCGGTCTGGCGTGCGGATCGTCCGCAAAAAGGCCGTTACCGCGAATTTTACCAGTGCGATGCCGATGTGGTTGGCTCAGATTCATTACTCAACGAAGCCGAATTTGTATTGATCTACGATGAGGCTTTAAGCAATTTAGGCTTACAGGATTTCAGCATAAAAATCAATAATAGAAAAATTCTATCAGGCATAGCCGAGATTATAGACAAAACTGATAACATAATCGACCTTACCGTAGCCATCGATAAACTGGATAAAATTGGTTTGGACGGCGTTGTCAAAGAACTGCTTGAAAAAGGCTTTACCGATGCCGATATTGATAAATTAAAACCCGTAATATTACTCGAAGGCACCAACGAAGAAAAGCTAAAAAGTCTCCGCACAGCCTTAAAACATTCCGAAATTGGTTTAAAAGGCTGCGATGAAATTGAAATCATATTCGCCTATCTTAAAAATCTGCATGAAACCAGAGCTACTATCGAACTGGATATTACCCTGGCTCGTGGCCTGAACTATTATACCGGCGCCATATTCGAAGTGAAAACCAACGAAGTGGCTATGGGCAGCATCGGTGGCGGCGGACGATACGACGATCTCACCGGCATGTTCGGTTTAAAAGGAATTACCGGTGCAGGTATCTCTTTCGGCGCCGACAGGATCTACGACGTACTGGAAGAACTTAAGCTTTTCCCCGAAACTGCCATACAAACCACGCAGGTTTTGATCTGCTGTTTTGACAAGGAAGGCGAAAGCTACGCCCTGCCTTTTCTGCAGGAACTGCGCGGACGAGATATCAGCGCCGAGCTATATCCGGCAGGAGCCAAAATGAAAAAACAGCTCGACTACGCCAACAACAAAAACATACCGTATACCATTGTTATCGGCAGCGATGAAATGGAAAGCGGCTTGTTAACTTTCAAAGACATGCAAACCGGCGAACAGCAAAAGCTGTCCACCGAAATGATCGTCGCCATGCTGGCAGAATAACTTTCTCAATTGTAAAGCAGGTCGGTTACATAAACCGATTCTGTTTTCTCAAATGCAGCAGCCCGTTTGGTGTATGAGGGGTCATGATATTTTTGCCCGGCAAGTACCAGTAAAGGATACATTTCCTCTTTGTTATAAGGGCCTATCTGCTGATGCTCCTTTGGTTTATTATCCAAAGTATAAGGTATAATATAATCAAGCGCTTTATGGATACTGCGGTCATCTGGAGTGCTGTAGTTCCAGATATCAACGCCGGCGCGATCGCCCAGCAGCGCTACATTAAACCAAGCCGTTATATTAAATGTACTGTAACCATAAGCATTGGTACGTTCCAGTTCCAGTGGTTCCTGGCCGTCGGTTTCAATTTGTACCGGCACACGTTTCAGGCTGGCGGTAAGCAATTCTTTAGCTAAAGGCAAATCGCCGGTAAACAACGCATAATCAATGGTCTGGGTATCGTAATGTATCCCGTGGTTGTTTTTGGCATTATGCTCATCAATACCGTTTTTGCTGGTGCGCAGCCAAACCAGGTATTGTTTGTACCAGTCCTTAATAATATTCAGATCGGCGGTGGTGAATGATTTCGATCCCGCTAACAATCCCATCCAATCGGCTATCCAGGCTAACGAGCGGCTCTCGATAATGCCTATGCCACGACCATCATTCACACCTAAAACTGCTTGCGCGTAGGTTAAGCTCGGGTTCATTTTGGTATCAGGGTTTAAAAACCAAACCGCTAACAATTCTTTCATTTTAGCAGCATATTTTTCATCGCCGGTAAAATAATAAGCTAACGACAGGTATTTACAACGCTCATCCAGTTCGCCTAAAAACTCGTGATCGCTTATTTTTTTGGTTTCCGGGTTATGCTGCCCGTCTTTACGGATATAAGGCTTACCATCCGGCTTTGATGGGTCAGGCCAAAAGTACGGCGCCAGGCTCATATAATCATGCTTCGATCCGCTTGGCGGCGTTAAAGCTTTATCAACCACCGAATGTGGCTTGTCATCTAATTCCTTATTCGCGCGGTCAATTACCACCCCAACCTCCTTAACAACAACAGGGTCGCCCTGCTTGTATTTGGCTTTTTGCGCCGCTATATGTTCCGGACTAATCAGAAATACATTAGGTAATTGCGCATACGCGGTTTGCAAAAACAAGGCAGCTATCAGACTAAAAAAAGTAAATTTCTTCATGATGAATGTAATAATTGGTGGCCTAAATTAGCACATTCGACTGAAATTTATATCCCAAGTTGCACCATCAATAACTTTGTTACAACTGTTTATTTAACACTTTTAATTGTAATTGGCCCGCGATGGGTGGGGTGGTATTTGCGGGTATTTTCAACATGCTTTTCCGCGCGTCATTGCGAGGTATGAAGCAATCCCCGACTTACAGAGCCGCTTTACAGATACCAAAGGCTAATGAACCCATGAGAACATCAAGGGGGAGATAAAGTAGGAATTTTTTCAATTATTTTCCTTTGATTCCTGCATCTTGTCCGTTGATTCTCCCATCCCAATATAGCAATAAATCATTGATTTATCAAGAAAAAAACAACCTTTTTCTCAGTACTATCGACTCAAGACTTCCGGCTTATTCCTACTTCGCCAATGCCAGCTTAACCCAAAAATCCGTCGGTTCCGACATGCCTGATCTGTCCGATTGGCCCTGGCCGCCACCGCCACCACCGTGACCACCGCCGCCATGACGGCCACCGCCGCCACCACCCATACCTCCGCGGCCTCCGCCGCCGCCCATGCCTCCACCACCGCTTCCGCTTTGGTCGCTTCCTTTGTTTTGGCCGCGCTCAACGCCGTTTATCTGGATGTTAATTTCCAGTTCATCGTTTTTGCCGGGTTTCATGTAAAGCATTTTAATGGGGATGGCCGTTTCGTACACCAGGTTGTGCTTCTCATCAAACTTAATGGCCGCTTTAAAGCCATAAGTATTTGAGGTAGTAATCACATCGCTTTCCACATCTTTAAAACCAGCCACTCTGATACTGGTCGATTGCAGCAGCGATGGTTTTTGCACGTCGTCCTCGTTGTCGCCATCGGCGTTACGGGGTATAAACATAGCCGCCTTATCGGGGATAGGATAGGTCACGCTCAATGTCTTATGCTTTTTGCCTTCCGGGTTTACCGAGATGGTAATGCCGCCCGCCATAATCTTATGTTTGGTTTGCCGGTCGGATACGTAAGCTACGATGTACAGGTCGGTATCATCGCTGGCAATGGTATAGTTCAGTTTGCTTTTAATATCGTACAAAGCCAGGGTGTCGCCCCACTCGGTCATTTTACCGTCCACATTTACATTAGCCGGAGCCTTTGGCATGTATTGTTTGGTGTCTTTTTGGGCAGAGGCGCCGATGGCGCACAATAGTAAACCCAGGCTTAAGCAATATTTTAAATTAATTTTCATTTGTGAGGATATGTACAGCAACAATACCCCGCCAAAATGAATTTACGATGAAGGTGATAAGGTATCACAGATTTGTTACAGTTGAAGTCCGAAAGTCCGATGTCGGAAAGTCCGAAAGAAAAAAGGAAGACAGAAGACTGAAGTTAGAAGTCAAATACTAATCTTACTTTCGGACTTCCGGTCTTCCCGTCTTTCGGACTTCCCAATCAAAACTTCTCTTCCATCATCTTCTCCAGCGCAAACATTTCATCGCGCAGTTTGGCAGCCGATAAAAAGTCCATGTCCTTGGCAGCGGCAAGCATTTCTTTTTTGGTGTTTTCTATCGATTTTTTCAGTTCCGCCTTGCTCATGTATTGTACTATGGGATCAGCGGCAAGCGTTGCTGCGGTATTTTCAACATATGCGCGTTGTACGCCGCCTTTAAAATCAACTACCGATGTTTGCTCAATGATGCTGGCCTTGGTCATGCCCACGGTTCGTGGCGTAATGCCGTGTTCCGTGTTATAGGCTATCTGCTTATCGCGACGACGGTCGGTTTCCTCCATCGTTATCCGCATCGATTCGGTTATCTTATCCGCATACATAATTACCCGGCCACGGTCGTTACGGGCGGCACGGCCAATAGTTTGTATCAGTGAGCGTTCTGATCGTAAAAAGCCTTCCTTATCGGCATCCAGTATGGCTACCAGCGATACTTCGGGTAAATCCAGGCCCTCACGCAATAAGTTAATCCCGATCAAAACATCAAACTCGCCTAAACGTAGTCCGCGTAAAATCTCCACACGTTCCAATGTTTTTACTTCCGAGTGGATGTAGCGGCATTTAATGCCTAACCTGTCCATATACTTGGCCAGTTCTTCGGCCATACGCTTGGTTAAGGTAGTTACCAAAATACGGTCGCCAAGCTTGATGGTTTTATCCACCTCGTCAAGCAGATCGTCAACCTGGTTAATTACCGGGCGTATCTCAATCACCGGGTCAAGCAAGCCGGTCGGGCGTATTACCTGCTCCACCACAATCCCATCCGATTTTTCCAGTTCAAAATCGCCAGGCGTGGCGCTTACGTATAAAGTTTGCGGCGCCAGTTTTTCAAATTCCTGGAAGTTTAGCGGGCGATTATCCAGCGCGGCAGGCAAGCGGAAGCCGTATTCAACCAGCGAGATCTTGCGCGACCGGTCGCCGCCGTACATGGCGCGGATCTGCGGCACGGTAACGTGGCTTTCGTCAATCACCATCAAATAATCATCCGGGAAATAATCCAGCAAACAGAAAGGCCTTGCACCGGGTTGGCGTCCGTCAAAAAAGCGGGAGTAATTCTCAATACCTGAGCAATAACCCAGCTCACGGATCATTTCCAGGTCGTAATTTACCCGTTCTTCCAAACGTTTGGCTTCTAAAAAGCGGCCGTCGGCAATAAATTGTTTTTTGCGGGCTTCCAGTTCATCCTGTATTTCCCACACCGATTTCTGGAAACGCTCCCGCGGAGCAACATACAGGTTGGCGGGATATACCACCATATTCTGCATTTTCTCCACAGTTTTACCCGTCTGGGGATCAAAGGTGCTCAGCTCTTCTATATCATCGCCAAAAAACGAAACCCGGTAGGCCACGTCCATATTGGCCGGGAAAATATCAACAATATCGCCCTTAACCCTAAAGTTACCGCGACGAAAATCGGCCGTGGTGCGCGAATACAAGATCTCAACTAACCGGTGCAGAAAAGCATTGCGGCTGATGCGCGTACCCACCGCGAACCTGAATACCGAGTTGGCAAAATCTTCCGGGTTACCCATGCCATAGATGCAGGAAATGGACGATACCACGATCACGTCCCTCCGGCCCGACATTAGCGCCGAGGTGGTACGGATCCGCAGTTTTTCTATCTCATCATTGATCTGTAAATCTTTTTCGATATAAGTGTTTGAGGATGGGATAAAAGCTTCGGGCTGGTAATAATCGTAGTAGGATACAAAATAGTTCACCGCGTTTTCAGGGAAGAACTGCTTAAACTCACCGTACAATTGCGCCGCCAGTGTTTTATTGTGGCTTAAAATCAAGGTAGGCTTTTGCGTTTGCTCAATCACATTGGCAACGGTAAATGTTTTACCCGAGCCGGTAACACCTAACAGGGTTTGGTAATTATCGCCATTATTTATGCCTTCAACCAGTTGCCTGATGGCTTCGGGCTGGTCGCCGGTAGGTTGGTAGTGTGATGTTATTTTAAAATCCATTAGTAGATTTGAGTATTGAGATATGAGTATTGAGACATATCATAGGATAATATAGATAAGTGCCATCGGTGTAATTAATTTACCAATCGGTGTAATCCTACAAAAACAAAAATAACAAATACTAAGCCAATAAAAAAGGGGAACCAACCCGTGGCCCCCCTAAAATCAAACCTTATATAAACATTAGTAAACTAATGCTACATATAGTATACGCTCAAGTATCCAAAATAGTTTACCCCTATCATTTTTTTACATAAAGATGAAGTAGTTAACTTATAGAAAACTTTCTATCATCGGTCGATAAATACTATAAGATAACGATCTTTTCGGCCATAGGGCACGGCAGAAGATTTTTTCGGCTTACGCGCCTTTGCGTGAGATTTTTCGATTCCCGCACCGGCGAACTCTGCGAATATCACCCCTTATATTAACTTTGCAACACAAATAAAAAACACATTTTCCATTGTACATCTCCCATCTTCCATGACCAAATACCGCCATCTCTTCTTCGACCTCGACCATACCATCTGGGATTTTGATAAAAACGCCGAAGAAACCCTGCATGAGCTATTTGTAACATATAAGCTTAACGATCTGGGCCTTAACTCAGCAGATGTTTTTATCGAAACTTATACCCGCAACAATCACCAGCTTTGGGCCGAATACCATTTAGGCAAGATCAGTAAAGAAACCTTACGGGAGATGCGATTCAAAAAAACATTTTTGGAGCTTGGCCTTAGCGCCGATGTAATACCCAATGAATTTGAAGACGATTATGTGCGCATTTGCCCAACCAAAACCAATTTGTTTGAAGGCGCGCACCAAACGCTGCAATATCTCCACAAAAAATATACGCTGCATCTAATAACCAACGGGTTTAAGGAGTCGCAGGAGCTAAAGGTGACGGGGACGGATATCAAGAAATACTTCGACCAGATCATCGTCTCCGAAGATGTGGGTGTTAACAAGCCCGACCCGGCAATTTTTGCGCATGCCTTAAATGTGGCCGGTGCCGATAAACAAAGCAGCCTGATGATCGGCGACAGCCTGGAAGCCGATATAATGGGCGCTTTAAATTTCGGCATGGATGCCATTTATTTTAACCCTGCCGGGCTGGATAAACCAGCCAATGTACCTTTGCAGATTAACAGTTTAAATGAGTTAACTTTGTTGTTATGAGCATCGCATCTGATAAAAAAGCACTCGAAGAATCGTTGCAGCAATACCGCAAAAAGCTGGATGAAATACCCGACGAGCTGTTTAACAAAATACCTCCCGGCGGTGGTTGGAGCTACGGCGAGCTTTACTGCCACATTCTGCAAGCTAACCTGGGCTCATTTACCGCTATCGAAAAATGCATTAACGGCACGGGCATAACCGATAATAAATCATTAGGCTTACGTGCCCGCATTATTTTTTTTACCGGCCGTTTTCCACCTTTCCGCATCAAAGCGCCAAAAGCTCTAGCCGCCATAGTAACCAATATGGATAAAGAAGAATCGCGTAATAACCTGGTTAAAGTAAAGCGCCGTATCGATCAGTTGATCCCCGGCATCAGCAAATCATCCTCATTTATCAAAGTAAAACATCCGCGTTTGGGTCTGCTTAATGCTAAACAATGGCTGCGTTTTATCAATATCCACACCAGGCACCATTTAAAGCAATTAGAACGGATAAATAAAAATTTTCAATCAGCCTGAAACTTTTAACATTTAATAGCGTCTTAACATTCAGATAATCTGAAATATAGATATTTGTAAAACGTTATATACAATGTATCAGGAAATTATACATTTATTTGAAGTAGGCTTTTTGTTGATCCTGGTCGGCATATTTTACATCAGCCCTTTCGAATTCAGAGTTGATGAGGAAGACGACGACGAGTAATCGCAGGCACAGCCACTCCTATCTTTCAACCGGCTTTTTCGGCCGTAACGCAATTTTCACCCTTATACTTTACCCTAAATTTATTTAATGGCAAAGCGCGAAGTAGATATCGTAGTTATTTCTGATGTGCATTTAGGTACTTACGGATGCCAGGCAAAAGAGCTGTTGCGTTACTTAAAAAGCATCAAGCCAAAAATTCTGATCCTTAACGGCGATATCATCGATATCTGGCAGTTCAGCAAATCGTATTTCCCCGAGGCGCATACTAAAGTGTTGCGCCGCATACTCAAATTTGTTACCGAGGGCGTACCCGTGTACTATCTTACCGGGAATCACGATGAAATGCTGCGCAAATTTGCCGATTTTAATATGGGTAGCTTTCAGCTATCAAACAAAGTGATATTGAATATTGACGGCAAAAAAGCCTGGATATTTCACGGTGATGTTTTTGATGTGACGATGCAGCACTCCAAATGGCTGGCTAAGCTTGGCGCGGTAGGGTACGATACGCTCATCATCATTAACAGCATGGTAAATTGGTGCCTTACGACGATAGGTCGCCAAAAAATGAGCTTTTCGCAAAAAATAAAAGCTAAGTTTAAAGATGCCGTTAAGTTTATCGATCAATTTGAGCAAACTGCGGCCGACCTTGCCGTTGAAAAAAAATATGATTATGTAATTTGCGGCCACATACACCAGGCCGAAATCAGGCAGATATATGCTACTGACAGCACCAGCTCGGTACTGTACCTTAACTCGGGCGATTGGGTAGAAAGCCTTACATCGCTCGAATACCTTAACGGCGAATGGAAAATATATCACTACAAAGCCGACGATTACAAAATTGAGGTTGAAGATGACGACAAAACCGACCAGGAAGACCTTGACGCCAAAATGAATGTGATCGATCTGCTGGAACGTTTTAAACAGGAGAGCCATTAATTAAAAAAGCTGTCTATCTTTACCGCCTCACAAGCTATGAAAATATTATATGCCATACAGGGTACCGGCAACGGCCATATCAGCCGTGCGCGCGAGGTTGCGCCCTTATTGCAGCAATACGGCGAGCTCGATCTGTTGGTTAGCGGCACCGAAGCCGAGATGTCGTTATCGCAGCCGCTTAAATACCGTTTACACGGGGCAAGCTTTGTATTCGGTAAAAGCGGAGGCATTGATAAATGGGCAACCTATAAACTAATGGATCTGAGCCAGTTATGGCACGATATGCATGCTATACCGTTAAAACAATACGATATTATTGTTAATGATTTTGAACCCGTAACCGCCTGGGCCTGCCGCTTACAGAAGGTAGAGTCGATATCGCTTAGTCACCAATGCTCGTTTGTATCAAAAAACACACCACGGCCAAAAAAAATGGAACTTTGCCGAAGTGTTTTTTAAATATTACTCCCCCACCGATCATCATATCGGTTTTCACTTTGATCGCTACGACGATTTTATCCATACACCGGTAATCCGGAG
>Ga0207098_10559_pt1 | contig 10652 bp, 10 predicted proteins | sample Alteio_BWMinHeat_84_FD_153548 | JGI IMG/M metagenome (GOLD analysis project Ga0207098, IMG submission 153548) | Enriched cells from forest soil in Barre Woods Harvard Forest LTER site, Petersham, Massachusetts, United States -... | ecosystem: Environmental > Terrestrial > Soil > Temperate forest >...
TCCTCATTTCGCACCATCGCACGCACCGCTTTGCCTTGCTTCAACAGCAGTTCGGTGACCGTGCGCCCTATCGCGCCGACGCGGCCAGCCGCGCCTGTGACCAGAATGGGATTTGGCATGATTGATTCCTCCTAATGTGTTCAACCCAGTCAAACGTCAGATTTGTTGCCTAAATCAGCCCGGCGGTCTGAATGTGGCGCGCAATTCCTCATCAAATAGCTTCCGTTTCTTTTACGCGACAAAGGCACGATCCGTCCTCGAAACGCGCATGGCGACGCATATTGAGTGAGATAACTCATCAAGTGTCCAGATTCCGGTCGCAATGCCGACGTATCGTTGCTAATCGACGAGAACATAGATCACTGGGCTCGCCAATGCGCATGGCCCTATAGGCCACCCCACCCGTGCCTCTTTGTCATTGCGTAGCCGTATTGAGCAGAGTCTCGATCTTCGCGTCGAGATCCTCGGCGACCAAGAGAGCCGCCACACTCCCGACACTCGACGATTGCAGTTCCTCATTGACGCGCAAGAGAATCGGGGTATTGGCCGGAAGCTCGACATTCGAGCCTTTAGCGATAAAAGCATTGTAGATCTGCATGGCAGCCCCGTAGTAGCCGAAGCCTGCGGCCGTGGCTGCAGATGCTTGTGCGGCTCCGGCGCCGAGCAGTCCGAAACCTTTATCACCATTTCCCGCTCGTGACCAAGCTGTCGAATTAGTAAGCGCCGCTGAGGCGCCGATGAGAGAGAGAGGCGCTCGCAACTGAGTCAAGATCGATGTTGTTGCCTTTATATCTCCTTCTTGGCCGATAGCAAGGGCTTGGAAACCAGCAGCCTCGATCTCTGTGACAGTCGCACTCAAGCTGCTGGCTGTCCCATCGGGTGTCAGCACGGAATGAAAGGAGAACAGAAGAGCACCATTCCTCTTCATCCAACCAGCGGATTTAGCTTTGCTCACCGTGCCTTCGAGCTTTGTGCCCGCGGGATAAAGCAGAAAGTGGTCCGCGTTGTAATACGGCTGTGAGACAACAGCCTCGATCGACGCCCCGCGTGCAATCATCTGTGACTTCAAAGGCGTCAAAAGACGTAGCCGTAGGTAGTTTTCGCCGGATGGCGGATCGACATCTGCTTGTGACTGAACGGGCACTGGCATCGTAATCGGATCGAGCAAAACCGCATCGAAGATCGTACCCTGATCGAGATATTCGGGATGATATGGCAGGCTTCTAAGAGTTGCTTCGTGGAGTCGTTGCAGCTTGTTTGGTTCCCGGAGAGGCTCCGCCGCGTCCTTTACCATGTCGCGAACGCCAGGACGTTGAGACTTGGGGAGATATTTTGTTGTCTTCAAGCCACTTACCCCAACCGTTGTGTCGGTATGGATCGGCAGCGAATTTCCGTCAGAGAGAACCAGATGGTCGAACGTTACATTCGCAGCCCGGGGAGGCGTGAAATCACCGCTTAAGAGTCGCCCAGTCCGCTTGCTCAAAGGCGCTGTCGAGACGGACGAGACGTGTCCTTCAATCGTCGATCCCTTGGGGACAGCGAGGACCGTTCCGATGTACACCGGCTCCACTAGTCTCGCGGTAATTGGTTCGCCTGCTTTGGTGATGCGCAGACCTTTATCAAGCCTGCACCGAAAATCATTACCCGACCCCACAACGATCGCATTGGGGGGAAGTTGATCTTCCTGCGCGACCGCGGGCGAAATACCTGCGGTCAAAAATGAAAACGAGACGAGCAAGGCCGTGACGTGCGACTTCATAGTTCACCTTATGCAGCATTGGACAAACGCTGCCCACGCTGAGATTCCCTTCATATCGTTAAGCGTCGAGAGTTGATGGTTCCGCCGTTAGAACTGTGAACCGCCATCGGGCGTGCTGCTGCAACAAGGCCAGGATGCTGACTCCCGAGCTGTCAGGTTCGTGGTGACGATTTCGGAATCGATAAGCAATGCAGCATGGTTCCAAACCCGTGGGTCATTCTCAATTTCGTGATGTGGTTTGTTAAATGTTCGAGCGAACCAAGGATAGTTATTGCAATTAATTGAGTGGCCCTCATAAGTCATGTGAAGGTTTCCGATGATCTTTGTTTGAGCCGGGTCGGCTGCGAATATCTCTGCGCGTCCATGAAGCGGCCCGCCCGACTGGTAAAAATTGATCGCCTTTACCACGTTTGCTGGGATCTTCGAATTATCACGGCCCAATTTTGCAATACTATCCACCTGAACTGTGAGCAGAACCGGAATGCCCCTTTTTCCTAACTCTCGAGCGAATACCACCGTTTCTGTAGCACCCCAACTGTGTCCATAGATGATGATTCTCGCGTCCTCTTTTTCAGCAGACGAAAGAGTGCCGTCTCCATTGCCGTCGAGGAGGCGCTGGACTTCTTGAAGAGCTTTCCTGCCGTGGTGATTTCCAAACACCTCGGCATGAATGTCGGAACGATAATGGTCTCGAAGATACTGGGCGAACTGCACTTCAGGATGTTTTTGGTCATTGCTCCGGGCGAACCCACCCATAAATCCGATCACTATCACTCTTGGGGCATTGCCGCCGTTCTCGACCGCGGCATGGCTGTCCGGTGAAGCCGTGTCGACGGCACTCCGCAAGACGAGAGTAAGCGCCTCCTGCATCGCGAGGCCACGGGGAACATCCGCCTGCGACTGCGCAGTTTGTGCCACGGCACTAAAGGAAACGCACACGACCAGCAGAAATAGCAGAAATGCGAGCTGCCTTCCGGTGGTTCCGGGATACCGGTGAAAGGTGATGACATGAGAGCGGGGCTCTTTGTTGATGGACCCAAAAGCGGCAGAATCACCGCTGTCTGGAAATCCCCGGCCGGAGACCGCGGCAGAGAAGGCGAGCACAGACGCGAAAAGTGCCGGGGTCCGGATGGTGGTTGGTGCGGTTTGTCTTTCGGCGGACGGCATGTTGTTGCTCCTCACCTGAAAAGGGTGTAAACTTAAAGAGACCGAACGGTCTCTTTTGCACTATGAGATTCTGGGCGGCTATTCGCGGATTCTTTTTTATGGGCCGCGTGGATTGTGAGGCATGGTATGACAAAGGGCGAGGTAACACGGCAGAAAATCGTTGAGCAGGCAGCCCCGCTGTTCAATCGGCTTGGGTATGCCGGCTGCTCGATTCACGACATCTTGGCGGCTACGGGGCTGGAGAAGGGCGGCCTTTATCGGCACTTCAGCAGCAAGGAAGAATTGGCCGAGGAAGCGTTTCGTTATTCGTTGGCGCGGGTGACTGAAGCGCGGTGGGAAGGAATTGAAGAGGTCGAGGGATCGGTAGAAAAGCTTCGTTTCCTCGTTCGCCGCTTTGTGGACATCCGGTCCATCTTTCCCGGTGGATGCCCGGTGATGAATACAGCAATCGATGCCGACGATGGGAATCCGGCGCTTCGGAAGCTGGTGCAAAAGGCCGTACAGGAATGGAAGGGCAAGATCGTTCGTATTGTAAAGACGGGGATCGAGCGGGGTGAAATCCGCGCCGAAATTGAGCCGCGCAGCATTGCGAATGTCGCGATTGCGGCACTGGAAGGAGCGCTTATGATCAGCCGGCTGGAAGGGAGCCGGATTGCGGTGAACGACGCGGAGACCATGCTAGATAAGGTCTTGGTTGATCTGCGATCTGCGCAGTAACCTTGGAAATAGACATTCGCGGCCGGCACATTCGGCTGCGGGCTGAAAGCAAACGCAAGCCAAATCGTTAGACCCATCTGATGAGCCCAACCCGGAATGAAAGGGAGGTGCACGGAAAATGGCAAATGAACTTCTTCAGAAGGCTTTTGAGGCACACGGCGGCTTGGACCAGTGGCGCCGTTTTGCGACTGTGCGGGCAACGATTATCACTGGGGGGCAAATATTCGGGATGAAGGGCACGCCCCAGGATCCAACCCCTCGCCGCATGACGGTGGCAACAAAGCGCGAATGGGCCTCAGTCACCCCGTATGGCGCTGATGATCAACGTACCGATTTCACGGCGAACCGGATCGCCATCGAGAAAATGGACGGGACCGTTGTCAAAGAACGGCTCCATCCGTCGGAGCACGCAGAGGGAAAAGCTGTCGATGCTCCATGGGATGTTCTCGATCGAGCCTACTTCAATGGTTACGCTCTGTGGACATACCTGACTACACCTTTCCATTTCGCAATGCCTGGCTTCGCCGTTCAGGAAATAGATCCGTGGCGCGAAGGTGACGAAGTATGGCGAGGCCTCCGTGTCACCTATCCGTCGAACATCGCGAGCCACAGCAGGGAGCAGGACTTCTACTTCGGTCCTGACTTTCTGCTTCGCCGGCATGACTACCATGTGGAAGCCTCCGGAGGCTTCGCGGCGGCGCAATATGTTTTCGACTCCGTGACCGTACAGGGAATCAATCTTCCCGCGAAGAGGCGCGCTTATATGAGGGACGAACGCCTCGCGCCGATTCATGATCGGCTGATGGTCTCGATCGACCTCTCAGATATTTCTTTTTCATAGTCGAGGAAGACACGCTCTTTATGCATAGCGCGCCCGTTGTTTCGCTGAAATCCGGAACCTGGCGCTAAGCCGGCTTCCCGTTCCCAATTCAGCTATCGTTGAAGTAGTCGGGCGGATTGGAGGTCCGAATTGGAAACCCACGGGCGTCTTCGCACCTTTGCAGAGACTGTCGGAGGAATCATGAAGCTCGCAGGTAAACGATGGCCTCACGACTGCCTGATCGCTCAATGCCTGTCAGGAGGATCAGCGAAGCCTAATCGAGGTGCCGCCGAACTCTCCTGTTCAGGGCAAAAACTGAGACATAGATTTCAGAGGACGAAGGTATCTCCGATGAACAGCGCTCGCCGCGCATTCGTGGAGGTTAAGTTGTAGGTTATCCTCAATACCGGAGGGTTCATGGATACGCAGATGATCGTTGCTGAGATCGACGCCGAGATATCACGGCTGCTGCAGGTGAAGGCGTTACTGACCGGAACCAACGCAGCCGAGAATCGAAGATCGGGCCGCAACAGCATGGCCGGTAGCTCTGAAAAGAAACGCAAGCTGAGCGCCGAGGCGCGTGAGAGGATCGCAGCAGCGCAGAGGGCCCGCTGGGCGAAATCGAAGTAACTCTTCAGCAGTGCCAGCCCCCAAGAAAGCCACTAGGGCCAAGCCTGCCGCAAAGAGCGCAAAAAAGCGCACGGTGAGTCCTGAGGCGCGTGCAAGGATGGCGGCCGGGCAAAAGGCCCGTTGGGCAAAAGTAAAAAGGGCCGGGCAAGAGGCGGCACGCGGCGCTGCAAATTCACGAGCTTTAAGGGGTGCCATTCCCGCCAAAGGTGCCCGAAAGTCTGTTCCGGCAAAGAAAGCTCGTTCCGCACAGAGAGCTAATGCGCCGAATAAGAAGGCTCCAGTCGCACCGCCTGCTCCGGCTACGCCAGAACCTGCAGTCTTGTAGCCCTTCGGCAGAGGACCAGCCTGGAAACACGCCTTGGCGATTCATCACCGACTGAGAAAATGAGGCCGCCAACTTCCGGATTGGCGATGATCCGGATTTACCGAACGAACGAATGTCCTCAGAGCTCTGCAGGCGGGAGCCGGATTCGCCCATCGGGACTTGGCTCACGATTAGAGTCAAAAAGGCTATACCTTTCCCATAACCATGGTGATCACGGCTGCGGAAGAACCTCAAGGAGGAACATCACGATCCATTTACAATTGGCGAAATATGAGATGAATCGAAAATCCAGTTGAGCACCACAGATCCCGCGAGGGAGGACGCTATGGTCGAGACGAGCAGTTCGAAACATCCGAGGTTGAGTGGAGTGGCAGCGATCGCCACCGCGATGGGCGCCGTCGCAATAGGAGCATTCGCTATCGGGGCGCTCGCAATCGGACGATTGGCGATCCGTCACATTGCCATTGAGAGGGCCAAATTAAAATCTCTTGAGATTCAGGATTTGACCGTGACACGGCTGAGCGTCGCCGAAGTCACGGTCATTGACTCGATCAAGCTACCGGACAGTAACAATCGCAAGATCACATCATGACTGGATAACAGCTGTGTTGGGAGTCGATCCGCAACAACGTGACGGAGGAATCATGTCTCGAGAATCAAGAATGTTCGCCGGAATCCTTCTCATCGTTCTGCCTTCAGTGATGTATGGAGGCCTCACTCTTCTCGGCATGCTAACTGGAAACACTCCCGGCTATCTCGATAATCCGCTTCGACAAAATCTCTGGCGCGCCGGGCATGCTCATGCCGGTGTCTACCTTGTTCTATCGCTCGTCATGCTTCGTTATGTTGACGAAGCGGCGCTTTCGCCCTTTTGGAAGTGGTTTGCCCGATCGGGGGTGCCGATCGCAGCAATTCTGATTCCCGCCGCGTTCTTTCTTTCGGTCGTCTCCCCAACGTCGACCCACCCGAATGGCCTGATAAATCTCGCCTATGTTGGCGCGTTATTCCTCGCTGCGGCCGTTCTAACCCTCGGAGTAGGTTTGATCCGCGCCGCACGCGTCATGGAAAGATGATGCGCGGCGCTCGGCCGACGCAAACGCCTCCCGGTGCTCCTCAGGGCTTCGCCTGCATCGATCTGTCGCTAAGGCGATCAATGACCAGCTTCGGAATGATGAGACCTAAGCTCATCGCCAAAAGGATAGACATGGCGGTGACGCCGTCGGCGATTGTCGCGTTTATGAGTCCCAACGTCGTATGCGAGCCGTCGGCAAGTTGTACAAGCCCACTCGCCATCCTGAATAGGAAGACACCCGGAATCATCGAAACTACGGAAGCGAAGCCGATGGCCGCGAACGGCATGTGCCAACGGCGCGCGACTGGAGTGAGGATCAGCGCGACGATCAGACAAGCGACCAAGGCGCCGATCGCGGCGCCAGCGCCAATCACAGCAAGTAGCCACCATCTCAGAGCCTGAGCCAGCATGCCGACCGCCACCGGCCAAGGGAGCATGCGCAGCGGCGTGGAAAAGAAGATACTGTAGGCGGCAACAGCGATGCCAGCGGCGATCGTATCGAGCCACAGGGGTACAGCTCTACTGGCCTGATCTACCGGTAGCGAAACGCCCAGAAGCGAGAGTCCGAGCAGCATCCCGGTGGAGATCGCAATGACGATGAGTCCCGCAAAGAGCATGCGGGCTGCGCCGAGATGGATACGGCCCTTGATGAGATCCATCGCGCCGTTGAGGACGGGTGGTCCGGGCACGAGGACCATGCATGGGCAAACCGCGACGAGGCGCAGTGATGAGCTCAACTGGTATCGAACCGCCAGCGCTCCGATAACGCCAGTGAGCAAAGCCGCGCCGAATGGTTGCAGGAAGACGTTTGCGCTCAAGCGCGCCAAGCCGCGGCGAAGAACAGCGCCGGCTCCCGCACTCACGAAAATGAGAGCCGCCGCGGGTAGGTGTTGGACACCGAAGATCACCGCCAACGCCACGGCTCCCGCCGCTGCTGCAAGTGCGAACAGCCAGGTCGGCGACAGAGGCTCTTGTAAGGCCGCGCGGATCGCCTCCTTCGCGGCTGCGGGCGCAAGTCGACCGGTGGTGAGATCCGTAATTATGCGCATCGTAGAAGCTACGCGACTCATGGCCACGCCGGTGGGATAGGCAGTGACGATGGAGATCCGTCTTGCGCCGCTGGCGGTGACGATGTCTTGGGCTTTGAGTTGCAGCTCTCCCCAGCGCGGCATGATTTCAGCGCGTAATCCGAGAGTGTGTCCGAGGCGCTCGGCCGAAGCTACAACTTGGTCGGTAGACTGACCGTTGATGTATTGAACGCGGGCAACGGCGAGGACAAGATCGGCACGGTCCTCCAAGGTCATGGCGTCGTTATTCCAATCCCGATCCATAAAGCGGCTTTATGCGGGATCCGGAATGAAGTGAGTATCCGCGCCTTCCTTGAAGACCACGTAAGCCCGCTTCCATGGCTCGTCGTTGACTAAACGCCATTTGTGGCCGGAGCCGGTATTATCCTCTGCTACTAAAATCTCACCAGGATGGATCGTGAATGTCTCGCCGCTCACGGTCGTAAACTCGAGTACACCAGCTAACGTAATGACGTACTGAGTTGTAGGAGCATCGTGCCAGTCCAGCGATGAATGCGCCGGCGTTTCCTTGAAAAGGATGGATTCCGCTTCGACGACGCTACCCACGCTTACGCTGCCGCGCGCCACATGGGAATTTCCATCGGAAAGGGTATAGAGACGATACGCTCGGATCATTGTGCGATCTCCGTCACGTTATTGATCTTTAATACTGCTGCAGTCTCCGCCCGCACCCGCTGACACAGGGCCACATTCTCGGCGAGAGATTGACCGTAGGAAGGGATCATCTCGTTCAGTTTGGCTAACCATCCACCATCCTTCAATTTTTCTGCGAAGCAACGCTTGATGACTTCAAGCATGATCCATACTGACGTGGAAGCACCAGGCGAAGCGCCCAGCATCGCAACGGTGGAACGATCGGCTGCGCTGACAAGCTCCGTGCCAAATTGCAGGATGCCGCCGTGGGTTGGATCCTTCTTGATGATCTGCACTCGTTGTCCCGCTACTTCGATCTTCCAATCGTCCTCCTTTGCATTCGGATAGAACTCGCGGAGTGCGGCGAACCGCTCCTTCGGGGACTCGAGGACCTGGCCTATCAGATATTCGGTGAGAGCCACGTTATCTCTGCCGACGGCCAGCATCGGCAGTAAATTTTCCGGGTCGATGGAGCCGAAGAGATCGAGATAGGATCCATGCTTGAGAAACTTCGTAGAAAATCCTGCATAAGGACCGAAAAGCAAAGAAACCTTTCCTTCAACGTGGCGCCGATCAAGATGAGGCACCGACATTGGAGGCGATCCGGTCGAGGCCTTGCCGTAAACCTTCGCATCGTGGCGACCGCTCACTACAGGATCGTCGCAGCGAAGCCAGATACCACTTACCGGAAACCCGGCGTAGCCACGCCCCTCGGGAATTCCGGATTTTTGCAGCAGTGGCAGCGATCCGCCGCCCGCGCCGATGAAGACGAATCCGGCCTGGACATCCCGCTGCTCACCGCTTTTTTCGTCCCTGATTCGCACGTTCCATAGTTTTCCCTCACGGCGCAGATCCTGCACTCGACTGAAAAAGTGAATGCAGAATCCATCCTGATCTCGTAAGGAATCGAGGAGATCTTTTGTAAGGGCGCCATAATCCACGTCAGTCCCGGCCCGCATTCGCGTCGCCGCAACTTGCTCGGCTGGATCGCGCCCTTCCATGACCAGCGGGAACCATTCCTCGAGCTGCTTCTTGTCATCGGAATGTTCCATCCCGTGATAAAGAGGATGAGCAGTGAGCGCCTCGAAGCGTTTTTTGAGAAACGCGACATTCTCCGATCCGCGAACAAAACTGCAGTGAGGTACGGGATGAATAAAGGACTGAGGGTCTTTGACCGCTCCCTTTTTCACCAAATAGGCCCAGAGTTGACGGGACAGATCGAACTCGGTGTTAACCTGCAGAGCCTTGGAGATGTCGATGTTGCCGTCATTTTTCTGCGGAGTGTAGTTCAGCTCACAGAGTGCTGCATGGCCGGTGCCAGCATTGTTCCATGCATTCGAGCTTTCCTGTGCTTCGCTGCCCAGGACTTCGTAAATCTCGATCTTCAGGCTGGGATCAAGTTCTTTCAGGATCACTGCCAGCGTTGTGCTCATGATGCCTGCGCCGATAAGAACGACATCAGGATGGCTTGTGGATAGAATGGGTGTTGCCATGCTATTTCTCCTGCTGGTCATTTAGCTGCTGCGACGTAGGGCTTAACCATCTTCGCCGGATCGACCACACAGTCGAACTCAGCCTCCGTCACAAAGCCCAGTTGCAACGCGGCGGCCTTCAGCGTGAGATCGTTGTCCAGCGCGTAATGCGCAATCTTCGATGCCTTGTCATAGCCAATGACGGGGGAGAGTGCAGTCACCAGCATCAGGGAGCGGTCCACATATTCCTTGATTTTCTTCAGATTTGGCTTCGTCCCCTCGATCAGGAATTTCCGGAAGTTGGTGCATCCATCGGTCATGATCGTGAGGGAGTGCATCACGTTGAAGATGATGAGAGGCTTGTAGACGTTCATCTCCAGGTAGCCGCCTGCGCCGCCGAAGCCTACGGCAACGTCGTTGGCCATCACCTGCACGGCGATCATGGTCAGCGCCTCAGCCTGAGTTGGATTAACTTTGCCCGGCATGATCGAAGACCCCGGCTCGTTTGCCGGGATGACCAACTCGGCGAAGCCGGCGCGCGGGCCGCAAGACATCAGCCGAATATCATTGGCGATTTTGTAGAGCGAGACCGCGAGAGTGCGAAGTGTGCCTGAGAGCTGTACCAGCGCATCATGGGCGCCCTGCACCGTGAATTTGTTCGACGCGCTGACAAACGGCAAGCTGGTAAGCTTCGCAATTTCGGCAGCGGCGGCTTCGCCGAATCCCGGAGCTGCATTGATACCAGTTCCTACCGCCGTGCCGCCAAGCGCGAGGCTGTACACGCCTTTCAAGGCATCCTCGATGCGCTCGATATTGTCACTAAGCATGCCTGAGTAACCCGACCATTCCTCGCCGAGCGTGAGCGGCGTGGCGTCCTGCATGTGGGTGCGGCCGATCTTCACGATGTCCTTCCACTCGTCGGCCTTCGCTACGATCGCATCGCGCAGGGCCTTCACTGCCGGTATCAGT
>Ga0207098_10349_pt1 | contig 10649 bp, 7 predicted proteins | sample Alteio_BWMinHeat_84_FD_153548 | JGI IMG/M metagenome (GOLD analysis project Ga0207098, IMG submission 153548) | Enriched cells from forest soil in Barre Woods Harvard Forest LTER site, Petersham, Massachusetts, United States -... | ecosystem: Environmental > Terrestrial > Soil > Temperate forest >...
ACCACGCTGACGCATAACACGAAATTGACGCTGGTTGTGCAGTAAAGGCCTGCTGGTTTCGGTTAGGGAGCGCAGGGTGTCCCCTGGAGTTGGCCACGCTGCGACTTGCGGGAATGAAAGAACTTATAGCGGCAACCGGGCGATAAGTATATAGTAATAGTACTAGTGTGACGCCGCAGGTCGCGAACTGAGGACGACGAGCAGGTCCCGGCACCCCGCAGATGCCGCCTGCCTAGAGGTGCACCAATGGGAGTCCTTCTTAGAAGCGTTTCTGCTGTCGCCTTTTTTCTCTTCCTATCTTCCCCCGCACAAGCGCAAGGTCAGAACCTTTTCTTTGTCCCTCCGACCTTTCCCGGCTCCGGCCAGAGGGTGATGGCCGACTTCAACGGCGACGGGAAACTCGACCTCATCAGCTCTGACGGTACGGTATTGTTGGGCAATGGGGACGGCACTTTCACTCAAGGTACGAGCATAGGAGCGCATGACTTCATCGGCACGGCCGATTTCAACGGCGATGGCAAGCCGGACCTAGTGGTCACTTCGGCGAGCACGAACACCTTTTCGGTGCTGTTGGGCAAGGGCGATGGCACGTTTCAATCGCCTATCGTCACCGCGGTTTCGTCGCCGCTGTCGTCTCTGTTGGTGGGCGATTTGAATGGCGATGGAAAACCCGACGTTTTGGCGTTGCCGAACCTCTCCACCACTTTTTTCAGCTACCTGGGAAAAGGAGATGGAACGTTTGCCGCCGGAGTGAATTCCGGCGTCCAAGCAGTCACTTTGCTGGCAGACTTTAATGGCGATCACAAGTTGGACGTGGTTTTTTCGGGAGGCGTACAACTGGGGAAAGGCGACGGGACCTTCCAGGCGGTGCTACCTTTCACGGTTGGAACGTTTGCCCCGACGGCGTATGAGGCGCTAGGGGACTTCAACGGGGACGGCAAACTGGACTTGGTGATTTCCGCGGCGGGCACTGCAGCTGCGCCGCCGCTGACGCAGGTTTTGCTGGGCAAGGGCGACGGCACGTTTCAGGCGCCTGTGCAGGTGGGTAACACTGGAGGCTTTGTTGCGGCGGGGGATGTCAACGGAGACGGTAAGGCTGATCTCGTCATCGAGGCGTTTCCCTTCGTCCAGGCGTTCCTGAGTAACGGGGACGGCACGTTCAAAGCCGAGCCCATCAATAGCCTTGATGTCACAGGCTTTCCACCGGGGGACACACCCTTGGCTGGCGACTTCAACGGAGACGGGAAGGTGGATTTGGCTGTCAGTAACACGATGTTGCTGGGCAATGGAGACGGCACGTTTCAGGCGGACCTGGGCATTCCGTCTGTAGGAGAAACAGGGATCTCCGCCGACCTCAACGGGGACAAGCTCCCAGACTTGGTTTTGCTGACTGTTCCGCAAACCTCGCCGTCCGAGACGATGGACATCTGGTTGAATGATGGCAAGGGCGGCCTGACTTTGGCCCATACCTACTCAGTGCCTTTGAGCTTCGCCCTTGGGGCCGTCGACGCCGTCGGCGCGGCTGTCGACCTCAATGGGGACGGCAAAGTTGATCTGGCCTTGTACTCCACGATAGTAAGGTTGGGTGGAGGGCCGTGGGGTCTTATTGTTATGTTGGGAAACGGCGACGGCAGTTTTGGGGCACCGATAACCATGGCGGGAAGCGGCTCCGGAAGCGTAACCGGGTTCGTGGTGGCAGACCTGAACGGGGACAAGAAGCCGGACATCATTGTGGTAGTTAGCGGGCCGGGACTGCTTGGAAGTGGCTCGGTTTTTGTGTTCCTGGGCAACGGGGATGGGACGTTTCAGGCACCGGTTCAGTACTTTGCGGGTAACAGTGACGGCAATGTCGTAGCAGCCGACTTTAACAAGGACGGCAAGATGGATATTGCCGTGGGGACATCGAATGGCATAGCGCTCTTGCTGGGCAACGGAGACGGGACGTTCCAGCCAGCAACCATAATCGCGAGCAACCTAGGCTCGAACTATTCTCGATGGCTGGTCACCGCCGACCTTAACGGCGATGGTAGTCCGGACTTAATCGCGTCCGGCACTAGCGCTTTTCAAGTGTTTCTCGGGAAGGGTGATGGCACCTTCAACGCGCTGACTCCTGTGGTCGATTCCACGAATTCTGTCCTCCCATTGGTCGATTTTAATGGCGACGGCAAGCTTGATGCGCTCTGTTTTGCCGGCGCGGCATTAGGCTTCCGCCTAGGCAACGGGGATGGAACCTTTGGGAACTTCCTGCCCGTGGTACCCACGTTGGCGCCCTCAACGTTCGAGGCCGTCAGCGATTTCAACGGAGACGGTAGGCCCGACCTCGCGCTGATCAATTCGGGACTGACTTGGCTGTTCAACACCGGCAAGCAACTGACGCCGGACTTTCAGCTGTCCGCCTCTGCCCTTTCGCCGGCGAGCGTTGCCCCGGGGAGCTCGACGACCGCCTCGCTAACGTTGACGCCCACGGGCGGATTCAACGGCAGCGTGGCGTTTACGTGCTCGGGATTGCCGAGCGGCGCGAAGTGCAACTTTACGACGTCTTCGATGCCGACTGGAACCACAGCCACTCTCACGATTAGCACGACAGCTCCCTCTATGGCCTTATTGATTCCCTCTAGGTTTGATTCCCTCGGAAGGGCGGATCAGTTGACGCCGATCATACTTAGTCTGCTGGCGATGACAATGGCTTGGTGTTTGTATCTGTGGCATCGAAACCAGCGAACGCGCTGGGCTCCGGTTTTGGCTATCGCCGTTTTGATTTGCATCGGCATGACCATCACTGCCTGCGGGGGCGGTAGCTCCGGAGGAAGCGGAGGGGGCGGCGGTGGTGGAGGCGGGAGCACGAGCACGGGAACGCCGGCTGGAAGCTACCCCATAGTCGTGTCTGCCAGTGCGATATCCGGATCAACTACGCTTACACACACTACGCAACTTACTCTGGTGGTGCAGTAACGGATCTGTCTATTCGGCAACGGTGAGCACTCCGTGCGGTGATCTCTAGGCATCACTTCTTTGTTGTGGGGGCCACAAAGCCCAACTAAGCGGCAAATACCTGACTTAGGGTCTCCTTGACGTGGGCCGCCGTTGCTTTCTGGTTTGGATGGCAATACTGCCATCACGCGTTGATAAACCGACGGTCAGCGTGGAGGCCGAGCCACGAGCAGATCGCTTACGCTCGTCATGTTCGTCTGCGTCGGGTAGGTTCCGACGAAAGGCTTGAGGACCAAGTTGTTCTTGCTCGCGATGCCTTTCTGGAGGCTGCCGGCATCGGTTAGGCTGACCATCTGAATGCCGAAATTTCCTGTTCCGGCACCACCCGTCAGTCGAGGCGAGTCGATGGTAATGTTGTAACAGCCGAGATAATTAATCGCCGCATTGTTCGCAGGCGTGTTTGGCCTCATGTAGCCGGCAACGTAATTGGTCACGATACCATCGTGGCCGCCATAGATGCACTGCAACTGCGAGCTTGAGGATGCGCCGAGATTGATGTTGTTGAACTGGAAAAAGCCCGTCCCGAAGTCGGTGGCAAGCCCACAAGATACGCCCGGCGCCGGAGCCACCGATTCAATCACGCAGTTAAAGCCGTCTACGGTGTAGTCGACGCTTGCGCCAATTTCCGAGTAATGGATCTCCACAGGCGACACATTCTTTACCTTAACGTTTCTGAGCTTGGTCCCCTCTGAGCGGTAGGAGTAATATGGCTGCCCAGCTTGCATGCTGACCGTCGTGTTTTGGATGATTGTGTTCCGGACGTGGTGAGTGTCGATGCCCGGGGTCAGGTGGGTCATGTTGCCGTCCCACCAGTTGCTCACAACCGTTAGTCCATCGATCCCGCAATCCTCGACAATCTTGGCGTTGGCGTTCCCGAAGAGAGCAAAAAAGTTGAGACTCGCCGGGCTGTGGTTGTTCAAAAAGCAAGAGTCGCGAATGGGAGTTGTCAAAGTCACAGTCGCGCCGCTCACGGAAGCCACCTGCGCCCAGTCAAAGCAAACCACGTCCATCACTTTCGGGTCTGTCTCCACGATATTGAGGTACTGGCCCGGCGTGAGATCACTCGTGTCCGAGGAGCCGTTCGCGGCCATCAGCGATAAAGAGCTAACAGAAAGCTCGGCACTGATGGGTCGCGCCCGCGGGCTTGTAGTCTCTGACCAGTCCGCAATTAGCGCTCGATCCGCGCCGGTCCCGTTGAACAGTGGATAGCTACCAGGCTCAAAGTCCAGAATCGCTCCAGGCCCGGCAATGTGCTTGATCCTGGTGCCGACGCTCGTCAAGCCATTAAGGAAGACGGTTCGGGTGCTGAAGTAGCGCCCGCTAGGCCAAAGGACGTGCCCACCGGTCGACCCCAAAGAGTCAATCGCTGCTTGAATGGCTGCCCAGTCGTCCGTGCCATAGCTGAACACAGCCGCTGTTGCGGTAGCCCCCGCATTAACTGCGAGTGTGAAATGGTGGTTGTCCACGAAAGCCGCGATCTTAGTAACCAACGAAAATCCGCCTAAACCGCATCCATAGCAGGATAGATACTTTCCGGCGTCTTTCGGCGTGAACGTCGCCGACTTGGAGGAAAAGCTAGTGGTCCCCGAGGCGATCACCCCATCGCTGTATTGCACTCCGTTGCCGGTCGCGCCATAGGCGCTGATGTCCACCCAGGGTCGGCGCGATTGCGGAATAAATTGCGCGGCCGAAGGTACGGAAGAACGACGCTAACGACAATGGCGGCGAGCGTTATCCGCATGATGGCCCCCTGAAAGATGACGGTATCCCGAACAGGCATCCACGAGCGATTGTAAATAAGGTGTCTCGTGGTCCAAAAGTTTCAGTTTGGTTCAACCACCCTGCAATCCCTGTTCGGAAAGTGCGAAAGTTCTTCGCCTGCTCCAGCACTTCCTTGGCTTCCGGGCGAGGCTCAACTGTGAGAACATGTCCCGCACTTTCTTCATTACTTGTTTGTTCTCGATTTTCAGTGCTGATTGATCCTGTAGCGAGTTTTTGCGCGTTGGAGCGCCCAGGTTCGAGTCCTCATATATTCGACAAAGTTTAATGTTTTTATCATGACGTAGTCACATGTGTAGGGAGTTGGCCAACGGACATTACCATGCTATGTTTTGCCACACTTTTTCAATATTTTCAAATGACGAACCGAGTCGGAAGGCGAGTTGTGTCCACTAAGAATATGGGATCGACAAAGGGAAAATTTGTTTTGACGGCTTTTCTATTTCAAGCCATATGGATTTCAGGTTGCCAGAGTTCGACAACTGCTTCCAGCGGGGCGAGCCCCAACGCGCCGAGTCCTTCGGCGAGTCTGATACCGCAACTGACCACAGGGTCGGTGACTGCTACGCAAAACCCGCTCGTTGCACGGTACACGATCGTACCTCCGCGCAACGGCAACATCACTATTGAATTCGGGCCGGACACAAACTATGGACTGCAAACCGCAACTACCAGACAGATCAGCGTTCTGGTTGCGGGCATGCGCCAGTTCACGACGTATCACATGCGGGCGAGAATCGATTTTGACGACGGAACGGAGGCTTTCGATTCGGATCACACGTTTACGACGGGGGGCTTGCAGCCGAAGCGCATTCCTAACGTTACGGTGACGCGTCCTGGGAACCTCCAACCCAATCCCGGGATAGAGCTTGTCGACGCAGTATCCCTGACCAGTATTCCGAATACCGACCCAGTTGACGCCGCGGGGTTCGATCTAAACGGAAACATGATCTGGTTCCACGATCTCCAAGACGGGACGCAGCTTGACTCTTCCTTCCCGATCAAGATGCTGCCGAACGGAGATTTCTTGATGGTGGTTGTGGGAGCTTTCAACGGAGTCCGTGAGATTAATCTTGCGGGTGAGACGATATCTCAGTTGAGCACGCCGAGCGTAAACCAGGCGCTGTCGCAAGCGGGGATCTCTACAGTTCTCAATTCGCTACATCACGATATCCTGCCGCTGTCCAACGGACATCTGATCTTGCTCGCAAATACCATCAAGACGTTCAACGACTTACCGGGCTTCCCGGGCGAAACGCAAGTCAATGGCGATGTTCTGGTTGACCTTGACGAACACCGAAACCCGGTGTGGGTCTGGTCCACGTTCGACCACTTGGACATCCATCGGCAGCCACTGAGTTTCCCGGATTGGACTCACGCTAACGCGATAATTTATTCGCCAGATGACGGAAACCTGATCCTCTCGATGCGCAACCAGAATTGGGTAATCAAGATCAACTATAAAGATGGCCGGGGAGATGGGAACATTCTGTGGAGGCTCGGACTGGGTGGAGACTTTGTCATACCAAGCGGTGGCCCCGCTGATTTCAACTACGCTCAGCATTATCCCGTATTGATTGGCGGGAAGAGCTCTGGGGTCTTTCCTTTGATGATGTTTGACAATGGGAACAATCGGATTATGGATTCGAGTGGAACGGTGTGTGGTTCGCCAGCGGTCCGCTGTTACAGCCGCCCGGTCATTTTCCAACTAGATGAGACTGCGAAGACCGCGCAAATTCTGTGGCAATACAAATTGCCGGTCTTCTCCCTCTGCTGTGGAAGCATCAATGTGTTGGAGAATGGAAACGCTGAATTCGATATCGCGACCTTTGTCGTGACACCGGCGTTCAGTTCACGCGTCCAAGAAGTGACACAAGATGCCAATCCACAACTCGTCTGGCAAATGGATCTGCATGGACAGCTGGCCTATCGGGCCTTCCGCATACCCAGCTTGTATCCCGGAGTGGAATGGAAGAGTCTCCCATAATCGAAATCCTAACGGTCTAGGGCGATACGTCATTTAGGCACGAGTGATCTCGAGATTTGATGAGTAGTCTGCTCAAGCGGTGCTCCCTATCGTTAGTGCTGTGCGTGTCTTGCGTTGGCCTGCTCAGCGGTCAGACTACTTCATCGACGAAGCCAATTCGCGTCAAGGTGGTTGTGGTCACCGCGTTTGAACGCGGAGAGGACACCGGAGATGCTCCCGGTGAGTTTCAGCTATGGGTGGAGCGCGAGCACTTGGACCAGGTCCTTCCCCTCCCCGCGGGATACCATCATGCGAGGCTGAATAAGGACGGAGTGCTGGGGATGGTCACCGGAGTCGCGACCGCCAAAGCGGCGGCATCGGTGATGGCGGTGGGCTTGGACCCGCGGTTTGATCTATCGGAGGCGTATTGGATTATTGCAGGAATTGGCGGAGGGGATCCGGCGGATGTATCGCTCGGCTCGGCGGTTTGGGCGGATCACGTGATCGACGGAGATCTGGCGTTTGAGATTGACGCTCGGCAGATTCCCGAGAACTGGCCGACGGGTTACGTGCCATTGCGCAAGGCGAAGCCTTATGAGGAACCGGTCCGAAGCGAACTTGAGGGGGAGGTCTACACGCTAAACCCGGAACTCGTGGGCTGGGCGGTTCACCTAACGCAGAACGTCGCGCTCGGCGACTCGGAGCCGCTCAGGAAATCACGGATGCGGTTCACGGGCTTTCCGAACGCATTGAAACCGCCGTTTGTGACTCGAGGGGATACATTGTCAGCAAGCACGTTTTTGGCACGGCTCAAGGATGGAGGAGTGGGCCAATGCGTGGACCCGGTACTACACAGGCGGCAAAGGCAACTACATGGTGTCGGCGATGGAAGACTCGGGTACGCTGCAGGCGCTTACCTTCTTGAGTCAAGCCGGCCGCGTGGATTTGCGACGCGTGCTGGTGCTGCGAACCGTAAGTAACTATGACCGTGAGGTGCCCGGTACGACTCCGGCGGAGAGCTTGCAAGGAATGATATTTGTCAATTACTCGGCTTATATGCCGGCCTTGGAAGCCGCGCAGATCGTCGGAGACAAGGTGGTGCGGGATATCGTTGAACATTGGGCTGATCGGGAATTCACCATTCCGCACTAGCAGTAGGTTAGCAAGCCCGTTGGGAAGCCGGACTAACGCAGGGGAATCTCCTGCCATTCGTCTTCGTGAGACGCGCCAGCGCGGATCAGGTGGACAGCTTCATGGCGGTTCTGCGCGTCGACCTGCTTCATGACGCGATAAATGTGGTTCTTAACCGTAAATTCGGACAAATTCAGGTTCGCCGCAATCTCTTTGTTGCTTAGGCCCATGGCGACCAGCGACATCAATTGACGCTGTCGTTGGGTGAGTTCGAAGCGCATACCGGCGCGTTGTTCCTCAATCGCAGCTCTCTGGCTAGACTCGTTGGCGATCGCTTGGAAAAGGATCTTACAGAATTTCGGCGGACAAACAGCCTCGCCTAGCGCGACCATGCGCACGGCATCCGTGAGCTCTGCAGCGGATGCGTTCTTCAGGACATATCCATTAATGCCCAGGCGCACAGCCTGGAGGAAAATATCAGTATCCTCATCCATTCCGAACAGAACGACTTTGATTTGGGGAAGGGATTCCCGAAGATCACAGATAAGATCATCCGATTTGTGATTGGGATTAAAACAGTCCAAGAGCAGCAAGTCCGACTGGGCAGAGGAAACGTGTTCGGGCGTCGAGCCGGAGTAAGAGCTTTCACCCACCACACATAGGTCGCCCCGCTTCCGAAACAGGCGCACCAGGGTCTCGCGAAGCAGGCGGTTTTCCGCTACGACATAGACGTTCGTCGATGCAGGAGACGGCTTATCATTAATTTGCATCATCAAGGCCCTCAGAGCCTCCCCCTAACTGCCTGTGCCACTTAAAGATACTCCAAAACCGCGAACCTAGCACCCATCAAAAAACTGATGCGGCCAAGTTAGTCGCCAGTTGCGTACCGTGTCAAGTTATCATCGACGGGTTATTTCTGAATAATAACGTAGTGCTTCTCGCCTCAGTTCTTGAGAAATCGTTGGTACTGATTAGAAAGCTGGATAGGGCGATTTGATGCTCGCGGCCGGGGTTTGGTTGGCCCGCGAGACAGGTCTTCTTTGAGCCTTCTCTTTCGTTCCAATTCGCGAATACTGGCAGGAACGAGGAGTACGACATGGACAGGGTGATTCGCATTTTGGTGGCCAACCGTCCGAAGTTGATGCGGGAGCTGATTCTCGCAACCCTTGCGGATGAGCCCGGTTTAGAAGTCGTCGGGGAAGTCTCGGATGAGGCGGAGATCCGCGACCGAGTGCATCAAACGTCGCCAGATTTGCTGGTGATCGCTCTGGATGAGCCGGCTAAGAGGCCGGGCATTTGCGACACGTTGTTGCGTGACCACCCGGGGTTGCGCATCATCGCGGTCGCGTCGCAGCAGAATTGCAGCGTTTTCTATTGGGCGTCATTTGATATTCATTCCAGTGAGATTGAACCTTCCGAGCAGGGCATTCTCAACGCGGTGCGAAACATTACGCCTGCGGGCGCGGGGGAGCGTGCGTGATGCAGTCAGTTGCGGGGAAGCGGGTACTTAATATTCGAGCCGGCACATTCTTGGCGGGACTATCGATGTTCGTAGCGCTGGCAATGTGCCCGCCTGCGCGGGCGCAGGAACAGAACGAGCGGCAGCGGACGGTGCGCGAAGCGCCCTCTTCCAGGCGCTCGCCGGAACCCTCGGATCTCGCGAAGGAGAATCTGAATCATTTGGCCGCGTCGGCAGTACAAGTGAAGGAAGTGCTTTTAAAGGATGCGGGCCTGCTGGTGGAGCTAAAACGATTAGCGATAAAGGAAGCGACGGACAACGGACAGATCGTCGAAGATTCCTCGCTGACCGATCAAGCGATTTTCGACCGGCTGGAACGCGACATTGTGTTTCGCTCCGTGGCCACGCGGTTGGTGCAGAAATACGGATATTTGCTGCCGAGTTTTAATGCCGACTCGGAACTTGGCAAGGAACGAGAATTGATTTTGAAGGAGCGCGCCAAGCGGCAGGTGCAGGTTGAGGCGCAAGAGGACGCAGAAGTTGACGCCGAGATCAAGAAAGTGGCGAACGGAGAAGGAACGGAGAATTGCGAGCGCGGCCAGCAGGAAGGCTGCCCGGAAACCACTCCCTTCAGGACAAGACGCGATCTTCGCGCACCGAACGGAGGGTTGGGCCAGACACCCGACCGAAACGCTCCGAACATGCTACAGCAAGCTCCGCAGGCCTCCGGAGCGCAAATCCTGCGCGCCAGCGCGGGATCGTCGTCTAACTCCGGCGTCGGCGGAAGTCCAGATGCTTCGGCAGCGTTGCAGCAATTAGGAAACGTGCAGGGCGACCGGGGAGGGTTCGGTCCGGGCGGCGGCGATGACGGCGGCACAGAGAGCCGCGGCTCACGAATCGCGCAAATGATGGCGGCGTCGCAAGGGACGGGAATTGGAGGATTGGGCGGGGGACTTGGGCTGCCTCTGGATCTAGGTAACATGACGGGGGATTCGGCGTCATACATGGACCGGAACCGGAGCATGGGAAGCAATTCGCGGTCCTATAGGGACATGAACGGCCGCGTCGATTGGGCCCGGGAACTGCGCAGGAGAACGCCGGTGGAAGACCTATCGCCGGTGTCCATGGTACGTCGCCCCAATCCTTACGCCGACATTCCATCTCTCTATGACATGTACGTGCAAGCCTCGGCGCGGCAACGCCCGCTAGAGCGTTTTGGCATGGAAGTCTTCCGCAACGAGGACAATGATCCGGACGAGTTCCCCATGGATCTGCCGGCCGGCGCAGACTATGTGGTCGGGCCGGGGGACGGGCTGGCGATCG
>Ga0207098_10561_pt1 | contig 10624 bp, 8 predicted proteins | sample Alteio_BWMinHeat_84_FD_153548 | JGI IMG/M metagenome (GOLD analysis project Ga0207098, IMG submission 153548) | Enriched cells from forest soil in Barre Woods Harvard Forest LTER site, Petersham, Massachusetts, United States -... | ecosystem: Environmental > Terrestrial > Soil > Temperate forest >...
ACCACGACGTCAACAGCAAAGTGATGGTGCTGCTCGCCGGATTGCAGCAATAGCAATAGGATGAGAACTCGCATGTTTCGTCTCCAGTGAAAAAAATGATGTGCGGACACACGATGAACGGCTGCGATTGCAGGCCGCGAAGTGGAGCGAAACGCGAATCAGATACGGAGAATCAGTGAAGAAACGTGCGGGTCGTCAGGTGGTGCGTGGATGTCTCGTTGAGCCAGTAGTGCGGCTGCTGCGACAAGCCCGCCAAGGTCAAGCGTGCCGGAAACTTGAGGCGTTGAGGTAAGTTCGGAATGAGGAACAAACTCGCGATGAGCTTGTGTTGCCGTGGCGGCATCGGGGCGGACAATGCCCGTGCAACACGCGTGCCCTTGCATATTCGCTTCGCCACAATCGCCCGCCATCTGCTGACAGCATTCACTCTCAGTCTGGGTCATCTCATTGATGGGCAGAAAACACCCAAGCTGAGGAATCAGCACCCAGCAGATCACAAGTGCGAGCGCCAGCACACGCATAGCAACAAAGTATACATGATGGATGGAATTCCAGCCGCGGAGCGGCGAAAGAATGTAGCCCAGGGCAAGCGAGCTTGCGAGCGCTGCCCTGGGTTTAGGTTCTCGTGTTGCGAGCCGCGGAGCGGAGAAAGACTCTTTCGCCGCTCCGCGACTCACAACGACTGGTAAATCGACCCAGGGCAGCACTCGCTACCGCTCGCTTGCCCTGGGCTACATTCTTTCGCCGCTCCGCGGCTGGGACTCGGGCTCATTCTAATTTCACCCAATCCGTCTTCTGTCCCCCGCGAGATCAGGATGTCTGATTCTACTCGCCCTCCACCGGCTTCCATGTCTTATCTGGATTGAAGCGGGGCATCTGCCGCGCCACGGTGGTTGTGGATGGGCCGAGATCCTTCTGGTAAACGATGCCTTCGTGATTGACCAGGAACGTTTTCACGCCGGAGACGCCATATTCGTCCGGAAAAGCCACCATCGCGAAACCGCCGATCATGCGTCCTTTGACGACGCAGTCCAGGGCGCCACCGGGCGCGTTCGGACCTTGCGCCTTGAGAATGCGGAAATAATAGCCGTGATAGGGCACGGGGGTCTTGCTTTGCGCGAGTGCGGCAGCGGCATCGGCGAACGCCTTGGGAACCAGTGTGGGCTCGCCTTCCCAGTAGAGGCCGTCTTTCTTGCCCGGAGAGCTGTTGATGGTTTGCGCATACTCCAGGACTCCGCCGGCGCTCCGGTCGTGGGCGGCATATTCAGTTTGCGCTTCGACATACGCGCGGGAGACGTCGATGGCCGTCAATTCATTGCGGCCGATGCGGCGGGCGAGAATACCTAACCGGCCCTCGGCCGGATCGAAGCGCCACCGGCCGTCTTTGGCGAGCAACGGCACGGGGAAAGGCCAGTTCTGGGCGCCGACAATGATGGTGGCGCGATCGCGATTCGAGGGTTCAATCTCGATCTCCAGCTTTTCGTGGGCGCGGCGGGCGAATTCGGCACGCGCCCTCTGGTCTTCCGCGGTATCGCCCGATTCGACGATGTCTTTACCTTCCGATCCGAACAACCTCAACATGGCGGCCGGATCGTTGTGATCGGCAGCATCGATCAGAGCCTGTGCGGCTTCTTTTGGCGTCGCGAAAGAGCGGGCCGGGGCCTGGGCGAAGGCGGCGAGCGCCACGGCTTCGATCAGAATCAGTGTTGCGATTATTCTGCTCATCAAGCCTCCTGTTGGCGCCTCCTACTTTTCCCTGCCGCCGCGCTGCGCCGGAGCGGACTTTGGCGCAGGAGCAGGTCTCGCTGCTGGAGCGGGTCTCGCTGCCTGTGGGGCTGGTGCGGGCGCCCGCGACGGCGCCGGCATGGTTCGCGCGGGGCCGAGACTGGAAAAACCATGCTCTTCGTGGGTCCGGGCGGCTGCGCCGTTTTCCATACCGCCAAACGCACCGCGGCCTTGTGCGGGGGGCGCGTTTCGCGGAATCTCGCGATTGCCAAACCGTTCGACCGGCTGCGCACCCTGAACACGCGCCGGCTCCGGAATCGCGCGAGGCGCAATGTTTTGCCGCACATTTGCGCGATACTGCTGCTGCAACCTGCTGTTGGCGTAAGGGACTCCCACGCGGTGAGACGGATCGTGAACCCAGGCAGTCGTCCCATGGACGTTTTCAATGCGGGTGGTGTTGAAATTGTGTTCGTGGATGAACGTGTTATTCACCACAATGGTTCGGTTGCCCCAACCCGGATGCCATCCCCAACCGCCCCATCCGCGCCATCCACCACCGAAGAACAGGCCGATCCGGATTGCCCCTCCGAATCCGAAATATAATCCCGGGGCCACAATCGTGCGCGGGGGCCAATACCAGCGCGGATACGGATACCAGACGGCAGGCCCCCAGATCCAGACAGGATCGTACACCGGCACGTAAATGACATCCGGCTGCGCGGGTTGGATTTCGATAACCGGCTGCGCATTTTCAGTCGTGACCACGACGTTTTCCTGCGGCGTGGATTGCAGCCTGCCGGCCTGTTGCGCCCTGAGCCGCATGCGCTGGACCGCATCCATGACGTCCTGCTGCTGCGACAGAAAAGCGTTGCCGAGATTGTTCGTCCAGGTAACGTCATCGTTCAGGCGCTTGAGAACGTCCGGGAACACAACCAATGCCTGTATGCTGGCATCCCAGTTCTGCTGCTGGGACGCCTGCGCCAGCGCCGGTCCGGTCAGGCCCGGGTTCGCCTGCAGCCACTGGTAGGCTTGTACGACTTCAAGTGGATAAGTCGCGGCCACCATGATCTGGCTCAGCAAAAGATCGGGGTACAGCGCGATCGGGGCCACCAGATCGTCCAACTGGTTCGGCGTGAGTGCCTGGTCCGGAGGAGGCGGCGGCGCCTGCGCCTGAACAGCCGTGCCGGACGCGAGCAACAACAAGAACAGAGAAGCCGCACACCCGCGTTTTGCGGCTTTCATCAGAGCGTTGAGCGCCATATGGACCTCCTCGAAGAAAATGGTGCCGTGCACCTATTTACCATTTTTGCCTGAGGCAAGAATGGGCAATAGGTGCACGGCACCATTTTCTTTAATCATTCTTTGACGCAGCGTTAACCTTATCCGGGTATTGATAGTACCCCTTGCGATGACGAGTTTCACCTTTGGAGCCCGCGAGTTTAACTTCGATGTTCCGGAACACCGGCTTCGATATTTTGGCCTCGTTTGCCGAAATGTAGCCCAGGATGTACTGATTCCGGGCTTCCTCCGTGGCATCGGAGTAGGACTTTTCGATGCCTTGGGACGACTTGACATTGAAGACGTCGCCTCCGGTATTCTTTGCGAAATCCCGCAGCATACCGGACTTCTTTGAAAGATAGTCCTCACCAACGGTGACCGCGTAGAGTTGAATGCCGTTCTCAAGAAGAGTCGTCAAGGTTTCATCGGAGCTATGAGTGCTTCCAGCCTCACGCCCGTCGCTGATGACGAGCACGATTTTCCTCCGCTCGCGGTCTCGTTTCGCAACGTCCGATGCCGCGGCGTAAATTGCGTCGTTGAGAAGGTTACTGATTGTCGTTGCCGGGGCAAGCTGATCGGGCGGGACCACGGCCGCTCCGTTGATGACGGGCCCGGAAGAGGAGAATGGATCTCGGGCGAATGCCGGGTACTGATCGCCGCCGTTCAAATTGGGCAGCATCTTCAGACTGGCTTCCAGCTTCGCGGGATCGCCTGGAAAATCAAGAACCTTCGTGACAAATTTGTCAAAGCGATACAGCGCCACCTCGTCGAAGTCCCCGAATGAAGAGACTAATGAGGAGAACGTCTGTTGCACCTTGTTCAGTGAGGACAGTGGGAGCGCGGTATCGAGAACGATAGCGGCCGAGAGTGGAACCGGATCGACCGAAAAGTTCGTTATAGTTTGCCTTTTTCCGTCTTCCAGAATGGTGAAGTCGTCTTTGCGAAGGCCGGTGATCAATCGATCGCCGGCGCCTTTAACGGTTACCGGAACAACGACGAGATCGACTTTTGAGCGAAGCTGAAAATCCTGTGCACTTCCGGTAAGAATCAGGAATAGTAGAGTGGGAAGGACCAACTTAATGACGGTCAAAACTTTTCGGCGCATAGTACCTTTTGCCCTCTGAGGTCTGCTGACCCGCTGCGATGCTTCTAAATGGCGGGCTTGATCTCGACGGTCCTGCCGGCCAATACCTGAACGCGTTCTTTGATAACGGTCCTGCCGGTGGAATCGCGCAACTCAATGTCGTGATTTCCCGTCGTAAGCGAAAACTTCTTAAGCTTTCCAGTTGCACCTGCAAAGCCACCATCGACATAAATCGAGCCGTTTTTGATCTTCGTGTCGATTTTTACATCTCCCATACCTGGCCGCCTTGCATAGCCGTAACCGGAATAGTAGTACGGGCTGTAGTAGCCGTAACCATAGTAAGCCGGCGCATAATAAGCGGGACCAAACACGACGCCAGGTCCTGCTACGAAAACCCGCCGCCCGGCAAAACCGCGCTGCGCGAGCGCCGGCACGGCTAGAAGCAGGGATAATGAGGCTGCTGTGATTATTTTTGAAAACCTGGACATTTTTGTTGCTCCTTTCTTCAGGATACCGCGGATGCGCTCCTTGTAGACATATTGGACGTTCCACGTCCCCATTCTTCTTTAAGTTTAAGCCGGATAATGACGTGGAAGAAAATGGTGCCACCTATTTACCCATTTTTGCCTGAGGCAAAAATGGGTAAATAGGTGGCACCATTTTCTTCCAATACAACCCGCGTTCGTTTACGGGCTCTATTTTTTCGGCGGTTCTTTGTCCAATTCGGCCCACATCATTGTGACGTTGGCCCTGGTACCGGGATTGCGGCCGGACAGCCCGAGGAAGTAATCCTTGAACTTCGGTCCCATCATGGTTGGGATTGCGGCGATCGCCTCGTCGAGCGTTTTGCCGTCCTTCTTCGCTTTCCGGGTTGCGTCGGCGTAGGCCTGCATATACTGGCCATACTCGATGAACTGCGCCCAATTGTCGGTCTGGCTGCTGTGGCCTCGGGTGATGATGTCTACATTCTTGATGCCGGCCGCCGCCTTGGCAATGGTCTGTCCCCACAATAGACCACTTCCGCCGTTATCCGGATCGATGATCGGCGTGCCGGTTGCCGGATCGACGTCGCCCGCCGCCATCACCTTCTGATTCCGGAAAACCACGAACGCATCGCCGCCGGTATGCGCGGGGCCGAAGAAATATAAATCGATCGAGTCGGGACCTTCGAAGAGCGTCATCTTGTCCTTGAACGTCTTTTTGGGAAGGCCGTGCCGGCTCTCGGGCTTATCGTCCTTGTACTGGGCCAGTTTCTTCATGTAGTCCAGCGTATTTTCCTGGGCAACGACTTCAACCTTTTCCTCGAACTCGAGGTTGCCGCCTACATGGTCGTTGTGCGTATGGGTGTTGATGATCGTGGTGATAGGCTTGTCGGTGATCTTCTTGACCATGTCGATAATGGCCTGCCCGGATCCGGGATTCTTGGTGTCGACAATCACCACGCCGTGGTTCTCGGTAACGAACACCGTTGTCGTCGCGCCCGGCGCAACGCTTTGGTTGAAGATCGGAATCTGGTAGATACCCGGCCGCACACGTTCCAGTTGCAACTGGAGGGGAGCCGCGCCGGCGCCACGACCGCCGCCACGGCCGGCAGGCGCCTGCGGCGCCGCAACCATCGCGACGGCTCCAACAACGATGATGCCAACAAGTACGAATACACGTTTCATAACGCTGCCTCCTGTGACCGGCACTTACAAACGGCGAGAACTATAGTATGGAAAGCTCCATGAAGCCTAACCCCGTTTTGGGGTCCTGCTTCGCACTGGCTACGCTACGAGTTACGAACGCGGGTGTAAAACCCGCGACTACATACTGGCCGAAACTTTTCGGCAAGTATGTAGTCGCGTGGCTTTAGCCCGCGTTTCAAATTCTAGAGTCACGAAGGTACCGCGTCTAATGCGCCGGGAAGTTCATACGGCGGACCAGATCCTGAAAGCGAGGCTCGGCACGAAGGCTATCGAGTTCGGGATCGAGATTCAAGAAGATGAGATACCAGGAGCGTTCATCGTAGGCTTGTTCGAGCCGCGACAAAGCCTCCCTTTTGTCGCCCAATGCCGCATACACCGTCGCGATAATGTACTTGGAAACATGAGCGCGCTTCGAACGGGCCAACAGTTCTTCCAGCATCTCGCGCGCCTTGGCCTGGCGGCCCGAAATCGCATAGGCGTGCGCCAACTCGGCGAGTGGTACGGAGATCCGGTCTTCAGCCTTTCGCGCGTTTTCAAGAGCGGTAATCGCTTCAGCAAAACGGCCCAGCTGCTGATATGCCTGCCCGAGAGCATAATAGCCAAGCCAGTAATCCCGGTCGAGATCGACAGATTTCCGCGCCTCGATGACCGCCTCATCGTCGTGGCGTCCGAAATGCAAAAACCAGCCGGCCAGCATGGCAATCTCCGGCGAGAGTGGATCGATTTTCTCGGCTTCGCGAATCCGCGCCAATGCTTCATCCACGCGGCCAATCACAAGCAGACGCCATGCGTCGTACTCATAAGCCGTGGCGTAGTTGGAATTCAGATCGAGAGCACGGCGGAATTCGCGTTCACTCGCCGCCCAATCGAAATCGTAGAAAAGGAATTCCGCTCCCAGTTCAGCGTGAGCTTCAGCCAACGTATCGTCCAAATCCAGGGCTTTGCGCGCTGCTTCCTTACCCTTCGGCATAGCTTCCAGAGGCGAGATAGTGAAATCCACAGCAAGGTTGTAGTAGTAAGCAATGCCTGCGTATGCCAGCGCATAGTTCGGGTCCATCGCGATCGCCTGACGGAAATAGTCGAGTCCCTTAGCCAGGTCTTCGGATGTGAACTTGGCCGAATAATAGCGGCCCTTCAGGTAGAGTTGATATGCCTCTGGATTCCCGGTCTGGCGTTTCGCGAGACGCGTTTTCTGTTCATTACTGAGTTTGAGCCGCATCTTTTCCGAGATACGAGCAGCGATGTCGTACTGCACGGAGAGGGCGTCCACGAGTTTGCTGTGGTATTGCTCGCCCCACAACGTGGTGTTGTCTTCGACCTTCACTAATTCCGCGCTCACTTCGAGATTATCTCCGCGCTGCGTGACACGGCCCGTCAGCACCGCTTTCACTCCCAACTCCAGGCCCGCGGTTTTCGGATCGGCCGGCTTGCCTTTGTAGCGAAAGACTGCGCTATGAGACATCACTTTAAGATTCGGGAGTTCCGAGAGACTGTCGATCAGACTTTCGCTGATTCCGTCGCTCAAGTAATCCGAATCCGGACTGCCGCCCATATTGACGAACGGAAGTACCGCGATCGAGTCGATCGCCCCGCCGGCGCCCCGGAAGTAGGTCAGAGATAGACGAAGCAGGAGAAAAAACACAACGGCAAGCGCAGCGAGCCCGAGAATAATTGCACGTCCGCGCCGGGACTCGGCGCGCGCAGGGGCCGGACGCTCCCATTCGGCGACGATCGCCTGGGAGTCCGATGAATCTCTCTTCGCGCGCTGCAAATCCGCCTTCAGATCCGGCGCCGTTTGATAGCGCAGTTCACGGTTCTTCTCGAGGGACCTCGTGATGATCTCGTTAAGCATGCGCGGAACGTGTGGATTCAGTTGAAATGGAGGGGGCGGCGTACCGCGAAGAATGGAATCAAAGATGACGGCACTCGTTTCGCCCTGGAAAACGGGCCGGCCGGTGGCCATTTCGTACATCACGGCGCCGAAGGAGAAGAGATCCGATCGCCGGTCAACGTCTTGTCCTCGAGCCTGCTCCGGCGACATGTACGCGACGGTTCCGACAGCGGCGCCGGGGCCGGTCAGGTTCTCATTATCTAATGTTGCGACTTCAGAAAACGACCCTGCGCGTGGCGCCGATTCTTTCGCGATACCGAAATCCAGAATCTTGGCATTGCCTTCGTCCGTGATAAAAATGTTCGCCGGCTTGATATCCCGATGGACGATGCCGCGAGCGTGCGCGGCAGCCAGCGCATCGGCAATTTGAGTCGAGAGATCGAGCACGGCATCCATCTTGAGGGCGCCGCGAGCGATGCGCTCTCTCAACGTTTCGCCGTTGAGAAGTTGCATGACAATGAAGGGCTGATCTTCGTGCTCGCCGATATCATAGATCGTGCAGATGTTGGGATGATCCAGAGCGGACGCGGCCCGCGCTTCCCGCTTGAATCGCTCGAGCGCCTGGCGGTCGCTGGAGAATTCGGCCGGCAGGAACTTCAGCGCAACAAAACGGCCAAGCCGGCTGTCCTCCGCCTTGTAGACGACACCCATTCCGCCGGACCCAATCTTCTCGATCACCCGATAGTGCGAAATCAATTCTCCGATCATCCCTCTAACGCCCACCGATCGCGGATCGTGTTTGCGTGTGGAGGATCAGTTTCTGGACGCGCCAATTGGAAGTCTCCGCGGCGTACACTTCGGTTTCCGAGGGGCACGCTAACGCGTGCGCGCCCGAGAATTCTTTGAGCTGGCGTCCGGAGCGGCCAATGACTCCGAGTACTTTGCCGTCGAGCGAGACTTTGAAAATGCGCCCGGGGAAAGTCGTTTCTCCGACGAACAGCACCTGGTTGGGACCAGGCGTGATGCAGATCGAATTGGGCGCCCCTATCACTTCGGCCAGACGTGCGCCGGACGGAGTATTGCCGTTGACCGCGTGAGTGCCCGGCACCGGCGGCACGTCAATCGTGAACATCCGCAGAAACTTGCCGTCGGTATTGAAAACCTGAATGCGCCGATTGGTGCGGTCGCCTACATAAAGATTGTTATCGCGGTCCGCCACGATGGCATGTGGCAGGCGGAACTGTCCGGGTGCCATTCCCTTCTCGCCCCATGACTTCACCCAGTCGCCATTCTTGTCGTATTTGGCGACGCGGGAGTTCACGTATCCGTCCGTAATATAGATGTTGCCCTCGGAATCCCAGGCAACGTCGGTGGGCTGCCGGAAAAGTCCATCTATCGGAGGAAGCGGAGGATCGGGATGCCCCCAAGGTTTCGCTCCCTCGTCGGCCCCCTCCGCCTTGCGCCCGAAGACCCAGACCACGCGCCCGGCCTGGTTGAACTTGATCACCATGTCGGAGCCTTTGTCGATCGCCCAGATGTTGTCGTCCTTGTCGATGCGAACGGAGTGCGCTTCCGACCAGGCATAAAGTCCCTTGCCGATTTCGCGCAGGAACTCACCCTTGGGACCGAATTCGAGTAACTGCGCCGCCGACGCGCCGTAAGCCGGACCGCCCGCACTATTGGAGCGCGTGAACACGAATACGTGGCCCTTGGAATTAACAGCCACTCCCGGGACCTCGCCGAAGTTCATTCCGGGCGGAAGCTTGAGGAAGTCCGGAACAGAGTCGAACTGAATTTCAGGCACGCTTGTCTGAGCGTACGCAAGAGAAGCCGGCAGCAACAAGATTGCAAAGAGAAAGGTTTTCATGAGGGCCTCCCGGAAGTGGCGCGAGCAATCGAACAACCCGGGTGTAAAACCCGATGCCGCAAGGTTTTTTAGGAAAATGGGGTCGTGCGGCTCGGAGTCCCCTCCGTTTTTAAGGAAGGGCGGCCGCGCCATCAAGGAAACGGCCCCGTTCCTTGGATTGCCGCGGACGGGGTGGTTGGTAAGCATGTCGCGAAGCCTCCTTATAGATAATCGCGAAGCGCACCGATGTAAAGGAACGCTTCAAGGAAATCTATAAGGATGCTTCGCGACATCCTTACCAACCACCCCGTCCGCGCTGAACTAAGGAACGGGAACATTTCATGACGCGCGGCCACCCCTCCTTAAAAACGGAGGGGATTTTCGCTTTCGCCCGACTCTTGGCTAATGCCTTCAAAAACTTGCGGCATTGGGTGTAAAACCCGCGACTACATACCTGGCCGGAATATTATCCCAAATATGTAGTCGCGGGTTTTACACCCGCGTTCGATAACCAGCAGCCCAACCATTACGACACCTGCGATGAGCCAGAGGTATCGCGGCCACGCCGTCTTCGGCGTGACGCGGTAATCCACAACCAATTCGTGCTGCGCGTAATCCCGGGTCTGGCCGGAAATCTCGACCTGCTGATCCGAGGGCACCAGAGCGTTGGCAAGATAGACGCTTACTTCAGGCTCATGCAGGTTGCGATAGAACACCTGGTGGCGGCCCACCGGAACTGCCGGAATCTTCGCACTGGCACGCAGCCGAATCATGCCCGTGCCGGAAACCATATCGAGCCATTGCGGAAATTCTTCGGCGGTCAGCATCAGCCCCACAGGCCGCCCGTCAATGGAAAGCGCAACGGAATTGAGAACCTGATGCGCGTATGTCTCGCGTTCAATCGCCGAGAGTTCACCGTCGCCGTCGGTGTCGATGAGCGCGAGAACCCGCGGCGCGACACTCACGCCCGGAGTAAGGTCAATCTCCAGGGTTACTCCATCGCGGTCTACCGACAGGCGCGAAGCCTGAAGGTATTCATCAAGCCGGTGGGCGATCGAGGGACCAGGACATGCCAGCCACATGACAGCGAACGCAAGTGCAGCAAGGGACGCTTGCCGTTTCATCGCGAGACCAGTTTCGCTCCGTAATCGTTGGTCGGATCGCGATAGATG
>Ga0207098_10562_pt1 | contig 10581 bp, 6 predicted proteins | sample Alteio_BWMinHeat_84_FD_153548 | JGI IMG/M metagenome (GOLD analysis project Ga0207098, IMG submission 153548) | Enriched cells from forest soil in Barre Woods Harvard Forest LTER site, Petersham, Massachusetts, United States -... | ecosystem: Environmental > Terrestrial > Soil > Temperate forest >...
TTATATCTGGCTGAAATCACAGGTGAACAGAATTATGTCGAGTGGCACTGGACGCTTAAGCTTCAGCAGTTGGAGGAATAATCACCTCTAAAGTTAATGAGCTACAGAGTTCACGACGCTATCGGGAGGTGGGAATATTGCGTAAGGGTTATTGGGATCGTCCATCTTGATCCTAATGTCCATCATGACCTTGTCACCTTGCTTTTGCACAATGCGGCCGGGAAACTGAACATCACTTGGGTCATCGCCGTGATCCCCGTAGTCGGAATATTCGACCTCCGTAATCTCCCCTGCAGTTGGGCGATTGTCGCTATGGATTTCCACCTTAGTTACCAGATTTTTAGCATCGAGCGTAGCTCTTACTGTGGTTCCTTCAAGCTGCCCTGAAAGAGGAAAGGCGATGACGGTTGCCCCCTTCTCCTTTGACAATTGCACCTTGTCCCCAGCGGTCCTGGCGGCCTTGATCACTCCGTACGGAAAAGTCCAGAGTTGCAGATACCTCTCCCTGAACGCGGCCATGTTCGGCGTCGCGCTTCCCTTCGCTCCGGGCAATCCTGCCCCGATTTCAGTTTCATCCCAGGCGTACTTGTCGTTGACAACTTGGATCGTATGCTGTGTGGCGCCATTTGCAGGCGTTCGGGTCGTCTCGATGCGCATTCCTGGAGGATCGTAACTCAGGCTGGAATGGTATTCCGTTTTGACCAACTGTCCGCCCAAACTCGACGTGCCGCTGGCCCAATACTCCATCCTGTTTATCGCATCTACTCGGTTAACATTGCGAAGCATTCCTAACGCATCGGCAGCTGTTATCAAGGTGCTGGTGGCGGCCGATACACCGGCAGGCACTGGCGAGACCACGCGCCGATTACTTCCGGGGTCCTGCGCACGGACACCCAGAACGAAGCACACAACAAGAAGGGCGATCCCCAGCTTCTTCATTCGAAATCCCTCCCAAACAATCTCTCTTGAATGAGTTATTGAAGCGCGCCGCAGGCTGCAACCGCACCGCGAAACCCATGCGCCGCCTTCGAAGAATATCTTGTAGCGTCGATCAGTACTCAGACTCGCCGGTCGCGCGGACCGGTCTAGTGATGCTCTTTCGTGACGGTGTGCGGAATGTCCCTTTCACTGCAGGGTGCAGGCTCTGGCAATACCGCGTTTGGATTGGGATTGAGTCGCACGGAAACAGCGGCCATTTGCCATGGGCGCATCAGCACGTCCGGATCGTCTACGGTGGATTGCCAAGTTAGCGTATTTCCATTGCGTGACAGGCGTTCGATCACATGCATGTTCTCACTGTGAAAGTAGCCTTCCTTATCAAGCCACGTGGCAGTGTTGAAGCCAATGCTGTCGATCACTGCGGTGTCACCATCCCAGTGGCCAATCGATTCGCCATTCCACGTCCCATCCAAATCTTCAATTGGAGTATGTTTGCGACCATCCATCGGGACCTCTCTGAAAGTTGCCGTTGCACCGGAAGCGCCGCCAGGAACATACATCAAGAACAAGGACTTCGCAGTTTGTACGACTTGTGTCGGAGGACCGAGCCGTGGGACACCAGCCGGCATACAGGCGTATGAGGGATCGGTATCGTTGTTGTTCCGATCCAAGTTTTTCACAGTCTCCCAAAACTGGGGCTTGTATTGAGGTAGATTGCCGTCCATTCGCTTCACAAGCGTACTATCGCGCTCGAAATTGATTAGGGCGTCTGCCCCTGTTCTGCCCTCGGTGTGACGGGCTGCCAAAAGATTGGGATCAAAGCCCACCGCGCCATACGCGTCTCGGTCTACGGCTCCGCCAGCACCGCCCGCAGCCTGAGCGTTGCCGCCGTTCCAGAGTCCGGAAAGGTCCGGATGCCCATCGGTGGTCCGAGGCGTAGCTGCACTGGCATCGGCTCTTATGTGACCCGCCACTGCGGGTTCTTGAGCAATGGCTACCTTCGCCAGCGAGCAACAAATGACCGCGAGAATGAAATACCTGAGCACATTGGATTTCATAACTTTTGCTCCTACACCGAGAAAGTTGTCAGAACCACGACGCACACATGCAAAGGCCCAAAATCAGTGTTATCTATTGATGCTCGCGTAACAGTGTGAGGGCAATCTCGTTCGCTGCAGGGTGGCGATTCAGTGGGAGGAACACTGAAATGAAACGTCCCATCTTCGTCAACCTTAGACGATGTACATAGCCACTGTTCATGACTAATATCTTCTACCGCCGCGGTTAAGGCACCGCAGCGCTGGTACTAGCAGGGAATGATATGCCCGCAGAGCCACACGGTGCAAGAAAAGGAGCAAGATAAATTATATCTACATCCCTCCGGCAGCGAATCTCAGCAGGTCCTTAACCAATCAGCCTCGCGTTAGAAGTTGACCTTCACGGCAAATTGAATCTGCCGGGATCGGTTAGTGGTGGCGGTAATGCTTCCAACCCCCTTAGGCGCAGCGGTCACAGCTGTTTTCCCGGTGGCAGGGTCTATCGCTCCCACCGCTTGGATCTGCGGATTATAGCAGGTCGAAACACCACTAACCGTGACCGGCGTTGAACAGCTCGAGGCCGAGCCAAATGTAGCGAGGGTGCCCGCCCCAGATGGACTCCAGATGGCGACACTTGGAAGTGCGAAGCTCGGGTGATTCAAGACATTGAAGACTTCCGCCCGAAATTCAATATTGCCGGCTTCGCCCAGCCGCTTGATTTTCGTGTCTTTGACCATGGAGAAATCAAAGTTTCGCAGACCAGGGGCCCGCAAGGTGTTTCGGCCCAGATTGCCATGCGTCCCCACTACGGGAATGGAGAACATCGTGGAGTCAAACCACTGGTCGACCTTCCCTAGGATGACCTTCTTGGGGTCATAGTTGGGGCCGATGTCCGGGCGGTTGGTATCCGCCGCATTGGCAGTAAAGGCGCGAGACAGCGTCGGCTCGAAGGCATAGCCGGACTGAATGGAGACAATGGACGAGAACCACCAGCCGTTCAACGGCTTTACGTAGAACCTGTCGGACTTAAAGCTGGGAGCACGATAGATCACGTTGAAGCGGCTGTTCAATGCGGCATCATATCCGGAGATGCCTTTGTCCACTGAAGGAACTAAAATCTCCGAAGTGCGTATGGAGTTGCTCTCCCCCGGCTGCTGCGATTGCCCATTGTCGAGCATCTTTTGCCAGGTTAGAGCCTCGGTGAACGACAGCCCGTGACTAACTCTCTTGCTCAAGTTCACCTGAAGAGCGTCGTACCAGGATTGGCCGCGGTCGGTATATTGATTTACCGACGCTATCGTTCGATTCACTCGGAATAGGAATTCCGTAGGATCTGTAGGAAGTCCGTTATTCCCCAGCTTCGTGGCATTGGCGCATGTGGGATCGTTATGCGGATCGGCAGCGCCGTTAATGAACGGTGCATTTATCCCGTCCGGACCGCGATGGACGGAGTTATAACAATAGTACGGCAGACCGCTGGAGAGGGTGCCAAGCGGCACCGTGAAGTTGGCTTCTATGTTCACGGGGAGGTGGTAGCCTCGCGAGCCGGCATAGCTGACGCTCAACGCCATGCTCCAAGGCAATTGCTTGTCAATCGTTAGGTTGTACTGGATCATGCTCGGCTGCTTGAGGAAGTAGTCCACGTTCCGCGGAGCGGGTTGGGCCACCCCTGCAAAATTTGCTTTAAGGTAAGCAAGGTCTATATTAGCGGGAACTCCGCCCCCACCATAAAACAAGCCATTAAAGCCGGACGCCCCCAGCCCTCTCGTCGAGATAGGCAGGGGAACAGCAGCGCCAAGGACGACGCCACCCGTCCCCGATGGATTTGCGCCTGAGCCTGAATTCGCATTGGCGACGGTCACCTGGTAAGCGGTGGGCGACTGGCAGCAGGCCTCCTCGAGCATGGGGGAGCCCCAGTTGCCGATGTCATAGTAAATGCCCGCCCCTCCGCGGATGGCCATGCTGCCATTGCCGAATATGTCATAAGCGAAACCGATTCGCGGGCTGAAGGCATGGAGCGACGGATTTTGGAACATCCGGGACGCCACCCCTCCCTGCGTCCCGTTCGATCCGTCGGCATGGATCAGGTCCACGATATTCCAGTCATTACCGGTAAGTTCCCGCGGCACGGTAGAGAACTCATACCGCAGCCCAAGATTTAGCGTGAGTTTCGAGGTGGCCCGCATATCGTCCTGCGCGTAGAACCCGATGTCGTCGTATCGGTAGTAGCGAAGGTTAAAAGGATACTGTGTGCCGGACGTAGCATTCATGCTGCTCCAGACGCCTTTGGCAAAGAGGGTTGGGTTACTGGAGCTGATGGCGCCGCCCTGCTGGAAAATCGTATCTTGTTTTTCCCAATATTGATTGAGTACAGCTCCGAACTTGAAGGCATGTCTGCCCTTGCTCCAGTAAACGTCGTCGCTATAGCTGTAAATATTCTGGATTAAGTCGCCTTCAGCGCCTCCGGTACCGGTGTACCCTGTGATGGCACCGTTGACTCCCGTGCCCACAGCCCAGGAGCATCCGCACACTGTGAACTTTTTCCCAATGCTGGTGTAGGGAGACAAGATCACGTTAGGGTCGGTCACGTCAGGAGTTGGAAAAATATTGTCGCCGCTGAGCGTCCGTTGAAACGAGTATCGCAGCGTATTCAGCACGCCGGCAGAAAAGATGTGGTTGTCGGCGAGAGTGATGAAGATATTGTTATTCAATTGGTGGTCGGCGGACTGCGGATACCCGCCGCGCAGAGCTTGTTGAGTGGCATGATCTTGCGTATAGCGGGCGAAGACGTTATCTTTCGCCGAAAGGGTATAGTCCACACGCATTTGGCCAAACTGCTCGCGCGAGGGCTGGATGTATGGGAATGCGTAGCTGAAGTTCGTGCCGGCCAGCGGACAGCCGGGTAAATTACAAGCGACTCCGTTTATCAGATTGCCGGTGCATCCTGAAGAGCCGCAAATATTCGTGTTCGGATACGGATAGAAGCCGACGCCATCCTGTCCCGGAAAGATATTGTCCTGGACGAAGTGCATTGCCACTGGGTTCAGTGCTGCCACGGCACCGTTCGGCGTCGGCAGGATCGCTGTCGGGACACTGCCTACCGGAGCTGGCAGGTTTGCGCACGCGGCGTTCCTGAAGCTCGAAGCGCTAATGATTTTGCCGGCGCCATCAAGTACATCGGAAGTCACTTTATGCGTGACTGGATCATAGCAACCCAACTGGGCCACGCCGTTCACGATTCCCGCCGCAGGCAGCGTTTGGGTGGAGGATGTGGTAACCCCTACATTTTGGGTGAGGCCTTCGAATACCGCCCAGAAGAATAGCTTGTCCTTCTTGATGGGGCCGCCAACGGCGCCGCCGAAATTGTTGCGCTGAAAAGGCGGAATTCGTTTGCCGGGATACGATGCGCTCTTGTCGGCTCCAAAACCGTAGAAATTCGCAGAGTCCAAGGCGTCGAAATAATTCCTCGCGTCGAGCGCTGAGTTGCGCAGGTATTCGAACGCGTCGCCATGCCATTGGTTCGTGCCGCTCTTGCTCACCGAGGTGGAGGTCGCACCCATGACCAACCCATACTCGGCAGGTGCCAGGCTACCCACGACCTTGTATTCCTTAACACCGTCCACGCCGAGCGTCGTTCCAATCATCGAGGATGCGTTCATGCTCATGATGCTGGTCTGAATCGCGCCGTCGAGAATGAAGTTGTTCGAGTGGATGGTCGCGCCGTTGGCGCTGAACGTGGTTCCGACGATGTTGGTGGGGCCGACAGTGCCCGTTAGAGAGAACACATTGCTCTGGACAATGCCCGCCTGCAGTAACGTCAAGTCGACGAGATTACGTCCATTGAGCGGCAGGTCTGCGACTTGGCGTTCATCGACAATGCCACCGGTCGTGGCGCTGGTCGTGTTCACCTGCGGCGCTTCTTCGGTGACAACGACCGTCTGCCCAGTCGATCCGACTTGCAGAGTGAAATCGATTGCGGCAGCCTGGTCAACAACCAGTGTTATGCCCTTGCGCTGCGCTGTTTCAAATCCATCCTTCATCACTTGAACTTGATAATTCCCGACAGCCAATCCGGGAAAACGGTACGAACCGTCATCGCTGGTCGTTCCGTTTCGCGATTGCCCTGTGTCGACATTCGTAACAGTTATCGCTGCGCCGGCGACCGTCCCTCCGCTGCTGTCTTTCACAGCACCAAGAATCGTGGCCGTAGGAGCCTGCGCAAAGGAAGGAACCACAGAGAGAGCCAAAAACAGCACTGCACTACATACTCCAAGCCAATTCCACTGCTTACTTGTTGGAATCATGATTTACACCCCCCTGAATTCATCCACGTCTACTTGAAAAAAAGGCAAGATTCTTTCGGGGAAATAGGGTCGTAGACGCCCGACGATGGGCGGATGCTATTGACATTGATGATTGATGTCAAGGGAATTCTCACTTTTGTCGTTCGCGATCCAGGATCTACTGTTGAAATTGCACGCGAGGGCCGGTCCGAATGGTGATGCAGATTGCGAGGCTGTGGCCATGGACTGCAAATCCTCAATTCTCGGCACAATTCGGCCCTAAAACACTTGCGTATGCAATTTTTGCGGAGCGCGGCGAGGCAACCCTGGAACATAGAATCTTGATTTCAAAGCAGGCAGAAAAATCAGGGGATGAACCTTGCGGCTCATCCCCCTCCATATGCCAACGCAGCCTGGACCGTATCGAAGACTACTTGCTGGAAATGATTACCGGCACGGCCTCAAGTCGGCCAGCTTTGGAGAGCAGTTCTCGATCAGCGGTCGTCAACGGCTCGTAGACCAAGGACACCCCACTCTCGGGCAAGTTCAGAAAGCGAACCCTACGCTGGCTACCACTGAGCGTAACGAATAGCCCGGCGGCGCCCTTTTGAGTATCGTCAGTCGTCGAGAGTGGCGTAACAATGGCTATCTTTCCGTCCGCCGACTGAACAAGTGCGGTAGCCATCGACGCCTGCATTCGGATTGAATACTGCCCTGCGGGAAGCACGGCCTTGCCCCAGTGAACCTCGTAAGGCAAATTAAACTTGCCCGTGAAATTTGGATTGGCATTTGCGGCGGCTGCGAACGCTAGAATTGTCAGCGCTACAGTCGTAAGCAGTTTGATAGTCACCTGTCTCGTAACCATTTTCATTGTCATTCCCTCCTGTGGAGCCGATGCGGTTCTGCTGATTCGGGTGCGCATCGTGCCTTCACTCTATGAAGCGGAAACGGGATGCCGATTGGCTCACAATCACTCGAGATTCTGGAGTTAAGGCGTCAATTTCTGAAGGACGTGGTCTTCGGAGGACTACCGCGAGCAATCAAAATGAATTGCCTTTACTTTGCCGGGTCTTGGCAGTAGGCTCACGGCAAACTACATGAAATCGGGTCCCAGTGGGAGGGCAACAATGTGCCCAGCCTCGACCTCCCGGGTTACCCAGTTGCTCGTCAATTGGGGACATGGGAATCAGGACGCTCGGGAAGAGTTGATTCCTCTGGTCTACTCTGAGTTGCGCCGAATCGCCCGGCGATACCTCACGCACGAACGTCCGGACCACTCCTTCGAGAGCGCGGCACTGGTTAATGAGGCTTACCTGCGTCTCGCCCACCAACAACCTACTCACTGGCAAAACCGGGCCCACTTTTTTGCGGTCGCAGCACAATTGATGCGGCAGATCCTGGTGGACCACGCCAGAAAGCGTGGGGCCGCAAAGCGCGGCGCGGGTGCACCCCGTTTAACGCTGGATGAGGAGGTGGCTCTGCCGCAAGTGAGAGAAGTGGATCTTGTCGCGCTGGATGACGCCTTGAATAGGCTGGCTGGGTTGGATCCTAACCAGAGCCGAATCGTTGAATTGCGATTCTTTGGCGGGCTCTCGATACAGGAAGCTTCGATCGTTCTGGGGTGTTCACCGGCGACGGTAAAGCGCGAATGGTCCACCGCCCGTCTTTGGCTCCAACGTGAGATGAAAACAATTTCATGAGCCGAAATCATATTCATTTGCGCTCCATACAACAGAGGGACTGCTCGTGCGTGTCCAAGTGACGCCGGAGGACTACCAACGGGTTAAAGAGGTGCTCGCCGCAGCGCTCGAGCGCGAGCCGCAGGACCGCTCTGCCTATTTGGATCGGGTTTGTACAGACCCATCGCTGCGAAGCGAGGTGGAATCGCTACTTGCCGCGAGCGAACCCGGGGACAATGACTTCTTGGAGCAACCTCGAATGGAAACCGGGGCCTTGCAAACCGGCGCCAAACTTGGATCGTATGAAATTCTCGCCCCCCTGGGAGCTGGCCAGATGGGAGAGGTGTATCGCGCGCATGACTCGAAGCTCGGGCGGTGCGTCGCGATCAAGGTTCTTCCAGCGATTTTCGATGATGATCGAGACCGGTTATCGCGTTTTCGGCGCGAAGCGAGGATCCTCGCATCACTGAACCATCCCAATATCGCAACCATTTACGGGCTGGAAGAGACCGATACCGTCCAATACTTGGTAATGGAGCTCATTCCTGGAAAGACTTTGGCCGAGCGAGTGAGCTCGGCTCCGGTTCCTCTCAACGAGGCACTTGGAATTTGCATGCAAGTGGCAGACGCGCTGGAAGCTGCGCACGGAAAGGGTGTGACCCATCGGGATTTGAAACCCGCCAATGTGAAAGTGACGGAGGAAGGCCGAGTGAAGGTACTCGATTTCGGTTTGGCGAAGGCCATGAGCGAGCGCGGTGGGCCGCAGGATGGCAGCGGTACGACATTGACTAGTCTGGGTACAGTAGAAGGGCAGATTATCGGCACACCCGCGTACATGAGTCCAGAGCAAGCGCGCGGCAAAGCAGTAGACAAGCGAACGGATATTTGGGCGTTCGGCTGCCTGCTTTACGAGCTCCTCACGGGCCGCCCGGCTTTTCATGGGGAGACTGTCAGCGACACACTCGCTAGGATTTTGGAACGCGAACCCGATTGGAAGGCACTCCCGCGGTCTGCGTCTCGGCAGGTGCGAGACCTCCTTCGAAAGTGCTTGCGCAAAGATTTAAATCAGCGCATGTCGGACATTACCGAGGCTCGCACCTTGCTTGAGGGTGCTTTGGATAATCCGCGCGTTCCATGGCTCAACCTGACCGTTCCGCAATCCATCGCTGCGGCGGCGATGGCGATGATACTTGTATTGACTGTTTCCTGGTGGAAAAACGTGGGTGGTGTGCGTGACAAGATCCTTGCAGGCGCAAACAATGCGATTCAATCCACGCTCTTGTCCGACAAACAGGTTGCCGTGCTTCCCTTTGCAAACGTCGGTAATGATCCCGAAAATCAAATTTTCTCGGATGGTTTGGTGGAAATTTTGACCAGCAAGCTCAGTCAACTGGAACAATTTCAGCGAACACTTCGCGTAATTCCCTCCAACGACCTTCTCCGGGAGGGCATCGTGAGCGTCCGCGAGGCCCGCCAGACGTTCGGGGCCACTCTTGCGATCACTGGTAGTGTCCAGCGCACGGAAAATCGAGTCAGGCTGGCCATCAATCTTGTCGATGCACGGACGGATCGGCAACTCAAATCGAAGATGATCGACACTGAGACGCAGAATGTTGCCGCGCTGCAGGATGGCGTCCTCATGAGTGTTGCCGATCTTTTGGATGTGAAGCTTTCCAGCGAGGCCAAGCAAGTATTGACGGGAGGCGGGACGACGGTCCCCAGCGCGTATGTGTATTACACGCAGGGGCGTGGTTACCTGGAACGCTATGAGGTGTCGCAAAATATCGATAACGCAATTGCGCTCTTTCAGCTTGCACTCCAACAGGATTCCACGTACGCTCTGGCCGAAGCCGGATTGGGTGAGGCGTATTGGCGGAAGTATGAATTAACCAAGATGATCATATGGGTGGAACAGGCAAAGAAAAGTTCCGCGGCAGCCATTGGACTTAACGGTCAACTGGCACAAGTTTACGTCACACTCGGGATGATTAATACGGGAACAGGCAGATATAACGAGGCTATTCAAAGCCTGCAGAAAGCCCTCGACATTGAGCCGATCAATTCGGATGCCTATCGAGAGTTAGCGAAGACTTATCAAAAGATGGGAAAGATGCAGGAGGCCGAGGCAACCTACACGCAGGCCATCGCCGCCAGCCCAGGATATTGGGGATCTCATAACGAGTTGGGCGGATTCTACTTTGGCCTCGGCCGCTACATCGATGCGGGAAGGGAATTTCTCAGAGTCGTAGAACTCACTCCCGACAATTCACGTGGTTACAGTGACCTCGGAGCCGTCGCTCTTGCACAGGGACGTTATGATGATGCCGCCAAAATGTTTGAAAAGTCTGCCGCCATCAAGCCGAGCGATGCCGCCTACTCCAACCTGGGGACCCTCAACTACCTCATGGGGAGGTATCCGGAGGCGGCATCGTCTTACGAAAAAGCGATTAAGTTGAATGACCGCAACTCGCAGTTTTGGCACAATCTTGCGGCTGCATACCAGGCGTCCAAAGAACCGCAGAAGGCACGCCCCGCCTTCGAACGAACAGTCGAGTTAATCGTGGAGCAGTTGAGGGTGAACCCTCGCGATCCAGCATTGCTGATCCGGCTCGCGGATGCCTATTCCAATCTTGACCAACCGCA
>Ga0207098_10563_pt1 | contig 10569 bp, 10 predicted proteins | sample Alteio_BWMinHeat_84_FD_153548 | JGI IMG/M metagenome (GOLD analysis project Ga0207098, IMG submission 153548) | Enriched cells from forest soil in Barre Woods Harvard Forest LTER site, Petersham, Massachusetts, United States -... | ecosystem: Environmental > Terrestrial > Soil > Temperate forest >...
TGGGATTCGATCCGATTGCACGAAGTTTCGAAGGCAATTCGGCTGGAAACCACGTGTGCCGGTAAAAGAAGGAATCGATCGAATGGTCGAATGGCTTCGAACAGGAAAGAAAAGTTGAAAATAGCTCTTTTGACTGGCCGCGGAGGAACAGGCAGCAGCTTTCCCGGAAAGAACGTATACCCGGTCCTCGGACAGCCGCTCATGCTTTACCCGTTTTTCGCGGCAAAAAGATCCAAACTCGTTGATGATATCTATCTATCGACGGACGGGGAAGAATTGAAAGCCGTCGGCCGGAAACATGGAATCAAGATCATCGATCGTCCAGCCGAGTTCGCCCGGCCGGATTCACAACACAACGAATGCATCGAACACGCCTTGAGCGTTTTTCGCGAATTGGAAGTTCCGGTTGAGATTCTCGTGGTCCTGATGTGCAATGTCGGCATTCAACCGGAAGGCAAGATTGATCAATGTATCCAGGCCTTGCTCGACGATACCAGTCTGGACACCGCGGTTACCGTCCGCGAATGGGGCGACCATCATCCCACTCGCGCGAAAACTCTCGACTCCGGCGGCTTTCTCGTTCCCATTCTTGACATCAAGCAGCCCGTCACCACAACACGTCAACTACTCGGAGAAACGTTCTATCTCGACCATCAAGTCTGGGCATTCCGGATCCGCGATTACAAACTGGCGGTTGGCGGATACCAACCATGGGACTTCATGGGACGAAAAGTCAAAGGCATACCGAACCGGGACCTCGTGATCGATATCCATAACAGTGCGGACCTCGAATACACCGAAATGTGGCTGCGGTCGCATGGATACAACCTATGATCGCCATCGTTCTTTTTGGTGTAGGTGAACAGAACGGCGCATTAGCGGGCCGGAACATGTATCCCGTCCTCGGACGACCGTTAATGACATACCCGCTTCTTGCCGCGAGATATTCCCGGCAAGCCGATTCGATTGCCATCAGCACGAACTCGTTGGCGATGGCTCAGGTCGCACATGGTCTGGGCGCCGAGGCGATCATGCGGCCACCTGAATTGTGCACGCCGGCCGTTGCAATGGGAGAAGTTTTTCGGCATGCCGTAACGACGATCGAATCCCGCGGGGGCCATCCAATCGACATGCTCGTAGTGCTTCTGGCAAACGCTCCTGTTATCACGCCCGCTCTCATTGATCGCGCGGTGGATTTCCTCGCCGAACACCAGGATTTCGACAGTGTCGCGACGGTGGCAACGCACAATGAATACAATCCGGCCCACGCCTGCTTCATCAGCGGAAAGAAGGAACTCGTGTCTTTTCTTTCGCCTCCTCTTTCGCGAAGCATCGCCGATTGGAGCCGCGACAAGCTCGGAGATATCTATTTCATCGACAACTGTCTGCGAGTGATCCGGCGGTCGACGCTTTTTTCGGATGTCGGATCCAGCCGTCTGCCATACCCCTGGATGGGCGAACGCACCAGCCCCATCGTGCATCAGGGCGGTTTCGACGTGGACTACGATTGGCAGATTCCCGGCGTCGAACGACGGCTCCGCCAGTATGGATTCACAGAAAGCCGAATTCCCTACTCCGACAACGCGCCGCTGATTGTCATGCCGCCAACAATCGCTGCACGCACCGGCGATTCGACCGGACGCATTCTCGTGACAACGGCGCCCTTTGGAGAGATCGATCCGCAGCCGATCCGATTGCTTGAACAGCACAATCTGCCTTTCATGATGAATCCTCTCGGCCGCCGGTTGAAGGAAGAGGAACTCGCTGAATTGATCGAGGACTATGAAGTTCTGATCGCCGGAACCGAACCGATCACCGAACGCGTCTTGAAACGCGCATCCAATCTGCGTCTCATCGCGCGCGTCGGCATTGGACTGGATAGTGTGGCGCTGCAGGTGGCGCGGGAAATGGGCATCGCCGTCACCTACACCCCCGATGCACCGTCCGCTGCCGTGGCGGAACTGACGATCGGACAAATGCTGGCCCTATTGCGACGCACAATGGCGGCCGATCGAGGCATGCGGCAGGGAGTCTGGCATCGCTGGATCGGGCGTCGCCTCGGCCAACTGACGGTCGGCGTTATCGGCGTCGGGCGGGTTGGCCAGCGCGTGATCCGCCATTTGCAAGGCTGGAGTCCATTGCGGATACTCGCCAACGATTTGGTGGTTGACGACAATTTGAGCCGATTGAACGGTTGCGTCTGGACCGACCGGGAAACGATTCTCTGTGAAGCCGACGTCGTCACGCTTCACGTGCCACTGACTCCTCAAACCCGCAATATGATTGGAGAACGCGAGCTCGAAATGATGAAACCGGATGCCATCCTGATCAACATGGCACGCGGCGGAATCGTCGACGAGACAGCTCTGGCGGTGGCTCTTCGAAATCGGGCCAATTTCTCGGCGGCTGTCGATGTGTTTACACAGGAGCCTTACGGCGGCGAACTTGCCGGACTCGAAAATTGCCTGCTTTCGTGTCATATGGGTTCCGCAACGCGCGACTGCCGTCTGCGTATGGAGACCGAGGCAACCGAAGAAGTCGTCCGCTATTTCCGCGGTGAACCGTTCGCCAACCCTGTGCCTGAAGCGGAATACGCGATTCAGGTTATCGAATGAAGATTGTCCGCTACATAACCGCCGCCGGGCCGCAATTTGGATGCATCCATGACGACATCGTCTACAGCATCGAGGGGCTCCCCTCCAGGAATGCTCAACAAGGAGCTCGAATCGGACCGCTAAATTCCGTGAAGCTCATGGCGCCCTGCCGGCCCGCGAAGATCATCGCTCTGGCTATCAATTTTCCCGGGGCGACCGGTCTCTCTGAAACGATGAAAGAACCGCTGGTTTTCCTGAAGTCGGGAACATCGGTGTGCGGCCCGTATGACGACATTGTGTCGCCGTTCCCGGGAATCAATGTGTGGGGAGAGTCTGAACTCGCGGTCGTGATCGGCGAGCACGGCTCGATTTTCGGATATACGGCTGCGAATGACGTCTCTGCGGACAATATCGAAGGATGGGATCATCACCTCGCACGGTCCAAAGCGGCGGACACGTTTTGTCCACTCGGTCCGTGGATCGATACCGAGTATTCCCCTGCCAACCGGCTCATCGAGGGCCTCCAAAACGGCGATGTGATCCGCCGCGGCAACAGCGACGATCGGCTCTGGGGCGATGCGCGGGCGGTTGAATGGCTCTCCCGCTGGATGACACTCGAACCCTGGGACGTTGTGCTGACGGGAGCTCCGGTACGCGTTGTGCCTCGTCGCTATTTGAAGCCAGGCGACGAATTCATCGTTCGAATCGACGGCCTGGGAGAATTACGAAATCGATTCCGGGAGAACTCGGTCCGATGAATCCAGCGGTTCCATCCAAACAAAGGATCCTTGTGCTGGATTTTGACGGTGTTCTTTGTGACAGCACTCCCGAATGCGTTGTGACGGCCTGGAACACCTGGCAGGATCACTTCGCACACTGTCCGAACGAAGTTCCTGTTGTTTACCGGACCGCTGTTGAAGAAGGCCGCAACTACGTCAAAACAGCCGGTGAGTATTTGATTTTACTGGAGTCGGCATGCGATTCAATTCCGATAGTGTCGCAGGAAGATTACGATTCGGCATTTCAGAAGCACCGCTGTCAAATTGCGGCATTTGCTGAACGCTTCTTTATTGCACGCGATCGACTAAGGCGCGAAGACGAGAATCACTGGATCGCGCTACACGAAATCTATGAAGGCATTCCGGAAAGTCTCCGTCAAGGCGTTTCAAACATGGATTGTTACATCGTCACGGGTAAGGACGCATGCTCGGTGAAGCTCTTTCTTCAAAAGATGGATGTCGGCATTCCCGATGCACGCATCTACGATAAGGATGCGGCTCATGACAAACTATCCGCTATTCGCACAATCTCCGAAAACTCCAATGTACCGCTTAGCTCCATCGCTCTCCTGGATGACAACGTGAACCATTTGCTGCCTGCCCTGGACGCGGGCTGCTACGCCGCCATGGCTGGATGGGGCTATCACTCCGAAGAACATTTAAAGCTTGCCAAAACGCGGGGCATCCCCGTCCTTGGCCTGAGCAACTGGATCAACGCGTTTATGGAGTGGAAGTTACAGGGATGAGTGACACGGAGTTCGCTAAATACGTAAAGGACGGCGCCTATCATTGGGATGCCGTTTCGTCCTCACCGTCAAAACACGTGGCGTTTACGTCCGGACGATACGCCGTTGTGATGAACCAAGCGGTCAAATGGACGGATGCCACGGTGTTGGACATTGCATGCGGAGACGCCCGCTTATCTGCCTTTGTCGCCGAGGCGGGCGCTCGATTCGTGGTCGGCGTCGACCTTTCGCATATCGGCATCAGTGCGGGGCGAATTCGATGGAATCGGGAACAACGCGGCACACTGGCGCGGGCTGCCTTTATCCAGGGCGATGGGCTGAAGTTGCCTGTCGCCGGCAACACATTCGACATCGTCATCGCAAGCGAGGTCATCGAACATGTGAACGACCCTCGGGAATTTATCGTCGAGGCGTCGCGGCCGCTCAAACAAGGTGGCACGCTAATCGTCACGACTCCATATCGCCTGACGGAAACTCCGCTCGATCCACATCACACACACGAGTACTTCCCCGGGGAACTCACGGAACTGATGAAAGATTTCTTCAGTGACGTCCAGGTGACAGTGTCGCATCCCGCCTGGGTCACCAGTCTCTACACTCTCAACGGCTGGGCCAAACCATTTCGCTTCCTGACCAACATGCTTGCAATTATCGGCAGCAATCCATTTACAGCCTGGCCGATTGGAAGGTATGCGGCGCAGATCACCATCGCAGGTCAAAAAAAGCTTTTATGACTCTCGACCCCTTGGTTTCCTCAATCTACCATGGACGCGACCTGCTGCTGCAAACGAGGTTCCGCCTGGTGTTTCCGCATCGGGCACGTTTGCTGAAAAAAAACTCTGAACTCCATAATCGCCATGCAAATCTGAAGCGGTGTTTTGTAATTGGAAACGGCCCTTCATTGAAGACCCAGGATCTAAAGCCCCTGAAGGATGAAGTAACGATCGTCTGCAACAGCTTCTTTCAGCATCCGGATCATGCGTTGATCTCACCTCAATATTATTGCGTTGGTGACCCAACCTACTCGGCAGACACCCCTAACTGCATTGCGTGGCTTCGGGAGATCGAAAACAAGATGCCCCGGACAAACCTGTTCTTCCCGACTCAGGCGGAAGCCCTCTTCAAGAAGTATGCAATTTTTTCAAATCACAATGTCCATTATGTTCAGCGCACGCACATCGCACACAGCGCGCAACACGTGCGGATCGACTTTACGAAGCCCCTGAATGTCGGTGTTTCGACAGGATGTTCAATAGCCATTCCGCTCGCAGTGTATCTGGGATTCCGAGAAATCTATATCATCGGCTTCGATTCGAACTGGCTGGGCGCGTTGAATGACGCGTCCGTGCACTTTTACGATACAAACCCGTACTATCCTCACTTTGACAAGACCCTGATCGAAGGCGCGACGATGGAGGGCGAACTTCTAAGTGTCCATCTCGAATTCAAAAGTCATCGATTACTTCGCAAAAAAGCCGCGTTGCTGGGGGCCAGGATTTTCAATGCAACGAATGGTGGCTGGCTCGACATGTATCCGCGTGTGCGCTATGAAGAGTTGTTCTAGGAACAACACATAAATGAGTAACCCAATTCGACGATTGCCGATGGCGGCTGCCATCTATGCAAGCGGCGATTTTCTCCTTAAGGGAGCAAGCTTCCTGTTATTGCCCCTGCTGACGCGTTACCTCGCGCCGCGGGACTATGGCATCGTCGGAAGCGTCACGGCATTTTCACTATTGCTGGGCCTCGTCCTTCAGTTGAACTTCAATTCCGCTGTCATGCGATTTTATGGAGATTTCGAAGACGAATCGGAACGGCAGGAATTCACAGGCAGCCTCATCGTTTTCTCAATCGTGTGGTCGATTGCGATTGTCGTACTGCTGAATATTTTCGGTCCCGTTCTCCTGAACCACGTCTACAAAGAAGTCCGGTTCGAACCGTACCTCCGCATCGGAATATGGATCGCGCTGTTCAATACAATGGCCGTCCTGCCGCTTGCCCTGATGCAGATTCAGCAGAGGCCTGGAATGCACCGGCTCTTTACCATTGGAACGTTCCTCTTGAACACCTTGTTTATGCTCGTGTTCGTGGTTCATTTCGGAATGGGTGCATATGGCGCGTTAATCGGACAGTTGATCGGATCGGGAATCGCAGCGATCGCGCATCTCGCACTTGCCCGCCCATACATGACACCTGCCATATCCGGCAAAGTCTTGCGCATGTGCCTGGGATTCAGCATGCCGCTGCTGGTTTACTCGCTTGGCGGATGGGCCGTCGATACATCGAACCGGCTCTTTATCGAACGGTTCGTCAGTCTCGACCAGCTGGGGTTATTTAACATCGCCAGCCAGTTTGCAATGATCCTGGGCTATCTACTGAATGGTGTTGGACTCGCGTTCACTCCATTATTCTATGAGACGGTTCGAATGCCCGATGGAGCTCGGACGCTGGCGCGGTTCGGGCTGATATACATTGCAGCGGCGTTCGGGCTGGGATTGCTTCTCGCCGTGTTTTCGAAGGATGCCATCGATTTGATGACGCAACCTCGATTTCATGGCGCCTATCGGGTTGTTCCGATTCTCACGGCCACGCAGGCATTAACAAGTTTTTGGCATCTCATCGTCAATCCGCTGATGTTGAAGAAGCGAACCGGTTCACTGATGGGGATTATGCTTGGGTCTGCGGTTGTCAGTATCGGCTTGAACGTATGGCTCGTCCCAAAATACGGAATCGTGGGCGCGGCATTGGCTGCGCTGGCGGGTAACGTGATGCTCAACGTCATTACATCCCGTTTCTCGATTCGCGCCTTTCCGGTACCTTATGACTACCAACGGATAGCAATAGTGACTATTTCGGCCGTGACTCTCTGTGTTGCCGCACTCACAAGAAGTGGATTTGCTGCGCGTGTCGCAGTTGTCTCACTATATCCAGCCTTGCTCTGGGCGTCTGGTGTAGTGGATCGAACCCAGTTGCAAGGGTTGTTAAAAGTACGGGGGTAAATCGGCGGTAAGCCGGATACTTGGCCCGCAAAAAGGACCCCGAACCTGGACACCAATTGATGTGGCATGGCACGAGCCGACACATGAGTTACTTCGAGGAACTGAAGAAGGAGCCGGGATATGCGGCAGTGGGGATGCCCGACAAGCAAGTGGCGTCCTCGCACGCGGTGAAGCGGTTTTTCGGCGCGTTCGGTGTTTTCCGAGCGGGAGCGTTCCGCTGGGTATTGAAGGAATTGTTGGTGTGGCGGCTGAAGCTGAACCAGCCGGTAGTGGTAATGCTAACGCTGGACACGATGGTGATGGATAACGACGAGGCTGTGAAGCTGGAGGGGTGCTATCCGACATACAAAAAGGTCAAGGGCTTTCAGCCGCTGCAGCTGATTTGGGAAGGCAAGATCGTGGACGCGATTTTCCGACGTGGCAAGCGGCACAGCAATTACGGCAACGAGGTGGAGAAGATGATCCGAGGAATCGTGACCCTGATCCGGAGTCGGTATAGCGCCGGGGTGGATATCGTGATTCGGATGGATGCGGGCTTTTTCGACGAGGAGAACTTCCGGTTTGTGACGAACTGGGCTTTGGTTTTATCGGAACGGGGAAAACGTTCAAAGCCATCAAGGAGCAAGTGGCCGCCATCGGCGAGAAGGATGGAAGGTCTACGACAATGGGCGCCAGAAATGGAGCTACGCCGGTTTCGCCTATCGCTGCGATAAACGGGAGAAATCCTACCGTGCCCTCTACACCCGCCCAAAGTACGCCGGCGAGCAGGGGCTACTGGAGTTCGTGCGGCCCGATAACATCATTGTGACCAACCAGTCCGGCGCTGATCTGAATGACGAATGCCTGATCTACCACCACCATCAACGTGGCGCCGACGAACTGCCACATCGCGGACTGAAGGAATTTGGATCCGAGCAAGTGCCATTCAAGCGGTTCGGAGCCAACCAAGCCTTCTACTATGTGATGCTGATCGCCTTCTTTCTATTTGAGACCTTCAAGGAAGACAGTCTCCCGGACATCTTGCCCATTTCCAGCTACGCCACGACGGTACGCCGTCGGTTGGTCGACATTGCCGCGAAGGTGGTGCGGACTGGAGGGGAGATCATCTTGAAAGTTCACACCGCCATAATGGAGCGCCTCAAGCTGGATGCCCTTTGGAGGCGCTGTCGTCAGGCTCCACCCGTCCCGGCAACCTAGTCGACACGCTCCACAACCTCGCTTCAGACCGGACTCTCAGGATACGTGTCGCTTTGATAGAGCAGAACCGGCCCTCGCAGCTGTCCGCATCCTTGCGAAGGCTCACAATCTGCGTTCTGCCGCAAAATGGCCGCCAAAACACTGTGCCTGCAGCCGAACCGAATCATACTGCGGTCTCGAACACGCCGATTCCGGCATCACGCGGAAATCGCTCAATTTGGGTTAAAAATATGCGGCCGAGAGCGAATCGAGCGCAAGTGAATTGTTTATGACCTGGGAGAAACTGCGTTCTGACCAGGTTGAGCAGGCCCAGAGACTGGGACGGCGGCTACGCACAATCAACAAGCTATTTCGGACACTATGGCGGAATATGCCTATAAGAGACTACGAAATTGAGAGAATTAGAGCTCGCTAAATTAATCTCGTGCTAAAACGGTATCCAGGATTCTGTACATTCTGGCCGAGGCAGCCAGTTGTATACGGAGCCATAAATACGCACTCATATGGTGTCGCCGTAACGCAGGGAGGGACCAGTGGAGCAGAGCGCGAAAGATTTGTATTTGGACCTAATGAAAAGAACGCTTTCATTTTCCCTATGGCCTTCGCCCCCTTTTCCAATCGAGTTCTTCAACTATTTGAGATCATTTCCCAAACGAGAAATAGTATCTGTTGTTACAAATATCCTTAGCAGAGCAAGGCTTCAACTTGCCCATTTGCCAGTGCATTCTATCGAGGAGCGGGAGTCTGGGCAGTTGTTCTCTGTTTTTGCAGACACTATGATCGGACTCAAACGGCTAGACAACTTGCAGTTCTGCATTGAGTCCATTGTGAAAGAGGGAGTCTCGGGCGACCTGATTGAAACCGGTGTGTGGCGTGGTGGTGCGTGCATATTCATGCGCGCCGTCCTGGCGGCCTACGGTGTCACAGATCGCCGTGTGTTCGTGGCTGACTCATTTGAAGGCTTGCCGAAGCCCGATACTAATACATATCCCATGGATAAAGGTGACACCCATTACTTACATCAATATTTTGCGGTCTCGAGAGCAGCAGTCGAAAATAACTTCCGCAGATACAATTTATTAGATGAACAGGTGGTTTTTTTGGAGGGTTGGTTTAAGGACACGCTTCCCGCGCCACCCATATCCGCGTCCCCGCGCTCACGGCGAATCATGCCCGCTCTCCCCAAAACGCGTGCGGCAGCGCATTCATGTCGGGTGCTGCTCCTCGCAACTCGATCCGCATCCGGCCGCCCCTCGCATTCTCCATCTCGACGACGCATTCAAACGCTCTACATTTTGCGCGACCAATTCCACGAATCCCGCGTCGACCCCGCGGCTGTTGCCTCAGTCTAACCCGGCATGGCGTTTCAGCCTCGCGCAATCCAGCCGCAAGGCCTGCGCCGTCCGCCCTACCCCATGCTGCTGGGCCAGTTCTACCGCCTTCGACCATAGCCTTTCCGGAATACGCTCCTGTCCGGAACGCTCCCGCCGCCAACTTTCAAACTCTTGTTGTGTTTCTTGGATTTCGATCGGAAGGTAACGTTTGCTCTCTCACTCATCGGCTGTCCTCCTTTTGTTTAAGACAAGCCGACCTTACCAACTTCATTCACGCGTTTTCACGCACTCTTGCCGCAAACTCACGATTCAGTTGGGTGTGCGTCGCAGGTTGGCCGATAACACCGCCGCCAGTGGCTACGGCCCATGGCATCTGGCCCATTCGAAAGGGCTGAATGTCGCGCTTTCGAATGCGTATTTTCGCGATCGTGGTCTCCCCCTCATTGTTCGAGAGGTGCTAGCCCAAACGTCTCGAATCCCCGTTTACGGATCCGTACGCACGGTGATGTGGGAGAGGTCGGCGGGTGACCGCTGCCCTATCCCGATCAAACACGTATTATGCGACTTCGTTTCTCAGCCCCGACTCCCACCCGACCCGCTTGAAATTTCTCTCGAAAGCCACCTGCAAGTTGCTGATTCTTCACGAGAGCAAAAACATTCCATAAGCCCAAATTCGTCATCCTGCCGGGCTCAGCCGTCGCGGTTCCGACCGCGGCGGGTGAGACTTTCATCCTCGGGGGTGGCCCAGCAGGGCCATGTGACTTTCTTATGCGCATCGATTGGTCGTAGGTGTGGAGGCAAAGCGGAACTGAAGCAGCGCTAACAAACGAGGTATCTATTTAGGGAAAACACGTGCCTTGTTTGCTAGGATGCGCGAGTAATCAGGAGTTAGTCTTTCGCCAATACACGCCAGTCCAGTC
>Ga0207098_10540_pt2 | contig 10515 bp, 9 predicted proteins | sample Alteio_BWMinHeat_84_FD_153548 | JGI IMG/M metagenome (GOLD analysis project Ga0207098, IMG submission 153548) | Enriched cells from forest soil in Barre Woods Harvard Forest LTER site, Petersham, Massachusetts, United States -... | ecosystem: Environmental > Terrestrial > Soil > Temperate forest >...
GTTTACCCGCATAAATAAATGATATGTTTGCTAACCAGGTACCGGCTTTGGTTTTATAAAGCAAGTTAATATTAGCCAGGTTTTTTGTTTGCCCTGATTTAAGCGTTCCTTTAATTGCCCGGCCGTTTGATTGCTGGTTATATGGCTCACATGATGATATGATAAGAGTTGCAGGCGGTAAGTTTGAAATTATGCGCAACACGTTTGAAAAGGTAGGATTTAGCGCTGGCGAATGTGTTAACATTAAGAGCGGCAGCGTGGGCGATATTGCCTATAACGTGGCAGTTGGCGGTACCGGCAACTGTTTTAAATCGGCAAATGCGGGCGGATTAACCCCTCAGGCTAACATGACATGTTATAATAACACGATGGTTACCGGTGGATACCGCCAGCAAAAGGCAGGTGAAGGAGGATCATTGGATTTTGAAAACGGCGGACGTGGCCTTGCTTACAATAACTTTATTATCAACTGCGCTTATGGTTTAAGCGTTTTGGGCGGTTCGGGCACTACGCCTGCTGCCGATACCACTAATATAAAATACGGTTATACTTATAATTATGGCGACAATACTTCAATTACAACCCAGTTTTTACCACTTGGGTTTATAACCAAAATTCAAACCGGAGACATTAATGCCGGTAATAATACAACACCGGGCGCAAACAATCCGCTATTTGTGAACTACCCGCTTCCTGCAGCAACTAATATCCAATTTATAGATGCCGATTATGTAGGTAATTTTAACTTTAGGCTGCAATCAAACTCACCGGCAATAGGTAAAGGGTATACTAATTTTGCGCCCTATGCAGTAGTGCGGGTTGATAAAACTTTTGGTGCTACAGAAATTACGCCTCCTGGCAAAGATATAGGCGCTTATCAGATGGATGGAACAGGTAACCAACATTAATAAGGGTACACGCCTGGCCGCTAATCCGGCCAGGCGTATTTTTTGTATTTTGTTTTTTTATTGCCTTGCCAATTGCGTATTTGCCGGGGCTATTAAAATTAAGGTGACAGATCGGGCTACTCAAAAGCCAATTGCCAATGTTTCCGTCAAAATAATTAGCACCAACATCACATCGGTTACAGATAGTAATGGTATTTGCCATCTCAATAGTGTGTCGATGGGGCATATTACCCTAATTTTTACAGCTGAAAATTATAAGCAATTATCAATAAATAAAACCATCTCCACCAACGGGACGATCGAATTAACCGTCTCCCTTGAAAGGTTGCAGGTAGCATTGCATGAGGTTGTAATTACAACCGGAATAAATCCCCGATCCGATCAACAATCACAGCTCACAGAAAAACATACATTACAGCTTATTGATATTGCCCCAGGCGACCTGATTGAACATACCGGCAGCATTAGTGCAGGCGATGTTGTGCAACATATACAGGGGCTTTCTGTAACACATACCAGCACAGGCAATAGCGATAAAGCCATCATCAGGGGTATGGAAGCAAAGTATAGCTATACCCTCGTCAATGGCTTTAAAATACCCAGCCCTGATGATAAAAGCCGGTATATCTCATTAGACTTGTTTCCTGCGGGGTTACTGCAAACTGTACAAGTGTATAAATCCTTAACAGCCGACATGGAAGGCGATGCTATAGGCGGTGTAGTAAATATGGTAATGCGGCAGCCCCCTGATGCGCCCTTGCTGGAGGTGAATTTAAATACCGGGTACAGTGGTTATTATTTTGATCACTCATACCGCACATTTAATAGCAAAGCTGTTCAAAATCTTTCTCCATATGAGCGTTTTGGGCCGTCATACTATGCAACCGGCGCCGACTTCTCAAAAGATAATCTTTCTTTTTATAACAACCAGCCGCTGCCCGATGTTGCAATGAACTTAGTGTATGGCAACAAATTTTTAAATAACAAACTGGGTTTTATTGCCTCTGTAGATTATAAAAACATTAAAACAGCGTCCGACGGTTTTTTTATCCCTTTAAATGTACAGCCTAATTTAAATAACGTACCCGCTTTTTCGGATTTTGACAAGCAAAACTATTATAATAATAAAATAGCGGTAAGCACTAACGAAGAGTTTGTTTTTCAGCCTGATAGTTCGAACAAATTTACTTTAAGCCATTTTTATCTCAACCAGAAAGATATAGAAACACGCAGTACAGTTGATACCAGTTTAACTTTAGGCAGATCTGGTGCCGGTACAGGTCGCATTTATATAAGTGACAGGTCGCGGATACATGAACAACAGATCAATAACATAAACTTAAAAGGCGATGATGCTTATACCAATTTAAGTATAAACTGGGCAGGTGTATTTTCAGAAGCCAACGGGCGATACCCCGATTGGGCAGAGCTAACCGCTAATACCGGCAGGTTAATCGGGCCAAACGGTTCCATTGTACAAACGCCGCTGCTGCTTGCACCCCTTAACAGAATATGGTTAAGTAATAAGGAAAGAGACCTTGACGGTTACCTCGATCTTCATTACAGGCCTCAATTATTTAATCAGAAACTCACCCTCAGTGGTGGCGGACTTATCAGGTATAAAACCAGGGATAATTTCTACAATAGCTATGTCTTTTCACCAACCATCAATCAGCCCTTTACCAATATTTATCAGGCAATTTGGGAAAATAATAACGGGCCGCAAAACCCGCTTGGGAACGTAAACAATCCCAATACTTATACGGCTACAGAACGAATAAATGCTTATTACCTGATGGCTGATCTGCAAAACGGAAAATCAGAATTTACAGGAGGATTGCGGTTAGAGCAAACTAACCAAAACTTCAACTCATTGCTTGATCCAAATGTGAGCTTTGGTAAAACGGTTAATATCAGTTATAAAGATTTGCTGCCTGATCTGCATTGGAAATATGCTATTGATGATAACCAGCAAGTCAGGTTTAGTTATTTTAAAGGTATTTCGCGGCCGGCTTTGTACGATATTACTTTTGCTGCAATAACTTATGAAGATTTTATTGTTGCGGGAAATCCTTTTTTAAAACGTACCCAGGCAGATAACCTGGATTTAAGCTATACCTGGTATCAAACCAAGATTACTGAACTTAAAGCGGCGATATTTTACAAACATATAGTTGATGCTTATGAAAAAACTTTGCTTAACGGTAATGACGAGCTTTACCCCATTCCGCAAAATGGATTGAGTTATACACCTGCCGGGCAGCTTACAGAGCAACTGAAAAATACGGGCATAGCTACAAATTACGGGTCAGAAGTTTCTTACAGTCATACCTGGCTTAGTTTTGTGATTAGTGGTAGTTACACTTACACGGCCTCAAATATAACCCGCATGAAAAAACTGCTAACCAGGGCCGATCCTAATGATCCTTCAAGTAACCTGGTTACAGTTACCAGGCCGGAAGACGGGCCGCTGGAAGGGCAATCAAAAAACCTGGCTAATATTAACTTGCTTTATAAAACCAAAGCCGGTACCTGGTTAGCAAACATATCATTTATTTATGCGGGTAAACGCATCGACCTCGTTTCGCCATGGTATGGGCTTGATTATTGGCAAAGGCAAAATGTTACCGTTAACCTTTTCGCAGAAAAAAAGCTCGACAAAAAATTTAAGCTCAGGCTAAGCGTTTCTAATTTATTTAACAACGGTGTTATTGATGATATTTTAACGCGTAACCCAAATGGACTCAGTAATATATTACCCGGGCAAAACCAGGTAAACAAGATCACCATTTCAAAACAAAACTTTTCTGCGTATTACCAATTGGGATTAAGTTATCAGGTTCAATAGTTGCCGGCCTGCTCAAGAGAATAGTTCGAACTCCGGGTTCTCGCCCTCAAACAGCCATAAAACACAAAAGCCCCAAAATTGGGGCTTTTGTGTTTTATAAGTGCGGAAGAAGGGACTCGAACCCCCACGCCTCGCGGCGCCAGATCCTAAGTCTGGTGCGGCTACCAATTACGCCACTTCCGCATAATTATTGGTTTTTTACAGGATTGCAAAGGTAGTTTAAAATACGGAAAACTAAAATTGAATTAAAAAAAACTTACGAGTATTAACTCTATTAATCAAATCCGTTAATTAACTGTTTAAAATAAGTAAGAGCATGGATCAGTCTGCTGCCATACCAAGAAAACATTTCGCCATCAACCAATATCACCTTTGCTTCAGGTAGCATAGCCTCAAACGCTCTAATATGCTTCTGTTTAAATGGGTACGGCTCTGATGACAGCATGATCACATCAGGCTGAGCTTGCTGCAAGTCGGCTTCAACAAATTGCGGGTAACGTTGCTGCCCAAACACATTAATAAAACCGCAGCGTTGCAGCATATCATCAATAAACGTATCCTTTCCGGCCGCCATATGGGGCTGTTGCCATATCAGGTAAGCAGCCCGTAAACGACGTTTCATTGGCACCAGCATTTCAAACCCTGCTTCCACCTGTTTAGCAATCACATTTGCCCTCATTATTGTATTAGTTAATTCGCCAATGCCTGTTATCATGTTTATGGCACCGGGTAGCTGTGTAATATCGCTCATCCAAACAGGAAATTCCTGCATCAGAGCCTCTATTTGCAGGCGCTCGTTCTCTTCCTTATTACCGATAATAAGATCGGGATTTAGACTTCTGATCAGGTCGATATTCAATTTCTTGGTACCTCATACTTTCACTTTATTTCTAACCTTATCTGCCGGATGATTACAAAACTTAGTTACACCGACAATACGATCGTCCAAACCCAAATCAAATAACAATTCTGTTTGTGATGGTACGAGAGATATAATACGTTTGGGAACAGTTGAAACTGAAATTTTTCGTGATAGCTGATCAGTAAATGTATGATACATTTAGCATGTAGATATTAAAATGCATGTTTATCGCCGCGAACGGACTTCCACGCTGTAAGAAATATAATTTTAATGTCCAATACAAACGACCAATTTTCAAGATACCAAACATCTGCTTCGACACGCTCAAGCATTGCTTCGGTTGTTTTAGTTTCACCGCGCAAACCATTTACCTGTGCCCAGCCAGTAATACCGGGTTTTAAAAAGTGACGTACCATAAATCTATCAATCAATTGCGAGTACTGCTGGGTATGGCTTATCATATGCGGGCGCGGCCCCACGGTTGACATGTTACCTATCATAACATTAAAAAATTGGGGTAACTCATCAAGACTTGTTTTTCGTAAAAACGCCCCGAGCTTTGTTATCCTTGCATCCCCTCGTGTGGCTTGTTTATGATCGGCTCCATGATTAATATACATGCTCCTAAATTTATAACAGTTAAAGGGATGATTATCACGGCCAGAGCGTTTTTGAACAAAAAAAACAGGCCCTTTGCTTTCCATCTTAATTAATATCGCCAATATAGGGAACAGCCAACTGAAAACGAATATGATAATAAAAAGTGCGAACAATATATCAAACGCGCGTTTAACCCCACGATTAAGCAAATTTTCGAGAGGTTCGGGTCGTATCGATATGATAGGGATATTACCGAAACTCTGTAAAAAAGTATGCTTTTTTATATATTCATGATATTCAGGAACAATTTTAAATCTGATAAGATTTTTATCAGCATCAACCATCAACCGTTCGATAGTGCTATGTTGTGAATATGGTAGGGCACAATAAATTTCGTCGACTTTATTGGTCAATACATATTCCATACAAAAATCAGTAGTACCTAAATATAAACTCTTTTCTGTGATTTTTGAGGAATCGTCGTCAAAAAAACCAAGTAAATTATATCCCCTAAAGGGATTGTTCTTAAAATAAGTACGTAGCTCATGCCCTGCTATGCCAGCACCAACAATAATAACATTTCGGGCTTCTTTAAAAATAGCCCTGCCCCTGCGCCGTATATACAAAAACACAACTTTCCAGGAGCCTAAAAAAAATCCGAATAAAGCTATCGAATAAAATAAATAAGACCGTGTAATAAAATACCGTTTTGTACCTATTACAATTAAAATGGTAACACAAATAAGACTTACAAATAGCAAATAGGTTTGTGTGATGCTGCGAAATGTTTTTACTGAATCCTTATTAAGAACATGTTCGTACAAGCCGGTAATATTACCCGAGAGTAACCAGATAAGATTAAACACCAATACTATAGGAAGGTATTGTTTATTGTTGATCCACATCGTAGCCGATTTGTCTAAGATAACATAGACCAATACCATTGACACATTAAGAAGAAGGTAATCAACAAAAAGATTAATTGCTTTAAAAAATGTGGAGTACTTGTTGACCATATAAACCTATAGCAATTGAATAAATAAGAGAAGCCTAATTTACTACAAATTTGCAATTCATCAAAAAAACTACAAATACATTAAGAGGTTTTTATTTAATTACAAATAAATTAATTTCAATGATAATTTAATAACATTAATATTGTTGTGAAGTATTAAAAGCAATTATGCACAGAAATCATTCTGTTTTCAAAACAAATCATCAATAGCAGAACAAATGATATGCCCTACAAGTATATGCATCTCTTGTATGCGTGCTGTAACTTTACTATCTATAATGATATTAACATCGCACAGTGATTTTAGTATTCCCCCGTCGTTACCACTGAAGCCTATTGATCGGCATTGATTTTGTTTGCCTGCCTTAAGCCCATTTACAACATTCGGGCTATTTCCACTGGTTGATATTCCAATAAGTAAATCGCCGGCATAGGCTAACGCTTCTACCTGTCGGGAAAATATTTTATCGAAATCATAATCATTGCCGATAGAAGTTATTGCAGAAGTATCTGTAGTGAGGGCAATAGCCGGCAACCCTTTTCGTTCTTTCACAAAACGGCCTGTAAACTCCGCCGCTATATGTTGAGCATCAGCTGCACTACCCCCATTCCCAAACAGTAATATCTTATTTCCGTCTTTAATTGTTTCGGTAACCAGAGCAATGGCCGCAGATATTTGATCGATGAAATGTTTTTGAGTTAAAAGTTTTGAAACCGCAATATGCTCGTCTATTTGGTTGAAAATTTTATTGTGATCCATGATCGACAGATACCTTTAAAGCAAAAGCAGGTATTAACCTGCTCTTATTTATATATAATTAATTTATTGAGGATAAACACAGCTGTTGCGCTGTTATACATTAACTGCAATTGCGGATTCTTTATCATATTCCTCAAATATCGAGTTATTGCTCTTATATTCGGGAACTATTTCTTTCATTTTTTTAACTACTTTAGAGTCTTTAAACAGTTGAGAAAGCATTAAAAGCTCGTTAACACTTTGATTAACTTTCTCGTATGACTGTTTGCGCACCTTCGCAACCATTATTTTTTCATGATGCGTAGGCATTGTGTTTTCCGAATCATTAAGTAATTCTTCATAAAGTTTTTCACCTGGCCTTAAACCGGTAAAGCTGATTTTAATATCCTGGTCTACAATAAAACCAGAAAGACGAATCATTTTCTTAGCCAGATCAACAATTTTCACTGATTTACCCATATCAAATAAATAAATCTCTCCGCCGCTTCCCATTGATCCTGCCTCTAAAACCAACCGACAGGCTTCTGGTATAGTCATAAAATATCTTGTAATTTCCGGATGAGTAACCGTTATAGGGCCACCCTTTTGTATTTGTGCCTTAAACCTCGGTATTACCGAACCATTAGAACCTAATACATTACCAAACCGCGTGGTGATATATTTGGTTTTTTTTAATATCCGTATCGTTATCATGCAAAATACTTAGTTTGCTATTCGCTGTTGGATATGCATTAACAAGCGATTGAACGTACATTTCGGCAATCCGCTTGGATGCCCCCATTACATTTGTCGGATTAACAGCCTTGTCGGTTGATATCATTACAAACTTGTCAACCCCATACTTCATTGATAAATCAGCAACAGTTTTAGTTCCTAATATATTGGTATTGACAGCTTCGGATGGATTATGCTCCATCATCGGAACATGCTTATAAGCGGCTGCATGATATACATAATCAGGACTATAGGTATCAAATAAAAACTCCATACGTTCTTCATTTCTTACATCTCCTATAAAAACCGCAAAATTATCGGTCTTCAAATTATCCTGTAACTCGAGCTGCAATTCATGCAAAGCTGTTTCAGCAATATCGTTTAAGATTATTAACTGTGGTTCGTATTTCAGTAATTGCCTAACTAATTCCGATCCTATTGAACCGGCAGCACCGGTAACCAAAATGGTTTTTCCGTGGATTTGGCTATCAATTAATTCGTTATTTATATTTATTGATTCACGTTCAAGTACATCTTCAATTTTAATGTTTTGTATTTGCCGGTTATCAAATTGTCCATCAATCCAATTAGTAATTGGCGGTACATTTAAAACTTTTACACTATTATTTAAGCAAATATCAACTATTGTATTTTTTAAGGCGACAGATATGGTTGAATCGGCTATAATCAAATCACTTATCTTTTCAGTTTGAATAAGCTTTTCTAAGTTTTTTAATTGATGTATTTTAATATTGTCTACTACTTTACCATGTTTTCTTTCATCATCGTCGATAAACGCCACAATATTCATATTAAGCTCAAGCTGATTATCGAGTGTTCTCTTTGTGGTTACTCCTATTTCATTTGCACCATATATCACAACCCGCCTTTGATCCAGTTTTAAATTTTTGATGTAAATGAATGAATACTTAACAAGTGTTCGGTAAGTAATCAATAATAAAAAGCTGCTTAAACTTGATATGATTAAAACAACCACAGGTATGGATGCCTTTAACTCATAACGCATAACGGTTTGTCCTAATACAAATACAACTATGTTGCTAATTAGTATTGCAAACAATATTCTAAATGAATCCTGGGCATTGGAATATCTTATAATACCAGCGTAGGTTTTAACTGTTGCAAAAACTATACAATTGATTCCTAAATACAGGACCAGCCCAACTTTAATACCAGTAAAATCAAGCTTAGTCGAATCAAAATTATTGCGAAGTAAATATGCAAACACCAGTGAGGCAGAACAAAAACTTATATCAATAAGAAATATGATCCAACGGGGTAGAATGTTAATCCGAGTATATATATTCTTCATAGGTAAATTTGAATCTCAACTTTATACCTTAAACACTTTAAATCGAATAAAGTTTAAATTACTTTTTACAAAGTAAGCGTTTTAATGGTACTCTTTACAAAAAAAGTACCATTAATTTAATATTGTTTTAGTTAAATAAACTTACGGGACCAAATATCAAACTATGATTAAATTATTTAATGATTGATTTAATAACATTCAATTTTTGAGATTATTTTACAAATCCTTTACTCAAAGAGTTTAATTTAAGTCGGATAATAAAATAAAGAGCCGAAAGCGTTATAACAATATATATCAAATATAGATAAGAGTTTGTATTTATTATAATTATTAATGCTACATTAACTAACAATTGTAATATTGAATACAATATGGCTATTGTTAAATGTGGATATTTAAGCTGATTGACCATAATTTGATATAAATGCTTCCGATGAGCTTCAAAAATATTCTCTCTTGCTGATATGCGTATTATTATCGTGTAAATTGCGTCGATACCATAAATTGTAAGAATAAGAATATAGTATAACTGAGATGTTTGAATAATCAATTTCGCCAATAAAAAACAGATAATTAATGCTATTGAAATACTGCCAATATCGCCAGCAAAGCATACTGCTTTGTTCCTGAAATTAAAAAAATTAAATACAAACAGACTTATTATCACCAAAAACAACAAATTATTATCTATAAAATGTAGCTGGAATTGATTGATCCAAAGCAGGCTACCAATAACAACAATGCTATAACTGCCTGTTATACCATTTATACCGTCCATGAAATTATAAGCGTTTATTATACCTATAAATATAATGTAGCTTAATACTATTATCAGCCAGTTTAAGGAAAATATTTGTAGCTGATAAAAAACCAATGACACACCCACAATGTGAATTAGCGTTCTTACCCGTCTTGAAATATTTTTTATATCATCAATAAAGCTTACGGCGGAAATGAGCATTAATCCGGCAACAAAAAAGGGATATTCAAAGCCTGAAATTATAAACCATAATAATACAGAGAGCGGGAAAACAATTCCACCGCCGCGTATGGTGATTTTTGTATGCGAACTTCTATGATTGGGTTTATCTATAATATTATAATGATCGGCTATTTTAAAATAGAGGAGTTCGGCAGTTACTAATATCACCGTACATAAAATAATAAGCATTTGCATTACATTAATTATTTATATAATAAAATGGAGTACTCGCCCATTTAAATTAATTTTTAAAACCGACTTTTTTACATACATCGCCATCACTTTTAGTATGGTGACTTAATAACAAACGCTTTAATAAGATAGGCTCATTCTGATTTTAAACCTGTTATGTACGATTTTCACTTATCGATATGGCGGAATTGAAGCTTTTCAGAACTTCAGAAGGCGCCCATCCTAATTCTTTTTTTGCCAAGGAATCATCAAATGTTAAATTGGATGTGATTTTTTTTAATTTACTGGAATTGAGTGGTGC
>Ga0207098_10565_pt1 | contig 10503 bp, 10 predicted proteins | sample Alteio_BWMinHeat_84_FD_153548 | JGI IMG/M metagenome (GOLD analysis project Ga0207098, IMG submission 153548) | Enriched cells from forest soil in Barre Woods Harvard Forest LTER site, Petersham, Massachusetts, United States -... | ecosystem: Environmental > Terrestrial > Soil > Temperate forest >...
AGATTTGCCGCTCCATATGCTCGCTGAGTTCGCGGCGACGCTCGAGCATTTCATCCCAGAGTTGCACACACTGAGCTTCGCCAAGATCCAGGTGCGTGATGGTGCGGAAGTAGCGCTGGAGGAACTGGCCGCGCGCAGAAATATCAAGACCTTCGAGCGTGTCGGCAAGCAGCTCGAGATAGAAATCCTCAATCGGCAAACGCGGGGGCGCGGGTGCGCCGGGGCTGGGCATATCCGGTATACACCTGACTTTAGCCTATCCCCGCGGGGTTTGGGGAAAGCACATGTGGCTTTCGCTTTCTATAAGGAGCAAGCAAGAGACCAATCAAAACTGTTCTGAGGCCGCTCCTGTATTAATCGGGGAAACCTGGCCTCCTACCTATCTTATTCAGCCGATTGGATATAGGGTCCATTCTTTTCGAACGGCGTTCTGTTCCGATTCGGGGCGAGGGAACATTTTTACCCGAGTCGAAGGAAGCTGTCGGTCAAAGCGGCAATACTTTACTCAAGTGGCTTGAGGAATACCAGCCCAAAAAGTCGCGTTTCGCCGGCGGAATCCTGGCGGATCACCTTGGCGGTGATAGGGGGAGTCTCGCTGGGGAGCACTCCGGAAGAAGCGGAGGAGGGGGCCGGGATGGTGAGATGGACGATCTGGTCGGGGCGGAGTATGTGGGTAGACGCCACACAGGCACCCGTAGAGCTGATGTTGAGGGTCTTTGTAAGCTCGATGAATTCGGCCCCGGAGGTGTCAGCGGCGCGCAAGAAGACGGGCATCTGTAAACGAATGCGGGGTGACCGTCTTAAATTAGAAGGAACCACGCGCTGACCATCCTTCAAAAGGCGAGTTTGCATAGTATTTCGCTTAGTACCAGAGCACTAGTACGGAGGTAAGCATATGCAGTGCCACATTTGATTTGCAGAAGATTCGAATAAGCCATTTAGTTACATAGTGTTGGAACGGACTCCGAATAGGTAATTTGTGGTTGGTCGATTCTTGTTCACGCGCATGCCACTTGGTTTCCTTAATTGTGCAAATGGAACGCATTTGCCATTGACAGTCTGAAAGTCCTCTGCGAGCATGAGAATTCAGTTAGGGAAAATTTTTTCCTATAGCGGTGGAGAGACGGGACCCGCGAAATGCCTGGTATCATTGCCACACCTACGGTTGCCGATCATCAGAAAACCCTCGCCCTTCCCTTCGGTCTTGTGAGCACGCTGCTGGAGGCGGCGAAAACACCGATTTGGGTGGCTGACAGGAACGGGCGCGTGCTGCTATCAAATGGCAGCGCGCGAGAATATCTTGGGCCAGAAGCCGCCAGCGAGGCAAGCCGGTTGAATCTGTTCAGTGACCTCCTGAAAGTCGAGCCGAATCAGATCGGACAAAAAATCGACGCCGGAGAGAACGAAGTGGAAATGGAAGTGATGCGCGGGGAGAAGAAGATTCGCGCGCGCATTCATTGGATAGCCGAACCGGGATGTTTGATCGTTCAACTGGATACGGAACCCGCAGGACGGGCTGCGCCAGACGCGGCGACGCAGCTCACGGTTCAGGAGCTTTTGCAGGAACGAGAGATTACGTATCGGAATTTGCTGGCGGCCTATTTGAAATTACAGGAAGTGAACCGTCAGAAGACGGTGTTTCTGGCCTCTGCAGCGCATGAATTGAAGACGCCGCTGGCGGTGATCAAGGGTTACTACGACTTGATGCTGACGGGATCGCTGGGAAGATTGACGGACAAGCAGCGCGACATTCTGGAGGAATCGAAAGACAGTTGCGAACGGCTAGTGCGGCTGGTTTCCATGTTCCTGAACTATTCCGCGTTAGAGAGCGGAAAACTGGTGCTGCAGCTTCGAGAGAATGATCTCCGCGATTGTTTGGATGAGCTGGCGAAGCGGTGGTCAGAGGCTTTTCAGCGCAAAGGGGTCAAGCTGGACGCAAGCTTCGATCCATCGATACCGACGTTCCGATTCGATTACCAGAAAGTGCAGCAGGTGGCCGCGAATCTTTTGGATAATTCGCTGAAACATACGCCGGCGGGCGGAAGCGTGACCTTGAGAGCCGGGCCTCATTTCTGGGAGCGCCGCGTGGCGGCGGAGGCGCCGGTGGAAGAACGGCGACGATTCCGGCTGCCGCGGCCGAATAGTGTGGAAGTTTCCGTGTCGGACTCTGGACCGGGGATTGCGGCAGAGCATCATCAGGAGATTTTCGAAGATTTCGTGCGCGTGGACCGCAACACTTCCGGGATGGGTCTCGGACTTGCGATAGCGAAGCGGCTTATTCAGGCGCATCGCGGGAAGATCTGGGTCCAGAGTGAAGCGAAAACAGGAAGCAAATTCACATTTTTGTTGCCGATGGATCAAGGATAGTTTTGGAAACTCGTGGAAGGATAAAGGGAGAATTCAATGGCCGCTAAAGAGAAAATTCTGGTGGTGGATGATGAGCCGAGCATCCGAAAATATTTGCAGACACTTCTGGAAGTGGACGGATACGACGTCGAGACGGTGAGTTCTGGAAGAGAAGCTATTGCGAAAGTGAACGGCGGAGAGCGGCCGGACTTTATCATTTTGGACGTTCTCATGCCGGAGCTTAACGGGATCGAGACTTTGAAAGAGCTGATGCAGGTGGACCGCAGCCTGAACGTCATCATGTTGTCGTGCTCGAATGAAGTGGGCACGGTTGTGGAAGCGATTCGGATCGGAGCGCACGACTACCTGACGAAGCCGTTCGAGAAGACCGAGTTGGACGCGGCGATGCTGAAATCGCGGCACAAGAAACAGCTCACCACGGAAAACCAGGCACTGCGCGATTATTGTGACCAGGTGACGGAGGATCTAAGCTTTCTCGCTGCCAGCCCCCAGATGGTGCGCATTCGACAGCAGATATTGCAGATTGCTCCGGTGGATGTGCCGGTTTTTATTTGCGGAGAAAGCGGCGTCGGTAAGGAAGTCGTGGCGCGGATGATTCATTTGCGTTCGAAGCGCCGCAACCAACCTTTCATAAAAGTGAATTGCGCGGCGCTGCCCGGTGAACTGCTGGAATCGGAATTGTTTGGGTTTGAACAGGGCGCCTTCACTGGTGCGATCCGGAGCAAGCCCGGTAAATTTGAAATGGCCAACAAGGGGACGATCTTCCTGGACGAAATCGCGGAAATGACCACACCCTTGCAGGCCAAACTGCTGCACGTGCTGCAAGATCATCAGTATTCACGGCTGGGTGGGCGGCATCTGATTGATACCGATGTGCGGGTGCTTGCCGCCACAAACGTAGACGTGCAAGAGGCCATGAAGACGGGCCGTTTCCGTGAAGACCTGTACTACCGGTTGAACGTACTTTCGATTCTGGTGCCGCCGTTGCGCGAGCGGCTGGTCGAGATTCCACTGTTGTTCCGGCATTTTCTCGAGCAGTACAGCGAGAAATTCGGAAAGACACCATCGGGACCTTCAAAGCATCTGCTGGACGCAGCGGTAAACTATCCGTGGCCGGGGAATTTGCGCGAGCTGGAGAATTTCGTGAAGAGGTATGTGATTCTCGAGGACGATGAAGGCAGCCTGCAGGAGTTGGTGGAGATGTCCTCGGCGCGGCAACGCACTTCTCCGCGACAAGAGTCCACTCCGCCGCGCGAGCAAGGCTTGAAAGCGCTGGTGCGTGGTTTGAAGGACGAAGCGGAAATGGAGGCGATCGCGGATGCGCTGGAGAAGACGCGGTGGTGCCGTAAGGACGCCGCGAAAATGCTGGGCATCAGCTACAAGGCGCTGCTCTACAAAATGAGGCAGTTCAATCTGGATACGCCGCGCACGCGGCGCTCATCAGCCTCGCCAAGCGTGGTGGAAGCGCCGGCTGTGGTGGGGACGCGGAACGAATAGAAGTATTGGAACCTGCTGCTACCATCGAGCCGTGGGGGCCGCGGGGTGGGACTGGCAAACTTTGCTGCTTTCTAGTAACTTCACATACCGACAGCGCGGTTCAAAGCACGTCACCGCCGCAACTAACGGAGGTCGGGGGAATGACGGAACGCCGGACGGCCCGTCGTTATGATTTGTCCTTGCCAATCATTATTCGAATACCAGCAGAACGCCAAGACGATTCCCAGGAAGGAAGGACGCGCGACATTTCGACGCGCGGGTTGTATTTTGTGATCGAGCAGGACCTCGAGGCTGGCTCGGAGCTGGATATCACGCTTACGCTGCCCGCGGAGATTACGCACGGCACGGAAGTATTTGTGCGAGCACTGGGAAAAGTCGTGCGCGTGGAGCGGCGCATGGAAGACGGCACAGAACGGATGGGCGTCGCTGCGGTGATCGAGCGCTACGATATTATTCGGGGAGAAGCGGCGCGAGCGTAAGGCCGCCCCTCCTTTCCTGCCGGTTTGGATTGAGTTTTCTTGTCTTGAGTCCTTAAATGCAACTCAAAGCAGGCTCTCAGCTTCGTCCAGGTGAATCTGAATAGCTACTTTAGAAGTCTAATCGAAGATGTGTGGGCTCAGGGAATTCTGGAGCGCTCTGTAGCCGCCGTCGAGCAACGTCTCAATGCCGATACCAGCGATGATTTGCCGGCGCCGGACCAAACAGGTCGAGAGTGTCCGCGGTCCCCTACGACTGGAACGCGCCTACTATCAGTGCGCCTCCTGCGGAAACGGTAGGCTCTCAGCTCGTGTGCCCAGTTGTTCGCAACTCATTCCGATGCGTCAAGCGTACTGCGTGGTTCAGTTTCCATCAATATCGTTCAGAGCGCCGTCGTGTTTTCCAATGGATGTGAACAGTAGGTTCTAGACTGAATTTCTGGAACTGCTCAACGATGCTGGGTTGGGCGGTCCTCCGCTTCTCCCGTTTGGCAGCATCATTAACATGGACCACCGGAATTGCTCCAGCTAAGCGCTTGAACCAGCCATGCCAAACTCCCGCCAAACGAACCGCTTCGGTCTTGGAATAACCAGCTTTAAGCAAGATCTCTAGTTCGTGTTACTTAACATTCCCAACATCCCGCTCCCCCCGCCTGCCTGGTCGCCTGGTCGACCGAGCGGGCACACAGAGGGCAACTCTTCGGGCTATCGCCGGGCAGCCAGAATTCCCGGAATGACGGGTCAGAATTTTCTGAAACCGACAGTTCTTGGAAATTGGGCTTATCATTTTGCTCCTAAACTCAGCCAGGTGGTATCGAGAGAACCGTGCGCAATCGGCAATGATCTGACGCTGGACATTCAGAACTGCGTGATCAGCAAACGGACCGGGTCTGACAGAGAGAGAAAAACCATGTCAATTTTGGGATATATTTTCTCCCCGCGACCCAAGCCAAGGGAAGGCTGCTACAGGCAGCAGTACTAGAACTGGGGCATCAACTATTCTCGCTAACGTATCTAAATAAAAGGCTTAGTTCGCTCTTGTGGTTTTCAACCCATGGACGAACGATGGCCTCCTGAGTGCATCCTCTAAGAGGTAAAAACATTTGCTCCATTATGTCATCTCCAAAAACAGAGGGACACAAGAACGGAGCGGCAACTGTCCCGTTGCCGCCGGATGAGATTGTCTTTGGTCGCTCCTCGGCGATGGAGCTCGTTCGCAAACGAGCCGAGAAAATATGTCAGGCCAACATACCTGTCCTGCTTTACGGCGATGCGGGAACTGGTAAAGAAATACTGGCGCGTTGGATCCACAATCATTCTGCGTACCGCGCGGGTCAGTTCATCAAGGTGAATTGCGCCGCCATTCCGGGAACTTTGCTTGAAAGTGAGCTCTTTGGATATGAGCAGGGTGCATTTACGGGAGCCCAGTCTTCGAAACCAGGCCGCGTCGAGCTCGCGCACAACGGTACCCTATTCTTGGATGAAATTGTCAATCTGGATTTCACTCTTCAAAGTAAACTTCTCCATTTTTTGCAAGATGGCCGTTTTTCACGCATCGGAGATGAGCAGGAAAGAACTGTCGAGACCCGCATCATCTGCTCCTCAAACAAGGATCTGGGGCGGCAAATTGATGCGGGCGGATTCCGCGCCGATTTATTCTACCGAATCAGTGTGATCCAGATAAGGATGCCATGCCTCGCCGAGCGCAAGGAAGACATCCCCCTGCTAGCACAATACTTGAGGGTGGCCCATGAAAGGGAATTTGCCATAAGATCCCAACCACTAGATAGAGAGATGCTGAATTGCTTGCAAACAGCAAACTGGCCGGGTAATATCCGCGAGCTTTCCAATGACATTGCGCGGCACGTACTATTTGGGCCGGACGCGGTGCTGAAGCCAGAGCCGTCGCAAAATCGTTTTACGGTCTTAGATAATATGGCCGTGGAAGCACGGCCCGTCCCATTAAAGGGTATCGCCAAGGAGGCGATCCACAAGATGGAGAGCAAGATAATCCTCGAAGCCCTCCAAATCAATCAATGGAACCGCAGGAAGACAGCCGAATTTCTAAAGATCAGCTACCGGTCACTCATTAGTAAGATTCGAAATGCGAATCTGTTGCAGTGCGCAGGACGCTCCGCCCCAGTCTGCAAAGACGCTTCTGCCTCGTCAAATTCGAAATCCACCTATGCTGATGATTAGCAAGCAACGGAACGAGCTTGACTCCGAATAATTCTCCCTTGCTGGTGTTTTATCGCCACGCGCTTTCACTACTTTCCTCTGGTCGTATCGCTTGTCTCCAGCCATGCTCATGCGCCGGCTACTCCCTGTCTACCCCTAATCTAGTCACGCTCAGTCGTGAAGCACCCTAATGGATGAAACATGGACAGAGGCGCTATTCCTGCTGATTGGGCTGATACCCAATTTCTAATAACAGGCTGATGCAGGTGAGTCCATCCTCGGATCAATCGATCCAAGGAGTCGAAGGATGCCGCGCCGTCATCGACGCTTGGAACGGTGCAATTGCCGACACGAAGAGAAACCGATTGATCATTTGGGGTGGGGGCCACGCCGACACTATTATGGCAATGAGGTTTATGCTCTAGATTTGACCTCCCGAGCGATCGAGAGGCTGAATAACCCCAGCCACGTTGACAACGTAACCGCATACCCGGAAGCATATGTGGACGGCGCGCCAAGTTCTCGTCATTCCTACGGGCAAAGGTGTCTACGCATTGGTGAATGGGGCGAACACCGACGGTTACACTCTCCGTTTGACGCTCACTCCTGAAATGAATGCGCACGCGCCCCCGGCCGAATGACTTCATCCAAGAGATGGGCGAGCGCTTTTGCTTGCGTCTTCCGACTGTGGCGCTCGACCAGGCTGCGGTCGGGCTGGGAGTGCGCGTGCGTCTCGGCAGCATTCAGGAATTCAGGAAGCGCCCGATAAATAGCTTGCCAATCGGCTGAATCCACGATCGTGGCTCCCCCGGTTTGTCTCAGAAGTGAGGCAGTATCACCCTCGTGAGAAGTGAGCGCAAGAATAGGCTTGGCAATCCGGAGATACTCGAAAACTTTGGCTGGAATTTGGTGATCGCAACAGGCGGCCTGGAACAGGAGGAGACCGTCGGCGTTCGCGGAGTCCTGCAACGCGTCGCGATAGGAGAGGGGCGGAAGGAGATGAACCAGATTTTCGATGCCTTCCGCTCGGATCATGGGTCCGTATGCCGACTCGTAACCGGAAGCCCTGAGTTCTATCTGAACCCGCGCAGCATCAATCTTTCCATCTCTTTGCAATTGAGAAACGGCTCGGAAAAAGGGTTTCGGGTCGCGTTCAATTGGATATAGCAAACCCATGTGCACGAGGCGTAAGGGCTGGCTAACGACAGTGGGGCTGGGAGCAAATTCCGAAAATCTTCTTCGTCGTAGCCATTTAGAATCAAGGAGCAGCGGTCCGGAGAAAGATCAGGATACCGCTCGAGATACATACGGACTGCGGAACTCGCGGTAAATATCAGACGGGAAGCGTCTCGAACAGTCGTTTGTTCCAGCCAGCGATAGACCCTCCAGGTAGATCGATCTCGAGGATAGTCTGGTTCTGTCATGGAGTCTCGGAAGTCAGCGACCCACGGTGTTCCCGTCAGGCGGTGCAAAATCCATCCGATTAGGACGGCGGAAGCGATGGGAAACGTGGTCAGAATCACGTCATACTTTTCTCTTCGAAGTGTCCGATAGCCAGACAGGATGGCTCCAAAACACCAACTCACCCAGCGGTCAGGGAGGGCCAAGGCCCGCGGGTAGTGATCTCGGAAAGCTAGATGCCGCCGAGTATCCAGCGCGAAGACCCGGTCCACGTGGACAGACGCAGGGATTTCGTTTAGTTGTGAAGAGTCCGTCCGTTCATAGGCTCGGGGATGAACAGTCAGAACACGCGGTTGCCAGCCCTCCTCCGGAAGATACCGGCAGAATTTCAACGAACGAAGGTAACCGCTGCTTTCCGCCTGGGGAGGAAAGTGATAGGCAACGATAAGGACTTTCTTCATTTCTGTGGGTGAGTCTCAGAGCCGGAGGCGGGAAGCTGATCACGCAAATAATCGCGAAACTCGCCGCGACGCCGGATCAAGCAGTGAGATCCATTGTCGACCCAGACTTCCGGGGGTGGAGGATGGCTGAGGAAGCCGAGAGGACTCGCCGAGCGTGCGTAAGCGCCAGACTGAAAAACGCCGATCAAGTCACCGACATCTATCCGAGGCAATTTTGCAGCACGAGCCAGAACATCGAGAGGCGTGCATAGCGGCCCTGCGAGGTCGTAAGTTTCTTCGGCCGGTTCGTTGAGCTTGTTGAGCACCGCGACCGGATAGTTGCGCTTGATGGTCTGTCCTAAGTTGCCGGAGGCAGCCAAGTGGTGGTGCATGCCCCCATCGAGAATGAGGAACTTCTTGCCTCGAGAGACCTTGATGTCATTGACGCGACACACATACACGCCTGCTTCTCCGACCAAATAGCGGCCTGGTTCGACCATAAACTGAGTGCCGGCAAACAGCGGGTCGTCGTAGAGGGGCTTGAAGAGAATGTCCAGCGCTGTCTTGAGCTGAATTGTGTCGAGGGGCTCCTCGTGTGGAAAATAGGGTGTACCGAGCCCCCCGCCGAAATCAAGGGTATCGAGCGGTCTCTTCAAGCGAGCGGCCACGAGGCGGGCGATTTCAAGTCCCTTGCGATACTGGTTGACGAGAGTTTGGAAATCCAAAATCTGTGTGCCGGTGAAGAGGTGCATGCCGCGAAAGTCCAAGTTTTTGAGGGACAACAACCGATCCAGGACTTCTTCCAGACTTTCTTCGTCGACACCGAAAGCCGCTGGGCGCCCGCCCATGCGCATTGCTCCTCCCTCAGCTTCGCCGCTGGGATTCACGCGCAGTGCAACGCGAGCGCGCAGACCTTGTCTTTCGGCGATGGCAGAGACACGCTCCGCTTCTCGCACCGATTCAAGGTGAATCTCTCCAATACCCTTTCCCAGGACAAGTTCAAGCTCAGGTTCGGTCTTTCCTGGACCAGCGAAAACGATTTTCTCCGGAGAACAACCGGCGGCCAACGCCTGACAGAATTCGCCGGCAGAGGCCACCTCGAGGCCTGCACCTTTTGCGAGAAAGTGTTTCAGGATGGTCTGGTTGGGATTGGCCTTCACCGAATAATAGATCGAGAATGCAGGGGGAAGCGCATCGCGCAGGAGGCTCCACTTTTTGTCCATTACGCCGCGGTCATAGACGAACAGGGGTGTCTGGTACTGATGAGCCAGTTCAGATACCGCGACCCCGCCGATGAACAGCTCTCTCTCGGACGAGGGAAAGTAATCCTTTATCAAAAAAGCGGCGTGGTCCATCCTCACAATCCTTCGCGACGCCGCAAAGCGGGATAATCCACTTTGCCGCTAGACGTTTTGGGCAGCTCGTCGAGCACTTCTAGAAACTTAGGCACCATGTACCTGGGCAGGTTCTCCGCGCAGATCGATAGGAGTTCCTGCGGGTCAAGTGGGGTGCCGTCCTTCGCTACTACAAAGACCTTAACCACCTGGCCGAGGACCTCGTCGGGTATACCAATCGCGGCTGCCCCCCGAAGCTTGCCCGTTTGGAACAATACTTCTTCGATCTCCGTGGGGCTGATCCGAAAGCCGGAGGATTTGATCATCGTGTCACGCCGACCAACGAAGTAAAGGAAGCCCTCGTCATCCGACTTCACCAGATCGCCGGAATAGCAGACCCTCTCACAATCGCCCATTTCTGGTGACAGGACTGGATTTGGCCGCAGGGCCCTCGCCGTGTCCTCCGGGCGATTCCAATACCCCAGGGAGACGGTCGGTCCGCGATGAACAAGTTCACCGATTTCTCCGGGCCCGCAGAGCTTACCGTCTTCCTTGAGCACAAGAATTTCCGTATCCGGGATGGCCTTGCCCATCGAAGTTGGCCGCCGGTCGAGCTCTTCTGGCGGAAGGTAGGTTGAGCGAAACGCCTCCGTCAGGCCATACATTAAGAAGATCTTGGTTGTGGGAAGCGCCTGGCGCAAGACCTTCAGTACGGCTTGGGGCATTGCCCCGCCCGTGTTGGTGATATACCGCAGATTAGTAAGCGGCTGCTTCTCGAGAGTGGAGTTGGGTTGGGCGAGCAAACTCCAG
>Ga0207098_10529_pt1 | contig 10483 bp, 8 predicted proteins | sample Alteio_BWMinHeat_84_FD_153548 | JGI IMG/M metagenome (GOLD analysis project Ga0207098, IMG submission 153548) | Enriched cells from forest soil in Barre Woods Harvard Forest LTER site, Petersham, Massachusetts, United States -... | ecosystem: Environmental > Terrestrial > Soil > Temperate forest >...
GGGGGATGACGACTTCGCCGTTTCACGACTGCGGACGGCGTTCCAGATGGCCGGCTTTGAACACGTGGATTTCGAGCTGGAACCGGTTGCCGCGGCGTGCTCGTATGAGTCGACGCTCGATCACGACGAACTGATCCTGATCGGAGATTTCGGCGGAGGCACGAGTGATTTCTCACTGCTCCGCGTGGGGCCGGGCGCGCGGACGCCCGGCCAAGGGAAGAGGAACATACTCGGCCATAGCGGCGTTGGGTTGGCCGGTGACGCTTTCGATGCCCGCATTGTCCGGAAGCTGGTCTCCCCTGCCCTGGGCTCAAATTCCGAGGCGCGCTCGCTCAACAAGATCCTTCCCGCCGTTCCGGCATGGATCTATGCCAATCTCGAACGCTGGCATTATCTCTCGTTCCTGCGCACGAATAACGTGCGAGAGATTCTAAAGAGCGCTCGCATCCGAGCCATCGAGCCGGAGAAGATCGAAGCCCTGATCGCCATTGTCGAGCAGGACCTGGGATTCCAGCTCCATCAGGCGGTCCAGCGGGTGAAGTTTGCTCTTTCTCAACATGAATCCGTTGAGTTCCGCTTCCATGACGGCGGTCTTGACCTGCGGATTCCCGTTACACGCCGTGAGTTCGAAACCTGGATCGCCGAGCATCTGAGGGCCATCGAAGGATCCGTCGATTCCCTGCTGCGGAATGCGGGCGTCGATCCGCGCGATGTCGATCGCGTGTTTTTGACTGGAGGGAGTTCCTTCGTTCCGGCTGTACGCCGGATCTTTACGAGCCGTTTTGGGAAGGAGCGGATTCGCGGCGGGCACGAATTCACCTCGGTCGCGCATGGATTGGCCTTGCGCGCTCAAGAGAGCGCCCCGAGTTAAGGATTTTCGGAATACCTGCGACCGGTGTAACCGAATTGGAATGGAAATCAACTTGTTCTGGACAACCATCCCGCCACGGCGCCGGATCGGCACGCGCAGCGTCATATCCTGGTCAACGAGCGAGTCATCTGTTCGAACCCGTTCTACTGCGGGTTGCGGAAACGAATGTTCTCGCCCTCCAGTTGGTATTCGGCCGAGCACACATCGCCGCCGCAGATCATGATTTCTCCGCAGCACAGCTGACGACGTGTGATGAGGCCCATGGTGCCGCATCGCGGACACGACATTACGGCGACGAATGGGTTTTGTGCATGCCCCAGTTTGCCTTGGTTTTGGAGGACAAACACGGTTCCGGGGTCCATTCGTTCGGGGATCCATTCTTCCAGAAACTGTAAGTCGGCTGACATCCTGCCCTCCCAACGTTGAGATGCAACAGAGCGGGATCAGGTCTAACTCGCCCGGCTCTGTCTTGCAACAACAGCAGGCTGCGAATGGCAACCCAGAGATTGGACTCCTCAGGGTTGAAAACAGTGTTCCCGGCGAACGATCGATCCGTCAACAGAAAACCTGCACGGCTCGTGTCGACCAGGATTCCCGCACCCATTTCGCAAACATTCACCACTGACTACAATTACCGCGATGCTCCGATTCCCGTTTTGCTCTGCGTCCCAGCGACGGCGTCGATGGATCGGTAGATGTCCTCGTTGCGCAGAATCCCCTGAACATAATCCCGGGTCTGCGTAAACGGAATCGACTCCACAAACTCATCGATGCCATGATAGGGTCCGGCTGCCTGCCAGTCGGCTACCCGTTCATCACCCGCGTTGTAGGCGGCGAGCGCGTATTCCTGCACGCCGCCAAAGCGGTCCAGCATTTTGCGAAGATACCGTGTCCCAAGGCGAATGTTGGTGGCAGGATCGAGCAACTGAAACGTCTCGAAATGGCTCATTCCCTCTTCGCGAGCCATCGATTTTCCGACCGACGGCAACAGTTGCATCAACCCGTACGCGTTGGCGTAGGAGATGACAGAAGGATTGAATTCCGACTCCTGGCGGATCAGAGATGCAACCATGTACGGATCGAGACCGTTCTTTGCCGACTCTGTCTGGATGGTGTCCCACCAGGCCTGCGGAAACAGAATGCGCCAGTAAGCCAGCGGGATCGAATTGATCGATGCGGATGTCGCGTAGGGCAGCGCTCGCTTGAGTGCGCGCATCGCGCGATAGCTTTCGCCGAACGAAGCGTAAAGCTGGGCCTCGGCCAGAGCGCTCCAAGTGTCCGAATCGGGATCGGCCGCAATTTCCTGGGAGATGTAATCGTTCAGCCCGGCGTTGGCTACAAGGCGCGCCTTGGCGATATGCGGGCTGTCGGCCGGAAACGTGTCTGCCAGGTGAGGGACGGGCACGGGCTGCATCGACTCCCCCTGCGCCTGCGAAACCAGCAGAGGCTCGCCGAGAGCCTGCAACCGCTGCCGGGCCATCTGCGCATAAAAGTAGTGCTGATACACGCGCGAAACGGTGCGATAGTTGGTTGCGGCGAGGGCGCGATTATTGTCCTGCGTCTCATACAGCCGTCCGCGCCAGTAGAGGGCAGCTGCCGTCTCGGTCGCGTTGGGGAAAAGCTTGATCTGTTCATCGAAGATGCGGGCCGCGTCGCTGTAAAGACCCTGCCGGTAGTTCAACCAGCCCGCTCTCCAGTGCGCCGCAGCGGCATTCTTGTGTGCCGGGAAATGCATGGCCAGATAGCTGTAGTAAGTGGCGGCATTAGCGTAGTCGCGCCGCAACAGGTACATATTGCCGCTCGAGAATAGCGCTTCCGCCAGCCACGAACTCTGCGGAAAACGCGTCTTCATCTGGTCGACGATGCGTTGCAGTTCCGCCTCGTCATTGCGGTTCCGTGCCAGCTCCATCAGGAGATACTCGCGTCGCGCGCCATTTTCGTCCTGCATGTCGGCAAGGGCCTGGGCCTGCGCCTCAGTCAGCCGCTTCAACTTCAGGTCACACGCCGCCGCGTCCACGGCGAACCCGTTTCGATCACCAGCGGGCAGGGCCGCGTTGCGAGCCAGGGCGTGGTATTGTTCACCCGCTTCGGCATAGCGACCGGCGTTGTAGAAGGCGTCGCCCAGGCTGCGCAATTCGGCAGCGGTCAAACTGCTCTCTGCCCCCATGGCCGTCAACTTGGCGCGCGCCACTCCGGCCTCCGGGCTTAAAGGATGCGACAGCAGCAGTTTCTTGAAAACGCGCTCGGCTTCCTCCTGTTGCCCGAGCGCGAAATCAATCTTGCCCAGCGTCAGTTCGTAATTCGGAAGCTCCGCCCCCACGTCGGCAACGCTGGACAGCGCCTTCAGGGCTGCGGTTGGGTTGCCCTGGGCCAGAAGCACATTCGCTTCCAGTTCCGGAGCTTCTATGTCGAATATGCTGTCCGGATGGCGCTCGTTGAAGCCTAGCAGAAGCGCCGCAGCCGCGGCCTCATGTTCCTGGTCATGCTCGGCCTCCGCAGCCAGAAAATCCGCATAGTCGGCCAGGACTTCACTGTTCTGGCGTATCAGCCGCAAATTGGCGACCGCGTCGACATAGCGCTTGTCGAGCAGGTACGCGTGTCCCAGCGACAAATAAGCGGCCGCAGCCGCATCCCCAGTGTGCCGGTGCGCGTACGCGGTCACGCCCTCGTAAGCAGCCGGGGTGCGCAGCGTCGTCAGTTGCTGTGCCATTGGGCGCAATTCGGTGGAAGCCACAAATGCCTGTTTGATCCGTGCAGTGCGCGCCATCCGCTGCGCTTTGGTTCCCCTCCGGCGCGCGTTCCGTCGGGTCGAAGCTGCGTGCGAGGCCGTGCTGGACTGAGCGGAATGCGTTTTGGAGGAAGTGGTTTTCTTCGTATGAGTTCCGGACGATTTGGCGGAGGGTGCAGCTGGATCGCCAGTCCCCTGGCCGGACGCCGGACTGACGGAGATCAGCACCACCAAAAGAGCAGCGATTCCCCGGGAAGCAATCCGGGCCGCCCCGTTCGGCGTGTCGGAAATCCTCATGCTTCCAATGTAAGCGGATTTTCGATGGAGGGACAGTGATGTACCTCTCTCGTTATGTGCGAACTCTACGACTTCTGTGCGATAGACTCTTTGGCGCCGCGCAAGGGTAGCCGCGGTTTGGCCCCTCGGCGGGCCGTCCGGTACACTGGTTTCTTAAGGCTGGCACCCCAATCCGTTCAAGTTCCCAAGGAATTCCGCAACCAACTCCCATGGCGACCATCCAATCGATTGCAGGAGAGAACGAGCAGCACCCCGACGTAGCCCTGGTCGAACGGGTACGCCAGGGTGACGTTTCGGCATTCGATACGCTGGTCCGCAAGTACGAGCGGCAAGTGTTCAGGATTGCGCAGCACATCACGCAAAACCGGGAAGACGCCGAGGACGTGATGCAGGACGCGTTCCTGAAGGCGTACGAAAAACTTGACCAGTTTCAGGGGAACTCGAAATTTTACACATGGTTGGTCCGGATCGCAGTCAACGAGAGCCTGATGCGCCTGAGACGGCGGCGCACCGGCAAGATGGTTTCGATCGACGAGGACGTCGAGACCGAGGAAGGCAGCGTTCCCCGCGACCTGGCGGACTGGGCTCCCGATCCGGAGCAGAATTATACGCAATCGGAACTTGCCGAGATTCTGCGCAAGACCATCCAGGGGCTCCCTCCGGGGTTTCGAGTCGTGTTCGCCCTGCGCGATGTCGAAGGTCTCTCCACCGAGGAAACGGCGGAAACGCTCGGCCTGAGCATTCCCGCCGTCAAGTCGCGCCTGTTGCGTGCCCGACTGCAACTTCGCGAGCGACTGAGCCGCTACTTCAAACGAAAAAGCGGGTCTGCGGCTATGGGACCTGCGCCAATGGGTATTGACAAGTGACCTGCACCGAGTTCCTCTCCTTGCTCGACGACCTGATCGATGACGCGGTCACGACCGAGATGCGCGCCGACCTGCAGGAACACCTGCGCGACTGCGAGCACTGCGAGGTCACGCTCAGCACCACCCGCAAGACCATCCAGATCTACCGGTCTCACGAGATCTATGAAATGCCGGCCGGGCTGCGCGAGCGGCTCCATACCGCCATCATGACGCGGTGCAAGAAGGGCTGCTAAAATCGGGGCAGCGATGGCCTGCAACCATTTTCGGTGTTCTGTTGTCCTGGTTGTTTCTGTCTTCTCTCTCAACGCACAACCTGAATCCAACAGGCACTTGGCGGTCCACGTTTCGGATCCTTCGGGGGCCGTGATCCCGAAAGCGATGGTTGAAGTCGAGCCTCTCGCGCACGGAACCGCTTTCACGGCGCAAACGGACGACCGGGGCAACGCCGATTTGTATCTGCCATCCGGGAAATATCAACTCTCAATCAGGAGCCCGGGCTTCTGTTTCAAGAAACGGGCGCTCGAAGTCGTCGGGGCAACAGATCAATCGTTCTCGGTTGTGCTGCCTGTGGACAGTTGTCCGGGACCCTGTCAGATGGCGTGTATTACTGTTCAGGCAGAATCATCGACAGCAACGAGGGGGATTCCCATTTCCAATTCTTCTCTTTCTTCCCGCGCTCTCGAATCCCCCGTCACCATTGGTACCGCCCACAACTCCGCCACCGAGTTGGCCACCAAAACCCAACTCGAGCGGCTCATCGCAGCACACGATCTTGGCCAATGGACCTTCACCCACGAGATCGTGATCGACGAGAAATCAATCCCCCACAGCCACCCGGTTCTGACCCTGCACACGCGCCACCAAAAGCAGGATGACGAACTTCTCTCCACCTATCTGCACGAGCAATTGCACTGGTTTCTGACCGGGCATCCAGCCGAAACCAGAGCCGCAGAGCAGGACCTGACCAAGCTCTATCCCAGCGTTCCCATCGGCTATCCAGACGGCGCCAAAGACACCGAGTCGACCTATCTTCACCTGCTCGTTTGCCAGTTGGAGCAGCAGGCCGACCGTGTCGTTTTAGGCGACAAGCGCACCACGGAGGTCATGCAGTTCTGGGCCGGCGATCATTATCGCTGGGTGTACCGCACTGTCATTCAGGACGAGGCAAAAATCGAAGACGTCCTGAAGCGCCATCACCTCGACACTCCCAATGCACGGCTTCCGGATTAAACACGGACCCCTCTGGAGCAATTTTTTACTTTGACCCTGACCCCGCTGCTGCCCCTTCCCTCCACATCTCCACCGGACCCAGTTTCAAATCCTTCAAACCCGTCTCAATCTTGCTCTTGTCACCCACCGCGATTACGAGAAGATTCTCAGGGTGCACATATTTCGCCGCCGCGGCCCGTGCGTCCGCCGATGTTACCCTCAATCTGCGCCGGCAACTTGGTGTAGTAATCCAGCGGCAACCCGTAGAGCCACAGGTCAGCCAACTGACCATTCACCCCGCGGGCACTTTCGAAGTTCCCTGGCAGTGATCTGACGGTGGCGTCTTTTGCCAGCCGCATTTCTTCATCCGACAACGGCCGCATGTTGATTCCGTCGAGTTCCTTGAACAATTCCACCGCTGCTGGCGCAGTAACATCCCGCCGCACCTGAGCGCCGGCAATAAACGGTCCCGTACTTCGGTAGTAGCGGTAGAACGAAAAGGCGCCGTACGTATAACCCTTCTCTTCCCGGAGGTTGCGATTGATCCGCGAAGAAAACAGGCCGCCCAGCATCGCATTCATCACCGTGACCGCCGGGTAGTCCGGAGATTTTCGATCCATGCCCACGCCGAAGGTCAGCAACGCGGTTTGTGGAGAGCCTGGTTTGTCAACGATCAGGATCCTCCGTTGCGGAGTCAGAGGGGCCGGGGGAGGGGCCGGCTGTGTAACTGCGGAGGACCATGACCCGAAAGCTTCCGTCGCCAATTTACGCGCCTCCTCTGGAGTCAGATCTCCCGTGAGTTCGAGCAGACTGTTTCCCGGGCTGTAATGGCCGGCTTGGAATTGCGTCACCTGCTCCCGTGTAATCGCATGCAGAGATCCCGCCGTTCCCAGTGCGCTATAGCCATAGGGGTTTGCAGCGCCGAACAGGTTCAGCGCTCCCGCCCGCATCGCCAGTTGCACTGGATCGTCCTCCTCCTGCATAAGCGCGGTGAGCCGCTCGGCGCGCACACGCTCCAGGTCGGCGTCTGGAAACGACGGACGCTCCGCCGAATCCGCAATCAAGGCAAGGCCGCGTGTGATATTCCTCGTCAAAACCGAAAGACCAAGCTGCGCGCTGTCGGCGTCGCTGGTTGATCGGTATTCCGTCCCCAGCAACGCCGCCTCGGTGGCGATCTCATCCGCCGAGCGTTTTGCAGTACCTTCTGTCAGCAGGGCCGCGGTCATCCCCGCCAGTCCAGGCTGCCCGGCCGGATTCTCCGCGTTCCCGGCCAACGTCAGCAATTGGGCGCTCACAATCGGTAGTTCGTGTCGCTCGACCAGGTACACGGTCAGCCCGTTCCCCAGCGTGAACACCGTAGGCTTTGGCAACGTCAACTTGGGCTGCGGTCCAGGCTTCGGCGCTGTAGCTCGCCACGCCTGCGCCGCCTCAAATTCCGCAGAATGCTGCGGAGTGACCTTTACTTCGGCATCCGTATTCTCCGGGCTCCGCGCAACATCGTTCAATACTTTCTTGCCGGGGACCCCGTAAACTACGACCCGCTGATCCTTCCCCAATGTCGTCTGAATCAGTTTTTGCACACTGGCCCGCGTTACGGCGTCGTACCGTGCAAGATCCTTGGACAGGTAGCCTGGGTCGCCGGTGTACTGGTTGTAGTAGTTCATTTGGTCCGCCACTCCGCCAAAACCGCCCAGCCGCTCCAGGCCCGAAATCAACCCCGTCTCCTGCTTATTGCGCGACCATTCCACTTCTTCGGCTGTTGGGCCGTCCTTTGCCAGCCCGTCGAGGATCTTCTCCGCTTCGCCCTCCAGCTTTTCCGGCGTTACGCCAGGCTTCGCGATCAGTCGACACTGAAAAATCGAGATCAGCGCTTGAGACCTTTGACCGCAGTTCACCGATTGCGCAATCTGCTGTTTGTAAACGAGCTCCCGGTAAAGGCGGCTGGATTTCCCTGAGCCAAGAATCATCGCGGCAAGATCGGCATCCGCGTCGCCGGGTTTGAAAGCCGGAGGCGAAAGCCACGCGAGGATCACCATCGGCAGTTGCACCGTGTCCGTGACCACAACTCGCCGCTCAGCCGTGATCGCCGGCGTAGCCACCGGCGTGGACGCCTCTTCCGGTCCTCCTGGAATCGGGCCGAAGTACTTCTCCAAAAGTCCCCGGATCGATGCCGGATCATAATCGCCAGCTATGGCGATCGTGGCATTGTTCGGAGCATAGTACTGCGTAAAGAACTCACGCACATCCGCCAGCCGCGCCGCTTCCACGTCCGCATGGGACCCGATTACCGCGGCGTAGTACGGGTGCGTCTTCGGAAACAACTGGTGAAAGACCTCTTCATTCACAATGCCGTAAGGCCGGCCCTCAGTCGACTGGCGCCGCTCATTCCGGACCACATCGCGCTGATTGGCCAGCTTCACCCGGTCCAGCCCGTCCAAAAGGAAACCCATCCGGTCGCTTTCCAGCCATAAGATCACTTCCAGTTGATTGGAAGGAACCGTCTCGAAATAGTTGGTGCGGTCAAACGAGGTCGTTCCGTTGTAATCCGTTCCACCCGCTCCCTCGATATATTTGTCAGCATCCTTTCCGGTTACATGCTTTGACCCCTCGAACATCATGTGCTAGAACAGGTGCGCGAAGCCGGTCCTTCCCGCGCGCTCTTTGACAGGTCCCACGTGATACCAGATATCCACGGCGACGATGGGCAGCTTGTGATCCTCGTGCAGCAGGACCTCGAGCCCGTTGGCGAGCTTGTAGCGCTCATATTTGATTTCCGGAGCACGGGTCGCAGTCTTTCCCCCGCTCTGCGCGGGTGAGAGAACAGCCGCTGCGGTCACGTTGTTGAGACAGAGGGCGGCTACAAACAGGAAAGCGCAAAACGTGGGTTTCATCGATCCTTCTCCTTTGGAGTTCCGGAGGCATACCGTCATCACGCTGGACAGCGAAACGTCTAACCACGCAGAGGGAAGATGCGCACCCCAGAATAGCTCAATTCCCCGGTTGCACCCAGAAACTTTCCAATCCGCCCGGGGTTCAGATGAGCAAGCCTCCCTGCGCGCCCGGTTGGCGGGCGCTTCCAATATGTGGCTGCGACCGAATCGGAGAAACAAGTGAGTGTCACGAATCGACGGACTGTTTTTGAACGATCACTCGCTGCAATCGCGTGTCTCAGTCTGCTGAATCCAGCAGCGCCGGCGGCTGTTGATCCGCCTGCAGCCCCCGATCGTACGCCCTCCCCCGCCGCGACACGGCCCGCCTATCACCCCAGCCAGATCGAGGGCGACGAACGCATCCTCCATGCTCTGAACCGGTTCACATTCGGTCCGCGTCCCGGCGACCTGGAAACCGTTCGCGCCCTGGGCCTCGACCACTGGTTCGATCAACAACTCCATCCTGCCGCGATCGACCAGTCAGAATTGAACGCACGCCTCGCTCAATACCCAGCCATGCAGTTGAGCAGCGAGGAACTGCTGTACCGCATGCCCAGCAACGCAGTGATCCGCCAGGCGATCGCCGGCAAAGTTCCCATCCCTGAACAAGGCGCCCTGCACGCCGTCTACGAAAACCAGATGTTCCGCGTGGCGGAGAAGAAGCAGGAGAAGCAGAACGACGTTCCCGCGGCCAAAAGCGCTCAAGCCTCCGCGCCTGCGATGGATGCGAGTGCCGCTATGCCTTCCAACGACGCGGCTGCGAAATTACTCGACTCGCTCGACACTGATGCGGAAGACGCCCGGCCGGCAACTGCGATGGCCGCGGCACCAGCGCCATCAGGAATCGATCCCACCCGCATCTCCGCGGTTCTGGCGCTTCCTCCGCAACAACGAATCATCCACCTCACCGCCATGCAGCCCGCAGAGTTCGACGAATTCTTCAAGTCGCTCAAAGGCCCGCAGCGCACCGCTCTCATGGCCGGCCTCACTCCGGACATGAAGGAGACCGTCGGCGCCCTCGAGAACCCGCAGCGCACCGTCGCCGAAGAACTGATCGCCCAACGCCTCACGCGCGATATCTATTCGAATGCTCAACTCCACGAAGTGATGACCGATTTCTGGTTCAATCACTTCAATGTCTATCTGCGCAAGAACGAAGGCATGCCGTATTACCTGGTCGGCTATGAGAGGGACTCCATTCGGCCCCACGCGCTGGGCAAATTCGAAGACTTGCTGGACGCAACGGCCCACAGTCCGGCCATGCTGCTCTATCTCGACAACGCGGAAAGCATCGGCCCCAATTCGCGAGCCGCCGAACGGGCCAGGATGAATGCGGCCCGCAATGCCGGGAACGCGAAGAAGGCCGAGGAAGGCCTGAACGAGAACTACGCGCGCGAATTGATGGAGCTTCACACGCTGGGCGTCAATGGCGGCTATACGCAGGCCGACGTCATCCAGGTCGCGCGCATTCTTACCGGCTGGACCGTCGATCGGCCGCAGCGCGGCGGAGGATTTGTCTTCAACCCCAACCGCCACGAGCCGGGCACAAAGAAGGCGCTGGGAAAAAAGTTCAAGGAGAACG
>Ga0207098_10567_pt1 | contig 10480 bp, 13 predicted proteins | sample Alteio_BWMinHeat_84_FD_153548 | JGI IMG/M metagenome (GOLD analysis project Ga0207098, IMG submission 153548) | Enriched cells from forest soil in Barre Woods Harvard Forest LTER site, Petersham, Massachusetts, United States -... | ecosystem: Environmental > Terrestrial > Soil > Temperate forest >...
CTATGAAAATAGCCGACGGGCGGTTTCGCGAATTTTCAACAACTTGCGGCTATTTTCGAAGGAGACACTACCCGCGTTCGTTATTCGTCGGTCACGCATCCCATGCTGGCACTCTTGACGAGACGGATGTATTTGGCCAGCGTGCCGCGGGAGGCTTTATAGGGCGGTTTCCGCCAGGCTTCCCGCCGGCCCGCAAATTCGGACTCTGACAGTTCAACCGTAAGCGAGTTCCGCTCGGCATCGATTGTGATGCGATCTCCGGTGCGAATCAGGGCTATCGGGCCGCCTTCCTGAGCCTCGGGTGTGATGTGTCCGACAATAAAACCGTGGGATCCGCCGGAGAAGCGCCCATCCGTGATGAGTGCGACATCCTTGCCAAGTCCCGCCCCCATAACCGCCGATGTCGGTGTGAGCATTTCAGGCATGCCGGGACCACCTTTTGGACCTTCGTAGCGGATCACAATGACGTCGCCCTTCTGAATCTCTCTTCGTTCAAGCGCGTGGAGCATGTCTTCTTCGCAGTCGTATACCTTCGCCGGACCCGAGAAGCGCAGTCCTTCCTTTCCCGTGATCTTCGCGACGGCGCCTTCGGGGGCAAGGTTTCCCTTCAAGATCCGAAGGTGCCCAGTCTGTTTTATCGGCTGGGCAGTTGAGTGAACGATAGGCTGTCCGGGTGTCAGTCCCGGCAGATCTTTCACATTCTCCGCCAGAGTTTTTCCCGTCACGGTCATGCAATCGCCGTTCAGCAGCTTCTCGTCCAGGAGCATTTTGATAACAGCCGGAAGACCTCCGACAGCGTGCAAATCTTCCATAACGTATGCGCCGCTGGGTTTGAAGTCTGCAAGCAGAGGCACCCGGTTGCTGACGCGCTGAAAATCGTCGATGTTGAGGGCAACATTAACTGATCGCGCCATCGCGATCAGATGCAGCACGGCGTTGGTGGATCCGCCAAGAACAGTGACGAGCACCATCGCATTCTCGAACGCTTCGCGGGTCATGATGTCCCTGGGCTTCAGGTCCAGTTCCAGAAGATTGCGAATGGCGGCGCCTGCTCGGAAACACTCGTCCAATTTCAGCGGATCATCGGCCGGCGTGGATGAGCTGTACGGTAACGTCATACCCATCACTTCGATAGCGGATGCCATGGTGTTGGCAGTGTACATACCCCCGCACGCTCCGGCGCCCGGACATGACCGCCTCACGATTTCCCTGCGCCGGCTCTCATCGATATCTCCGCAGAGAAATTGGCCATAACTCTGAAAGGCGGAAATGATGTCGAGCTTTTGCGAGTCGAATTCTCCTGCCCGAATCGTTCCGCCGTAGATCATCAACGAAGGACGATTGAGGCGGCCCATCGCTATGAGGCAGCCGGGCATGTTTTTATCGCAGCCGGGAATAGATATATTCGCGTCATACCATTGAGCGCTCATGACGGTTTCGATGGAATCCGCGATCAAGTCGCGAGACTGCAGGGAGAAGCTCATACCATCCGTACCCATCGATATTCCGTCACTCACACCGATCGTGTTGAAGCGGAATCCGACGAGTCCAGCGGCTGTGGTCCCTTCCTTTACCTTTTCAGCAAGCTGAAGCAGGTGCATATTGCACGGGTTGCCCTCATACCAGATGCTGGAGATGCCGACCTGCGGTTTGTTGAGATCTTCGTCAGACAAACCCGTTGCGTAGAGCATCGCCTGCGACGCGCCCTGCGACTTTGGCTGCGTTACATGAGAACTGTATTTATTAGGAATCATGAGACCTCCAGGGAGCCGGTGGTAACCACCGTCTTTTGGTGGTTACCACCCTGTACGTTGGTCGGTTGGACAACGGCTTAGGGTGGTAACCACTAAAAAACAGTGGTTACCACCGGTTGCTTTTCAATTCCTCAACACGCTTCTGCACCTGATCCAGGGTATACAGGCCGGGCATGGCATTGCGGCGTAAGAGTTCACGCATCATTTCGAGAAGCGCAGTGTTGTATGGTGTCGGTATCCCGTGTTTCAAGCCGAGACGAACGATCTCGCCGTTGAAGTGTTCGACCTCAGTTGACCGGCGGTGCAACACGACGTCCTGCCAGGTCGAAGGATAAGTGCGCCTTTCGGGCGGCAGTTCCAGCGGGTTCGCATAGGCGAACGCGCCGGCTGCCATCTGGCGGATGAAATCTTCGGCGGAAGGCTCGCCGGGCCCCATCTCGATCTCGACGCCTGCACCATGAATGACGTCGAGTCCCTCGCGCATTGTCGATGCAAGAAACGTTCGCAGCTCAATGTCGGTGTAGGCCAACTGCAACCATGTATCGATCAGCGCATACAGTGAGTTGTTGAGATTCACCAGCAGCTTTCCCCATTTTCTTGGCATCGCTGCTTCGTAATAGGTCATTTTGAATCCGGCCCGTTCCAAGGCATTGCCGACGCTTGTGGTGGTCTCATCCAGACCTGATGGGTATTTGCCGATGGCAAGGACATCGTTGCGCGTGTGTTCGACCACACCGGGTTCGCTGAATGTTGCGCTGATCTGGACCAAACCGGCGTAAACGTTCCTGAAACTTTCGGCCGCCCACTCTTCGTTACGAACACCATTCTGGAAGCAGAAGATCGGTGTTTCCTTCGGCGCCGACGCCATTTCGGCAAGGAGTTCCTTGCTCTGTTGGGATTTGCAAGTGAGGAAAATCACGTCATCATCCTGCCATTTAACGTCCGACAGTGATGTCACGGCTGTAACTGCGGGATGAAGAATGCCTCGGGCGGTTCGGAGTGTCAGGCCGCGCTCATTGATTACAGATGCGTGAGAAGGCCGCGAGATCAAAACGACAGGATGCCCGGCCGCCGATAAATACCCTCCCATTGCGGTCCCGATCGCGCCCGCGCCAACGATGACAAAACGCATAGGCGCGAAGGATATCACACGCTCTTCCTGTAAAACTTCCCGGCCGGCCGCCCCCCAAGCTGCTGACAATCGTCACTCGGATAGCCGCAAATACAAGTCCGGCCTGGATTTATGGAGACTTGGCTGAATAAGGTTCGCGAGGTGCACCTACTCAGGATGTAGGTGCCGAAGAAACGGTACCGTCAACAAACTTGGAGGTCCCATGAACTCTTACGTTAAGCGACTGTCGCTGGTGGCGGCCGCCCTTACAGTGGCAGCTGTCTTGTTCGTTCCGGCGATTCTCCACGGCGATGAATTCGATCTGAAGACTTACATTACTGTGAATCAGCCGTTCCAGCTTCCCGGAGCGGTGCTTCAGCCCAACACGAAATACGTCCTCAAGCGGGTGGACCATGGCACCACCGATCCGCACGTTCTTCGAGTCATGAACGCGGATGAAAATCAGGTGCTTTCCACGTTCTTTGCCATTTCGGCTGAGCGCATCGAACCAGCAGACAACACGATATTGACCTTCTATGAAACCGCGCCCGGATACGCGAAACCCGCGCGGGAATGGTTCTATCCTGGCCGCACGATCGGTTATGAGTTCGTCTATCCGAAAGACAAACATAACGAAATCATGGCTCATCTTGTAGGCGCACAGCCTGCTGTAGTCGAGACAGCTCAGGCGCTGCCTGAGGCGCTCCCTGAGGAAACTCCGGCTCCAACGGACCAAATCGCTCAAAATACCGAGCCGGAAGTTCAACGCGAGAAACCGGCTGAGCCAGAGGCAACGGAACCTGCACCTGCGCCAACAACCGATATGACTGAAAAGACCGAGCCGGAAACCAGTGCGGCGCCGGAGAACAACGCTGCGCCAAGCGAACTGCCGCGCACTGCCGGTGAGCTGCCTTTGCTCGTCCTCGCTGGATTAGCCAGCCTTGGGATGAGGCGAGCACTGCGCCGCGGTTGATTTTACGGATGCGTGGGCTTAAGGGCCGCAAGGCCCTTCCGCCCGCGGACTTCAAAGCCTCTGCGTGTCTGCGATAGAATGTTTGTTCTTTCGACTTGGGACGCAGAGGTAATTTTTCGTGAAACAGATCCTGGTGGGCTTGTTGCTGCTCGTCGTCTCTGGAGCCTGGGTCTTCCCCCAAACCGCACCTCACCTGACGTCACCGGGAATCAACTTCTTTTCGACACAGCAGGATATCGACATAGGGAACGATTCGGCCGTCGAAGCCGAAAAGCAACTCAGTCTCATTCGCGACACACGCCTCAACCAATATCTCCGCTCGATCGCACAGCGCGTTCTGGCGTCCTCTAATTCGAGCCGGTATCAGTTCTATATCGTCAATTCCACTGAGGTCAGTTCTCTCGCCTTTCCAAATGGATCGATATTTGTTTATCGAGGATTGCTCGCCATGACATCGAGCGATGCGGAAGTTGCCGCACTGATCGCTCATCAAGTTGGACACGTGATATCGCGCCACGCGACGTCGCAACTGTCGCGACAACTACTCGTACAGGCACCCTTGTCACTTTCCGGGGGCCTGCCCTCAGCGGATGGATGGAAGGAGCAACTGAACAAACTTGGCATCGTTTTCGGTGTCGATGCTCCATTTCTTCATTACAGTCCCGAACAGGAAGTGGAGGCCTCACGAGTCGCTGCAAAGTTGTTGATGGCCTCGCGTTTCGATCCCGATGGCTTCGATGCGCTTTTGCAAACGCTGATCGAGGCGAGCAAAAAGCCTGACGCTCCCATGCTGACTTTCCTGTACAACCATCCGATGCCGGCGAGTACCCCAAAAGGGGAGACTGAGGCGGAGTCCGGCAAACCTCCAACGCCGGGCCGGCATACGCGTTCGAGCGCGGAGTTCCGTGCTTTTAAAGATGCGCTTCTGAAACTGCCGAAACCAGCGATCGAAAAGACACAGGCCGTAGATACCGACCTTATGCCGAATGTGTTCAGCCATCCGTTGAACTATTACCGCATCAACTACCCGGATGGCTGGCAGGTTGTTCCCACGGGACCTAATGGCGCGATCATTTCCGCACCTGGAGGTCTGACTACGACAACGGCGGGCGACGATGTCGCCTACGGCATGATGCTCGACATGTTCGACCTGTCGGCCTCCGACAAACAACTGACGCTCGAACAAGCGACAAACCGGCTCATCGTGTATTTACGACAACGGAACCAGACGGTTCGCGCGGTTCCGGGGGCGCAAGCACCCGTACTCATCAATGATGAACTCGGGTTGAGAACGGTGCTGCTCCGGGGCGGGTTGATCCGAAGCGGAAAGTCGACGGTCACGGAACCGAGTGAAGTGTTGTGGCTCGTGACGAGGATGTACTACCAAAACCTGTTTTATATGGTCTTCGTGGCGCCGGAAGAAGAGTTCCCATCCCGTCAGCAGATTTTCGAGCAGATGATCCGAAGCGTCCAGGTCAGGTAATTCCCGTCCCTTCCTATCAGCGATCCGCTTTACGTAATCGGCGATTTAACTAAATGTTGCACGATTAGCCATTTCAAACAGGAATTTAAAAAGGATCGGGGAAAATGGCTAATCGTGCAATGTTTAGTTAAATCGCCGATTACGTAAGGCTGATTGCTGATCAGGAGGGGGTTTGAGACCGTTCAATTTTCCTTATGCCGTTACGACCCGCAACAATCACGCACTGCGCAACGTGACAGAAGAGTCCAGAATCCACCACGCCCGTGACGCCTTTGAGTTGCTTTTCGAGAAGTGCAGGCTGCTCGATCTCACCATATTTCCAGTCAATGATCAGGTTGCCGTTATCTGAAACAACGCGCATTCCATTCTTCTCGCGGATGCAAAGCTGTCCTCCCCATCCCGCAAGACGTTGCATCACAAAATGTACCGCGAACGGAACCACTTCGACGGGAATGACCGTGCGCGATCCCAGCTTTTCAACGAGCTTGCTTTCATCGGCGACAATCACCACCCGCCGCGAAGCATGCGCGACGACCTTCTCACGCACAAGCGCTCCTCCGAGACCCTTGATGAGATCGAGTTGAGGAGATATTTCGTCAGCGCCATCGACGGTTACATCAATATAGGGGTGCTCCGCAAAAGTCGTCAGGGGGATCCCGCCTTCTTCCGCCTGCTGCCGCGACGCTTCGGATGTTGGAATCGCTGCGATCTTCAACCCCTCCCGCACCCTCACCGCGAGTTCGCTTATGAAGTGGGCGGCCGTCGAACCCGTGCCGAGCCCCACGATCATGTCGTCATGGATCTCCTCCAGGGCCGCAAGCGCGGCCCGACGCTTTAAGTCGTCGGTCATGACTCGTCCAGGAACCGATGGACCTTCAGGAGATCGTCTTCCGTCTCGATCAGCAGCTTGAAACGGCAATCGGACAAAACCGCGAGATCGCGGGTGGTATCAGAGACCACCAGAGTTTCATCGAAGGTCGACTTAAAATGCGCCAAGGCCTTTACCGCGAGCGCCCGCTTGGACAATGGGCTGGTTGAATCGCCAGACACGTTGATTCGCACTTCCGGGCCTTCAGACAGTTCGTTTGCGTAAATCAGCAGCGGTTCCCAACTACACCTCGACTGAATCTTAGCGGCTACATATCGAAAACCGGACGAAATAATAATCGAGGGAATTCTCTGCTGAACCAAGCGGTCGACAACGTGCGGAACATGGCGGTTGAAATCGATTTCATCGAGATAATCCTCTATCTCGCGGACCGGCCGGCCCGTCCACAATCGCGTGTCGCGCCGGCAGAAGTCATCGTATGAAATCCTTCCGGCTAACCATTCGTCTAGATGCCCGCACGCCTGGTTCTCCCAAACACCGAGCCGTTGATGGACGTGCTGCCAGGGGCTTGGAGTTTTGGTGAGAGTACCGTCGAGGTCGAAAATGACAGCCGAAACCATCAATGTCCCCGCCGCACCAGGTTCAAAAATTCGTTGCGGGTGTTTTGATTGTCCTTGAAGCAGCCGAACATCGAGCTCGTGACGGCAGTCGAGTTTTGTTTCTCGACGCCGCGCATGATCATACACAGATGCTGGGCTTCGACCACAACGGCCACGCCCTTTGGTTTAATAGTGTTGTCAATGATTTCGGCGACCTGCATCGTCAAGCGCTCCTGCACTTGCAGGCGCCTGGCGAACATATCGACAAGACGGGGGATCTTGCTCAGTCCAATGACCTTCCCGTCGGGAATATAGGCGACATGGCATTTTCCGAAAAACGGAAGGAGATGGTGTTCACAAAGACTGAAGACCTCAATGTCCCTGACGATTACCATCTCGTCATACGCCACCTCGAACAGAGCGCCGTTCAGGATCTGCTCGGGATCCATGCGGTAGCCGCTGGTCAAATAGCGAAGGGCGCGATCAACACGTTCAGGGGTTTTTTGCAGTCCATCGCGAGAGGGATCTTCGCCGAGCTGCTCGAGTATGCTTCGGACCTCTTCAATCACCGGAACGATTATAGCTTAGACGGCCTGTGGAATTTTCTTGAGGAAGGATCGTTCGAGACTGCCGATGAGTGTCTCCGCGTTGAATGGCTTCGTCAGATAGTCTGCCGCACCAAGTGAGAACGCTTCGGCTGAAGTTACGACGCTGGCATAGCCGGTCATGAGGATTACAGGCAGAGCGGCATCGAATGCCCGCAACTCGGTAAGGAGTTCAACGCCCGACATTTGTGGCATTTGAATGTCACTCAACACAGCATCGACAGCGACCGTCTTGACAATACCTAGCGCCGCCTCACCTGAGCCTGCTATGACAGCGGAGTGGCCGCGGCGCTGAAGTAATTTCGCGCACATTTGGGCCATCGCATTGTCGTCTTCAACGATAAGAACCTTGCGGGAAAGCACCATCAGTACGTTATCGCAATCGATATACCAGAGCCAAGTCACTGAAAACAGGCGGCCAGTATGCTTTTCGCGAATTGTCCTATTGTTTCTAATCGAAACACGATGGCGATTAATGTTACAAAAAGTCTGTCATGCCTATTTACGAATACTCCTGTGCCAAGTGCGGTAAAACGATCGAAGTCCTACAAAAAATGTCCGACAAACCGCTCAAAACCCACGCCGGATGCGGCGGCAAGCTCACGAAACTGATTTCGGCGTCGGGGTTCCAGTTCAAAGGAACCGGCTGGTACGTCACCGACTATGCGAAGAAATCGCAGCCTGAGAGTTCGGAGGCGGCAAAAGACGGCAAAGCCGACGCCGCCAAAGCCGAAACGAAAAAAAGAGGCGAAAACCGGCGGCCCAACCGGCAGCGAAACGTCTTCCGCAAAAACCGAAAAACCCAAAAGTTCGTCGACAGATAAGACGTCGACAGATAAGACAAAGAAATCGTGACTCGCAAAGTTTCCCCTCCTGATCCGGGAGGGGTGGCCCGAAGGGCGGGGGTGGTCAGGTCTGGATATCTTCGCGCCGAGCGCATCATGTCGCGGCTGGAAGCTGCATATCCCGATGCAAAGTGCGCGCTGCACTTTTCCAATCCGCTTCAATTGCTCGTGGCGACCATTCTGTCCGCCCAAAGCACGGACAAGATGGTCAATACTGTAACGCCGGCGCTGTTCAAGAAGTATCGAACCGCCGAACAATTTGCGCATGCCGATACTGCGGAACTCGAGTCGATCATACGTCCGACCGGGTTCTTCCGAAACAAGGCCAGGCACATCAAAGAGGCGTGCCGGATCATCGCGGAGAAGCATCGTGGCAAGGTTCCCAAAACAATGGAGGAACTCCTCGAGCGGCGTCGCCAGGAAAACCGCTAATGTGGTCCTCGGTGTTGCATTCGAACACGCGGAAGGTGTCGTCGTCGACACGCACGTGCAACGTCTGTCGAGACGATTGGACTTCTCGCACGAAACACGGCCGGAAAAGATCGAACAGGACTTAATGCGTCTCTTTCCGAAGGAGAAATGGATCAACCTTTCTCATCTTCTGATTCACCACGGACGCGCTGTGTGTGTTGCTCTTCGGCCGAAGTGCGCAGACTGTCCGATCGAAGATCTCTGTAATTCCGCGGACAAGACGATTTAGATCCGATCACGCAGGAGCGGATATAATTCTCAGTCCTTTCGCTAATTTGATCGAAGAAGCTCATGCAAAAATCTTTGGCTGAAACACTTCTCGGCGTTCTTCAGTGGACCATTGCGATCGTCTCGGTCGCCGGCACCATCGCCCTGATTACCTGGGTGGCAGTGCTGTTTTTAAAAAAGGACCGATGACGCTCCTGGAAACCGTTCAGACCGAGCTCGCCAAGTACGAGCATCCGTTCTTCGAGTTCTCCGCAAGAGACACTGGGAAGGGAGTTGAACTTTGTATCCGTTCGAAGATCCCGGGCGTTCTCTCGCCGGAATACCGCCTGACATTCGCTGAGAGGGACCTCCGAAGCACCCAATTCCCATGGACTCTTCAGCGGCTCCTCTATGATTGTTTGACGGACTATATCGTTGAACTGTTTACAAAGTCTCCAATGACGGGAAGCCGATAACCTTCTGCTGGAGCCGCTTCCAGCGTCCGCGCAAAAGATTTCTCCAACGCCTGTTCTGAGGAGTGTCTTCGAGTCGTTCGAGACCTGCCTCGACGACCTGCAGTGCGGCTTCCATATCACCGGCGATGCGCTCGTAGTAAATGGCCGCACCTTCGTACGCCGGCAGACTAAAGTCGGCGGATCTCATCAATTCATTACAGATGTGGAAGGATCGTTCGTGTTCTCCCGAGCGCCTGAAAATGATGGAGAGGTTTTCAAGGGCCTTCGACCGCGCAGGTTCCGGTAATCCCCCTTTGACCGCCATTTCATACAAGCCGGTCGCGCGGCGCCACTCCGCAGAGTTTTCCAGTATGCGCGCCAACGAATAAAGGTCCAGCGGCTCGTCGAGCGTAACCGGCTCTGCGAGGACGCGATCGCAAGCATGAATGGTAAGCGCAGCGAGCGACGCTACGTCATATACATTGTGTGTGAATATTCCGGGTAATTCCGGCGCCGAACCCCGTTGAAGAAAGTCAAAATAAACGCGGGGAATCATTGCCCCGGGTATATCGGGGCCACGCATGAACGACAGCAGGCGCTCCAGCGCGACAAGCCGGCAACTCCCGTGACCGTTACGCCACAATCGGCGGGCGGGATTCAGCAGATCAAAGTGATTCAAGCGTTGAAACGGATTATCGAGACGAGCAAGCGTGAAGCGGCTCTCCAGCAGTGGGATATCGAAGGATGTGCCGTTGTAGGTGATGACAAGATCGAAATCCTCAAGTAGTTGCCCGAGCGCGTACAACATCGAAGGTTCTTCGTCGAAATCGCGGATGAAGAACTGGATCAGGTGGAAATCGTCGCCGCTGAAATGACCGACACCGACCAGAAAAGGACACACTCCCGCGCCGCCCTGTGCCCCTGTGGTTTCCGTGTCGAGAAAGATGATGCGTTCACGGTCGCACACCACGCCGCGCTGCTTCATCAGCCTCATCAGTTGCTGTAATTCATCCGCCGAGAAACGGCTCAGACGCACTTTGCCGTGATAATAATTGTGTGCGTAAAATTTGCGGACGACATAGTGCGTACCGAACGGCGTCGAATGAGTTTCTCCGGCGGGAAGAGGTTGCTTAGCAGGCGTATCAATC
>Ga0207098_10547_pt2 | contig 10453 bp, 7 predicted proteins | sample Alteio_BWMinHeat_84_FD_153548 | JGI IMG/M metagenome (GOLD analysis project Ga0207098, IMG submission 153548) | Enriched cells from forest soil in Barre Woods Harvard Forest LTER site, Petersham, Massachusetts, United States -... | ecosystem: Environmental > Terrestrial > Soil > Temperate forest >...
CATGAGAATACTGTCCAGAACGAGAGAGTCGAGGACGTGCATTGCAGCGATGTGCTGAATGCCGTAGGCGGTGAAGAAGAGCAGCCCCCAGCCCCCGCCAATTCCGGCGCGCCCCAGTAGCTGGTAGCGTTCGCGCTTTTCGATCACCATGCCGCCCACGAGGAGCAGCATCGCTGTGGCGAAGCAGATGAGCGCCTTGCCAGCTCCACCCAGGTTGCGGAGCTGCTGGATGGCGAAGTAGGCGACGCCAAGCCCGATCATCGCGACGGCGAGCTTGGGGAACCAGTTGGTGCCGAGGGTTTCCTCCAGCGCAGAGACTCTCTTCATGCGCTGCTGAAAAGTTGGCTTTGGCACGGGAACGCGCTGCGGTGAGATGGGAGGCGGAGTTGCGATGCGCGCGGCCGCGGCAGGAGGAATTGCTGCCGGCGCAGGCGGCGGCATCGCTGGCGAGTGCGGAACTACCGCCGGCGGAACAACTTTTGGAGGCACGGGCGGAGGAGTTGGCTTTGCCTCGGGAGGCGGCACCAGCGTTGCGGGCGCTACGGGCCTAGGTTCAGCCGGTTTGGATTCGGAAGGTGCGGCGGGCGCGGGCGGCTTGTGTGGTGACCCTGTAACTGGCGATACAGCGGGAATGACAGGCGCCGTGACGATAACAGGCGGAACGGGTACAGCCGGTGTCGGTACGAGCGGATTTTCCTCCGCCGCAAACTCGGGCTTTTTCTCCGTGACGAGAATCGGCGGCGTTGGCTGCGGCTTGCTAGGCAGCGGCACTTCGACGCGCGGAGGGACCACGACCGGGAGAGGAATCTGGACGTGCGGAAAGGATCGCGGAACGGGCACTGGCTGGCGTGCTTCGGGGCTGGACGCCCTTTCGGGGGCTGGCGTAGCAGGCGGAGTTGTTGCAGCGAGCTTGGTTTGGAGTTCACCGACGGCACGCTGGAGTTTCGTGAGCTGTTTCGCGTTTTCTTCAGCGAGTTCGTTCAGTTGTTTGCGAAGTCTGGCCTGCCTGACATAAAGGCCAATAACCAAAAAGGGCGCGGCGAGCAGTACCAACGCATAGAGACCAAGCAAGAGGTAGAGAAGAAAGGGCATGGGTGTTGCTTCTGATGTGCCGCTCGGTTAGTTCTGATGGTAGAACGGGAGTGCGCAGGAATCTTGCATTATATTCGGGCAGGCCTCCGAGGTAGTAACGATAGATCTGCTAAGTGGTTTATTTTTAATGAGTTACAGCTGACCTCCAGGAAGGCCCTGTTTGGGGAGGAGACCGGATAGGGTAGCGGCGAGAGCGCTCTATAAAACGGTCCCGGCCGGCGCGTTTCTCGCGGTGGTTTGCGCAGAGACGCGCGGCTGTGCTACACATCATGCATGCCTGATTTTGCCGCTCCTGTCGAAAGACTTATCGATGAACTGAAACACCTCCCCGGAATCGGACAGAAAACCGCTCAGCGTCTGGCATTTTTTCTGCTGCGGTGTCCGCCGGAAGACGCCCTGGGGTTGGCCGACGCCATTCGTGACGCCAAAGAAAAAATCCGCGAGTGCTCGGTGTGCAGCAATATTACGGACGCTGACCCGTGTCACTTCTGCGCCGGTGCGAATCGCGACAAGAAGATCATTTGCGTGGTGGAAGAGGCGCACAACATTATGGCCATTGAGAAAACCCGCACCTACAGCGGCATGTATCACGTGCTGGGTGGATCTCTTTCGCCACTGTCTGGACGGGGCCCGGAGCAACTGCGGATTAAATCTCTTATCGAGCGGCTGAAGGGCGGGACCGTCGAGGAGATCATTATCGCGACGAATCCGACGGCGGAAGGCGAAGCGACGGCTGTTTATCTCTCGAAATTGCTGAAACCGCTCGGGGTGCGCGTGACGCGCATCGGCGTAGGAATTCCTGTTGGCGCGGATTTGGAATATGCCGATGAAGTAACGATGCTCAAGGCGCTCGAGGGTCGTCGCGACCTCTAAGCTCCCGCCTGCTCTGCCTTAAGGGTTCAAAGTTAAGTCGAGAATTGGTAGGGGGATGGAAAGCCGGCCCGTCTCAACGGCATCCAGAAGCACTCCTTGCCTGGCGTCCTAGTACGTATGGCCGCCTCTAGCCAACAGATCATTTTGGGTATAGAGTCTCATTCCCGCGGAGTTGTCCCCCACCGCAAGGAGGTGCGCTATGCCAGGCTTGGCGCACTACATGGCGCAGTACGATCACGAGCATTCTTCCGGCTGGAATAAGCTTCTCCATGGCCTTGGAATCCCCATGATTTTTCTGGGGTTAATTCTTTTGGTGCTGACGAGGTGGATTTGGGGAGCGAGTTTTTTTGTCGGCGGCTGGATTTTTCTCTTGCTTGGACACAAGATCGAGGGAAACCATCCGGCGTTTTTTCAGGGACCAATTTATTTACTTTTAGGGCCAATCTGGGTGGCAAAGGAAGCCTGGGAGTTCCTCACGGGATCGCACCGTACGCCGACCGCGGAAGGTACCTCAGAAGCTACAACAACGAAGCAGTCATAAGCGATCTGGGAATTCGGCCCAAATTCTAGGAACGGCGACGGTGTTCATGGACGAGCAGAGTGGCAATCTTGCCGACGAAACGACGGAAATGATGTCCGAAACGGTTGCACACCAAAACGAGGAATTGCGGAAGCGTCGCAGCACGCGAATCATGCAGGCGGTGCCGCTGGCGGTGTCTGGCGTGGACGCGCTGGGACGCCCCTTCATGGAGCGTACGTCGACCCTAATTATCAACTGCCACGGTTGCAGGTTCCAATCGAAGCACTACGTTTTGAAGAACATGTGGGTGAGTCTCGAAGTGCCGCACCCGGAAGCTGGGCAAGCTCCCAGAACGGTGCGTGGGCGCGTCGCTTGGATCCAACGGCCGCGCACGGTGCGGCAGCTTTTCCAGGTGGCGCTCGAATTGGAAACACCCGGTAACACCTGGGGCATCGCATTCCCCCCGCCGGATTGGTTCTCGCCTTCGGAGTCAGTAGCGGTTTCCGGCGCTCACCCGGGCAGTGCCGACGCGGCTCCGGAAGTCTCCGACACCACGGAAATTCGCTTGCCGTTGACGGAACCGGAACTCGCGGCCATGCCCACCCAGGATAATCTGCGCGTCTTCCCTGCCCCAGCAAGCGCCACCGACGCTTCGCTGCAACTGGCGCGGCATATGGCCCGCCTGATGGCCGACGCGAAACAGCAAATCCAAACCGCCGCGCGCGAGGTGGCCGCGCAGGCCGTCGCCGCTGAGCGCCGCGTATCGATGGAGGAGTGGGAAAAGAAATTCTCGATTGCCCGGGAACAGCTGGCGCAACAGGTTTCAGGCGCCGTCGCAAGAATTCAGGAAGAATTCGATACTCGCTCGCGCGTTGCGCACGCCGCGGCCGCGGAAGCATTACAAAGAGAGCTCCCACAGTGGATCGCGCCGCAACTCGAAGAGCTCACGCGTGAGCTCACGCAACAGATTTCCGACCGAGGCACCGCTGAGCGCAACGAGCAAACGCAACATCTCGCGAACGCCGTGGAATCTCTGCGCACGCTTTGTCAACAAGCGGAGGAATCAGCCGCTCAGCTCCGCGCCGAAGCCCAACAAGCAGAAACGCAAATCACAAATCGTGCTTCCGAAGCGGTGCGCGAAGTGGACGATGTGGCGCGGCAACGCGAAGTGGCCGCCAACGCGCACCGCGAAGCGATGAGCGCCGCGGCTAACGAGATTCGCGAGCAGGCCGCGGCGTCACTTTCCGCTGCGCAGGCCTCCTGGCAGACCCATCTCGATAACGAAGTGAAGGCGGCGCACGAGCGTTGGCATGCGACACTGGAAAGCACGCTGGCTGCAGCGCAGGAAAAGGCCGCAGCCGGGCTCGACGAACATATCCGATCCCGCGTGTCCCAGGTGCAGGAAGAAACCGGCCGGCAAATCGCTGCGGCTCGTGAATCCATGAGTAGCGGCGCAGCCGAAACCGAAAAACGCATCGCCGAGTTACGCAATTCTTTAGAGGAGGAAGCCGCCAGGCAAACTTCCGTCGTTCATGATTTCATGACGAGCGCCGCGGCCGCGGCTGAGCAGCGCATCGCCGGGCTGCACAACTCCTTCGAAGAGCAAGCCGAACGACAGAGGGCGGCAGTTTATGAGTCCATGCGCGGCGCCGCAGCCGAAGGCGAGCAGCGCATCGCCGGGTTGCGCAACTCTTTCGAAGAGCAGTCGCAGTGGCTGGAGGCCGCCCTAGGGCGGGCCGCCGAATCCAGCGAGCGATTGGAGCACTTTTCCGCGCGTGTCGAATCGGCGCAAAGCCAAGCTCTAGCAAGCTTTGCGTCACAGATAGACGACGTGCGCAGCCTGCATCGCAATGAATTGCACCGCCAGTCGGAGACCCTCCTCGAAGAACTCAACGCGCGCACCCGCACCACGTTTGAAGAGAGTTGCCGGCTCGCGATATCGCGGTTTGATCAGCAGATTGACTCCATGGTCCAGCCGCACATCTCCAGAACGGAAGAAGCGATTCACCGTCTTGCCGGTGGCCGCTCTCTCCTCGACGCCGCGCTGACCTTGCAGCAGGACCGCATTCGCAATTCGGCAGATGAAGCGTTCGCGGAGTCTCTCACTCGCTTCCGCGAAAACCTGGGCGGCGTGGATCAGATTCTCGAGGAGGCAGCGCAAGCGGTCGCGGCGCGCCATCTCGCCGAGATCGAAACCAGAGCGTCCGACATGAAGCACCAAACGGTCGACGACCTGATGAAGTCCGCCGAGTGGTATGAGAAAAAAGCACAGACCCAGATCCAGAGCCTCACCGAGAAGACCGTCGAGCAAGCGGAGAACCAATTTCGAGAAAAGGCCGGCGAAGTTTCCAGCGTCTTCGCCAGCGAACTCGACCACTCAAGCCGCAGCTTCATCGCTCATACGCAGACGCAGATGGAAGAGGTCGTGCGGGACGCTTTCGAAAACGCGCGCGCCCTGTTTGCCGAAGCCGCGGAAACTACAACGGCGGCCTTCACAGATGAAATCCAACGTCAGGCGCGCCAGGAGCTCGATGGTTTTGGCCAAGAGACGCAGCGCTCCGTGGGCGAAACGCGCACACAACTCGACGCCGCCCGCGCGGAGTTGTCGTTGAAAGTCACTGCCGAGCAGGAGGCATTTTTGAGGCAGTTCCAGACCGGCATGAGCAGCGCCGTGGAGCGGGGCGTTGCCGACGCAAACGCAAGAGTGAAAGCCGGAATGTCGCCGTTGCTCGAGTCCTGGCAGTCGACACTGGAAGCGCATCGAATGGAAATGCGCGGCATTTACGCCCAACTTAGCAACCAGGCTGCCGAGGTGCATCGCAGCCGGCTGGAAAATGTTTCGAATCAGTGGATGCTCGTCACCGTAGCAAGCCTCGACCATCAATCGCGTGAAGCCGTCCGAGGCATCGCCGCCAAAGCCGAGGAAACACTCCGCGAGACCTGCGCGCAAGTTTTTGCAGGTGTTGGCGAGAGTCTGCGCGATCGGTTGCAGCAGATTGCAGCGAATTTGGCGATTCCAGAGCCGTCCATGAGCCGCTCGCAAACCGCGGGCGGCAGCGAACGTTAGCACCTTCACCGATTCTGGCTCTCCACAACGAAAGGTGACACCTATCTACCTTCTGAGGCGCCCCGCTGGGCCCCCCCCGCGCGAGCGGCGCATACCGCAAAATTTCAGTGAACGGTACACGATTCGCCTCTGGCTTCCCACACCCGTATAATCAGAGATCTAGACCAACTATGGCGAACCGAGCTTATCTGCGCGTGTGGACGCGTGACTTTTCTGAAACCACCTTGATTGCCCAGTTCGCGAGATTTCTCGCGACCGCGCCTCTTTCCGCTTCGGAAAACGCCTTCAAGGAACTCGTCGTCCAGCCCATCGACGCCACGGAACTTTCTCTGGCCGAGTGGGACCTGAAGGAACTGGGATATGGCGCTGCGGAAGTCGCGGCTCTGGCGATCCAGCACCTTCATCCTGACAGCGCCTACATCGCCACCGCCAAATGGGATCTCTGGAGCTTTGACGTCGAGAGTCTTAAATGGATGCATAAGCCTGAGCCGCTGATGCTCACCTGCCAGGGCCCCGAATATGACGGCGGAATCGCCACTTCCGAAGGACACTTCACAGCGGATCTGGGATTCGAACACTTTTTTACGGGACACGGCGGGCTGCTCGCTCCCGGTGCGGCTGCGAATCCCTTTGCATCGTCCGACCATCCGCTGGAACACACCTTTCGACAATGGATGTCGGTCCCCGGCAACTTGAAGGAATATCACGCCAAGACCCGGGCGAACATCCAACAGTTATTCAGCTGGGTCGAGTCGATCGAACAGGCTCTGACGGTCGAGCGCAGCGAGCTGTGGTCGGAAGGTGAACAAAATTTCGAAGCACGGCTGGACGCGATTCTGGTGCAGCGTTAGATACAACTGTGATTCCGAAGGAACCGGCTTCGGTTGGATGCTTCCACGAAGGGCTGGCAACAGTTAGAATCGGTAGATTCGAGGTCTGGCGCGCAGGCGCAGAGCGTTCCGTACGGAATGAAGCTGCTGAACACGCCGGAAAAGGATGGCACGCCGGGCGTATAGTGGGTAGCGCCGAGACGGCGGCAAGTCACTGATGCACGAATCACAAACAATCTCTGATTGTTCGCCTGAAGCGCGCTGCTCGCCCGCGTCCAGCGAAACGAAGAAACGGCCGGGCGATGTGTCCCGAAATCGGCGAAGTTTTCTGACCATGGCGGGAGGCTCTCTCGCTTTTGCGGCGATGCTCCTGCCCGGCTGTGGCGAAGAGCCCGCACCAAAGCCCGCCGCAGAAACGCCGACTAACCCTGCAGCGCCCGCCGTGCCCGAAGACATGCAGACCGCCGCGCAAAATCTGCTTGGAAAAGAGACGCAAGTCCTCGTATTCGGAGATCTGGCAAAAACCGGCAAACAACAGTTTCTCGCAGCGAACGTCGTCCCCAAGACGCCAAAAAATGACATACCCGGAACCATCGTGACGCGCGCTGTACTCGCCGAGGAAACAGACGGAAAATGGTCGGAGTTACTACACTGCGATGAATACCTGAAGAATGCCAAAGGCTATCTTGCCCTGACGCCTTTAGCTGCCGTCGCAGGCTGGAAAGTCCAGTTCGATCAAGACCCCATCAAGGGAATCCAGATGTACTTCACGCCCATCAAGGGTCCCGCCGATCCGCATGTTTTGCCCATTGGCATCGCATGGAATCCCGCGACAAAACGATACCAATCGCTGGACCTCAGCTACCAGCATTTCCTCATGGAGAAGCCGACTTTGGATACGGCCAGGTCGGTGCTCCGATGAGCGCGGCGGCAGGCACGATGGGCGCAACCACGGCGGCAAAAAAACCGCTGAAATCATCGTCGTGGAAAAATCTCGTCGGTTTGTTTCCGTATCTCTCGAGATATCGTGGCGCGACGGCGCTCGGCATGTTTGCGCTGGTCGTTGCGAGCGTGGCGCAAAACGTGATCCCGCTGGCCACTGGCGTCCTCACAGACATTCTCGCGGGAAGCGCCCATCCGTTCGAAAGAAGCGCCCAAGGCCAGTTGCTCGCCAGCTCCTGGCTGAGCCGCATGATTCCGTACTATTCGCCGCACAGCCGCCTCGCGTTGGGCATCTATTGCCTGCTGCTCATTGCTCTCGTCTCGCTGCGCGCGGTGCTTTCGTTCATGACCCGTTGGGTGCTCATCGGCGTTTCGCGCGACATTGAGTTTGACATCCGTGGCGATTTGCTGAACCGCTTGTTGCTTATGGAGCCGGAATTCTACGTGCGCAACCGCACTGGCGAGCTGATGTCCCGCGCGACCAACGACCTCAACGCCGTGCGTATGGTTTTAGGCCCCGGGATCATGTACAGCGGGCAAACCATCATCGGCATGGCGCTTGCGATCATGGTCATGTCCCAACTCTCGGGCTCGCTTACGCTTTGGGTTCTTCTCCCGGTGCCCCTCGTCGCCGTTGTGGTGCAACATTTCGGCAAGGTGATCCACGAGCTTTACGAAAAAATTCAAGCCTCCCTTGCGACTCTTTCCGCAAAAGTGCAGGAAAATCTTGCCGGGGTGCGCGTGGTGCGCGCCTACGCGCAGGAAGAAGCCGAAATTCGCGGCTTTGACGAGCCCAACCGGGAGTACGTCTCGCGCAACGTCAAGCTCATTCGCACTTGGAGCATGTTCATGCCGTCGCTCCAGGCTCTCATCGGCATCACGTTTCTGATTGTCCTGTGTGTGGGCGGACACTTGGTTCTTCGCGGACGGATTTCCTTGGGCGCTTTAATCGCGTTTTACAGTTATCTCGGCATCCTCGTTTGGCCGATGATCGCGCTCGGCTGGGTCACAAATATTTTCCAGCGCGGTGCGGCTTCCATGGGCCGCTTGAATTACATTCTCGCAGCGCAGCCGCAGATCGACGACCGCGCCGCGACGCTACCCGCGGAACAAAGAGTCGAAGGCGAAATCGAATTTCGCAACCTCACATTTGCTTATCCCACGACGATGGCCGGAGGCAGTGCAAACGCCGTCGGAAATGGCAATCGCCCCGCCGCGGAGGGAGTTCTGCGCGAGATCAACCTGCGGGTTCCTGCGGGATCGACGCTCGCCATTGTAGGGCCCACGGGCAGCGGCAAGACCACCTTGGCCGCGCTCGTCGCGCGCCTGTGGGAGGCGCCTGATGGCGCGGTGCTCATCGACGGCCGCTCTATCCGCGAATGGCCGCTCGATACCTTGCGCCGCGCGATCGGCTACGTACCGCAAGACACCTATCTCTTCAGCGAAACCGTCGGCGAAAACATTGCCTTTGGTCTCCCTAAATTTGACCTCGAGCGCGTGCGCGAAGCCGCCGAGGTTGCCAGCCTCGATGGCGATATCCAGGCGTTTCCCGCGAAGTACGACACTATGGTCGGCGAGCGAGGCATCACGCTTTCCGGCGGGCAAAAACAGCGCACCGCTCTGGCGCGCGCGATTGTGAGAGACCCGCGCATCCTGATCCTCGACGATTCGCTCTCGAGCGTTGATACGCAGACGGAAGAGCGCATTCTCAGCCGCTTGCGCGGCATCATGCGCGACCGCACAACGATTCTGATCGCGCACCGCACTTCGACGGTTCGCGACGCAGATCAAATCGTCGTTCTGCGCGATGGCCGCATCACCGAGCGCGGCACGCACGACGAACTTATCGTGCGCGGCGGCTATTACGCCGACCTGTATCAAAAACAGTTGCTGGAAGAAGAACTCGAACGGGCATGAGCAATATCCACGAAGAAGAGAAACTAGGAAAAGCTTACGACGCTCGGCTCATGCGGCGGCTGATGCAGTATCTGCGCCCGTACAAGTGGCGGGTAGTTCTGGCGATGACGCTCGTTGCGGTCGTCACTCCTCTCGAGCTCGCGCCTCCCTGGCTTTTCTGGAAGGCCATCGACGGCTACTTTACTCCGGCGCTGAAACATCTCATTCCGGAGACCCAGGCATGGCGCGGCATCGAGTGGATCAGCTTGGTGTTCCTCGTCGTGCTCGTCTCCAATTTCCTGGCGCAATACGCCCAGATTCGCATCATGCAGCGCGTCGGCCAGCAAACCATGTACGACATGCGCCGCGAAATCTTCGCGTATATCCAGCGCATGCCCATGAGCTATTTCGACCGCAACCCGGTCGGACGCCTCGTCACGCGCGTGACCACCGACGTTGACGCTCTGAACGACCTCTTCGCCGCCGGCGTCGTAACGATGATCAACGATTTCTTCCTCCTCGCCGTGATGGCCGCTTATCTTTTCTCCGTGGACAGGCGTCTCGCGCTCGATGCCTTCGCCGTATTGCCTTTCATTTTCGTAGTCACCTATTTCTTTCGCAAGTTCGTTCGCGATGCCAACCGGCGCATCCGTACCGCGATCGCGCGCATCAACGCGTTCCTTCAGGAATATATTTCGGGCATGAGCGTGGTGCAGATATTCAACCGCGACCGCAAGGCCCGCATCGAATTCGCGACTCGCAATCGCGACAACATGCTCGCCTGGCGCGATGCCATCCTTGCGTTCGCGCTCTTCTATCCCGCGGTCGAGTTTCTCAGCGTCGCGACGATTACCTTGATCTACTGGTCCGGCGGCAACCGCGTACTCTCCGGCGGCCTTAGTCTCGGCGTGCTCACGGCCTTCACCATGTATGCAACTCGCTTTTTCCGGCCCATTCAGGACCTAAGCGAGAAATTTAACATCCTGCAGTCCGCCATGGCCGCTTCCGAGCGCATCTTCAAGCTGCTCGACGAGCCCATCACCGTGGATTCTTCCGCCCAGGCGGTGCGCCTCGATTGCCCCCGCGGCGAAATCGAATTCCGCAACGTGTGGTTCAGCTACCGCGATGTTCCGGAACCTGCTGACCAGGATTGGGTTCTTCGCGACGTCTCTTTCCGTGTCGAGCCAGGCCAGACACTCGCCATCGTCGGCCACACCGGCGCCGGCAAAACCA
>Ga0207098_10569_pt1 | contig 10436 bp, 9 predicted proteins | sample Alteio_BWMinHeat_84_FD_153548 | JGI IMG/M metagenome (GOLD analysis project Ga0207098, IMG submission 153548) | Enriched cells from forest soil in Barre Woods Harvard Forest LTER site, Petersham, Massachusetts, United States -... | ecosystem: Environmental > Terrestrial > Soil > Temperate forest >...
AGGTGGCGTTTGGTCCGCAGATACTGTCCGGCATCGTCGTCCTCGAACTTGCCCAGCGGATAAACTGCCGTTACGCCCATATAGCGATCGTACCCAGGCAGCCGCTGCGGTTCGGTGAAGTTATACCTGCCGGCCATTATGAAACGCAGATTCCGACAATCTTTGTGCAACTCGGCGAGGATGTCCACCATGCCCGGGTTATCCTGCTTTTCGGATTCCTCCTCCGCGACCAGGATCTGCGGCCTGTGCAACGAAGCTTCTTCCGCGGTGTCGATCACGAGGGCCACCGTTCCGGAGACCTGGTTCAAGGTATAGGTCAGCGCCCGGAGCGTGCTGAGCATGGAAGGGGCAGCCGCGACGAACTCATCTTCAAGCTGGCGGGTCTTGAGCAAAGGGTTCTGCTTGGACGAATCGCCTCCCCCCTTGATGAGCAGGGGCCAGAACTTCCTATAACTCATGAAGACGCTCTCGACGCCGGTCTCGACGATCTGTTCTTTCCACTGCTGAAGGATGGGCAGCCACAGCAGCCACGGATAGCGAGCAGCCATGTCGAGACGGTGATCGTCAAGGTCGACGTAGGCGACCGGAACCTTTCGGCGCTCCACCAGGTCGCGCGCCACCAGCCAGCGCAGGAACATGGTTTTGCCAATTCCGCCCGCGGCATATAACGACATGATCCAATGTGGCGAATCCGCTGCCAACAGTTCGTTGATCTTCGTTAGGGCTTTGGGACGCGCATAAAACAATAGGGTCTGATAGTACTCGTCCACGAACAGACTGCGCGCCTTGAGACGGCGATATTGCGCTCCCCACAGGGCCGAATACTCAGAATCGGTGCGGGTTGAAACCAGGTTGAGCAGCGCCTCGAACTGAGCCAGGTCAAAAGAAGCATCGGCTTTTCCGAATAGCTTGTGGATTTGTCCGAGGGCATCGGCGGGAGCCGCCTGGATCTGCTGGGCAAGCACATCCATTTCGGCCCCGGGACCAAGGTTGCCGTAATACACCATCAGGCGTTTGCGAAAGGCGGTGCGTTCAGACTCAGGCCACGGCTTCAACCATTCACGGCGGCCCTCATCGGAGACGCGGTATTCGGCGGGGGACCGCGGCACGGGCTCGATGTACGGCCGCTTTACAAACTCGTCGAACGGCGGAGCCGTCAAACCGCGAGCGAGTTCCTCGCGGTAGATCCTTTCATCGAAGCGGGTCACCAGCGAGGCACGCATCGCGAGTTCGTCGCGGGGTATGTCTTCAGCCGCGGGCGCAAATTCCCGCACCACGTCCTCGAAGGAGTGACCACTTTTCAATGCCGCCCGGATCGCCCTGTCGCGGTCGTCCTCAGGCAGCTCGGGGACGGTTTCGATCCTGCGATTCTCTTCCATAGTCAGCGACCCAAGCCCAGGACCGCGGCCACCTGTTCGGCGTACTCCTTGAGGTATGCAATGCGCCAGTATCCAATGGTATCCTTCCTCGTCATCGCCATCTCCGCGACCAGCGAACGCTTGGCGAGAACGGACGGGGATGTAAGTTCGAGGTACTCCATCGCGATTTCAGGGAAAGCTTCCGCAGGGAAATCCTTCAGGTCGATCATCTTGTACAGGGCGGACGGGAGATCGTCGAGATTATCGCGGAAGAACTTTTCGGTAACCACCAGCATCACGCGCACCGGGCGGCGTTCGTGTTCCTCTAAACCTACCAGGACCTTCTTGAAGAAGATCTGAAAATGCCCCCGTGGGAAGGCGCTGGTACCTTGAACAAAGTCGTCAAGCACAAGGAGCAGCGGGGCGCCGGCACCGGCAACCAGAAGCGCGGACTGGAAGGCCGAACAGATGCGATCCACGAATTGCTGGTCGTTGAGCCGGTCGACATCCATGGGATCGTTATTGTCTGGAGCCAGGGCCAACCCCGGCTCGGGCGGCTTCCAAACCCCGCCTGAAAGCAGCGTATTGATCGTAAAGTTGAACTCGGCGAATGACGCCTTGGGTTCGATGGGCCGATGCAGGGCTGAAAGGGCTTCCCGCGGGTCGCCGTCGCGTATGGCGCGCATCAACTCGATCAGCCCGATGCTGCCCTGCCCACCTATCACGGAAATCCAGCGCACATCATATCCGTGGCGCATACAAGCTTCCATGCACCAATTGACGAACCAGGTCTTGCCCGGCCGATGCGGGAAACTCTCGCTACAGTTCGGCCCTTGAACCACGTAAATTGTGTGCTTGGGTATTTGCTGGCAGGGCGGCTGCAAGCAGGAGAAAAACTCGTTGCGCAGATCCTGCCGTCCCACAAAGCGGCTGACCACTTCGAACGCCTTGGTTCGGCTGATGCTCGACTGCCGGTCGCTATCCAGACCGGGGACGGGAATGATCTGCTCGACCGGTGTTTTGAGGATGAGACAGGCGACGTACGGATCGCGCCTGTCGATGTTGGACTGTCTCTGGACCGTACTGCGGGCACTGGCAATGGCGGCATCGAGCGGTTTGCCGGACGCAACCCCGCTGTACACCTGGTCGGCGAAAACACCCGCCATGGTTCCGTCTACATCGCTCTGCATCGCAAGCACGGCCCGCGCCCTTTGCAGAAATTCGGTGCTAAGGTCGTAGGTGATTTTCTGGTCTGAGAGCGAAGGCGCAGCCGCTGTTGCAGCTCCCCCGGTGATGGATAGGCTGCGGCAAGCATTGAGATATACCAGGCGGAGTCTGCAACTTGTGTCCTGCTCGTAGTCGTGCAGCATGGATCTGATCAGCGGCCTGGTCCAATCCCAGCTTGCTCCTCCAGCCAGATCGAACTTCAAAGCGGGCTCGCTTTCATCCTCCACCGAAGGGCCGCCATGCCCGATGAAGTGCAACACGTGGGGACAAAAGAGCTTCATTTCCGTAAGCAGATCATCGGCGGTAGGGAGCAGCACTTCCTTCATGAAGATGGACCGGTTCACATTGCGTACGGCCCTGCGGATGGCGCCGAGTTCTTCCTCGGCCTTCACGGCCCGGTCTCCCCGCCGGGCTCCTACGACTACCATGATGCGCACCGGCCAGACCGGCGCGCTTGCAGCCGGTTGCCAATCTGGGCAACGCAGCAGCAAGCATTGCGGATAACTGCGGGTGAGAAGTTCCCACGGTACACCGCCCAGTTCTCCGTCCGCCGCGACAAACAGGTGGAATGGCGTGGTCCGGTCGCGGAATGCGTCTCCCCAGACCGGTTCGAACGAAGGCAGGTTTATGGTTGTCCACAGGCATTGGGCGATGGTAGCGAAGCGCGTGTCACGGCTGGTTGTGGTGAGAAAGAACTCTCGAATTCGATCCGCCGAATCTCCTGCGCAATCGAGCGCGGGAATCGATTCCGGACCGGCCGACGCATGCCACCGCTCCCCGTCCGCCCGGAACAGTGTCAGATTCGATCCAGGCTGGCCATCGCCGCGGTTGGTGATGCGCAGAAGAAAGGAACTCATGTCACCTCAACTCACTGTCTCGATCCAGTAAGGTTTGCCGTCCTCACCGATGTGCTGGACGCCGATATTTGCCCCATCGAAGTCCAGCACCGCGAAGCCAAAGCGGAGAAATTGCTCCAGTCCGCTGGCGATGGATCCGGTATATTCGAATTCCACGCCCATCGGCTTAGCAGCGGTGGGCGCCCACACCGGCACTCCGCCATGCCCAATCAAGCGTGGGCTCTGAATGTAATGGCGAGGTTGATACATGGCGCAGCGGTGCTCGTGACCCCAGAACCAGACGCGCACCATCCGCGTTTTGAGCAGGTTCTCAAGCTTGGCTTCCACCGCCGGAGATTCGTGCTCGCCGTAAAGGCTGAACGGCTGATGATGGCTGAGCAGGATCACCTTTTTGTTGGGACCTTGGGCATGCACCTGTTCCACCCACTTGGCTTGGTTGCCCTGCAGGTCATATTCGGAGTAGGCGGTATCTAACCCGAAAATCTGCCAGTCGTTGTTCTCCAGGCAAAAGTAGCTGCTCGTATTTTGGCGCTGGAAGCGCGGCTCCTTCAGCAGGTACCCAAAGTAGTCGTGGCCGCCGCTGAACATGTCATGATTTGCGTTCAGGCACCATGAGCCATAGCTATCCTGTTCTCCATCGAGCACCGGCCAATCGCGGAGGAAGTGTTGGTCGTACTCATCGCGGTAACCGCAGTAGTAGACGTCGCCCAAGTGAATAACGTGTTTCTCCTTGCGGGCCGCATCGGGATGGAGCATTTGCTGGCGCATGCGCTGGCCGATCAACTGCGCGCGGGGGATAGCCGTGCCCCAATCAGATACCAGGATCAGTCGCGCGTTGTTGCCTATGGGGATTCGGGGCGGATCTTCCGGAAACTCGTGCCGGCCTTTGAAGCGCGTGATCGCTTCGGCAATCTTACAGCTTATCCAGCCGGCATCGGTCTGTTCAAAAGGCTCAAAGAGCTTGTTGGAAGGGCCGACGAGCGCACTCATTTTCAGGGAGCGATTGGCCACCGCAATGTCGCCTGCAGCCAGTCCCCGGGCTTGCGGTTCGTTAACCAGCCCTCTGGCTTCAAAGAATTGGTGGAGATGGGATTGAACCAGGGCGGTCACGGGGTTCCGGGGAAAGAACGGCTCCGCTGTATCCGGAGCGCCGGCGAGAGTTCCGGCTTCATTCTGGCGGGCCTTTTCGATGGTACCGGCGGCCGTGTCCAGATCGTGTCCCGATGTTCTGGCCGCCTCGCTGCGGGCCTTGGAATCGGCATCGCCTTGTTGAAAAAGCAAGGATTCTTTCTGCAAGCTGACGGCAACCCAGTTCATACTTTCCACGACGAAGCGCTTATCGAGCAGTTCGGCGATCATGAGTCCTCAGGCCCTGCTTACAAAGGTGCCCAACATTTTAGCAGAGCCTCCTCAAGTTGAATGCCGCCCTTAAACGAAGAACATGCTCTATGGCGCCTTTTCTCCCGACATACGAAGTCAACCCCGATAGGATGCCGATGGCTCGGCATCTACTCATTTCGATCCGAAGGGAAGCGCAGGACTTCAGGATCAGAATCCTTTGATTTCGCCGGCCGTCCCGATCCAGGCCTTGCGGAACCCAGAAATTAGCACGCGAGAAAGCCGGTGATAAGGTGCGGCATCCTCCACGAAACGGTAACCCTCTTGGCCCAGGCTTCACCGATGAAGGAGTTGGTCTTTTCCTCGATGGATACTACGGCGCTCCTCCGAATCTGACCTGGGGACAGTACCTGCCCTTTTTCGAAGGTAAGTTCCAAACCTCTACAGTCCGCGATGCAGGTATGGTGCCTTATCCCGAATTCGTCAAGGCCTACATGCACAACGGATATCTACTCAGCCTCAAGGAGATCGTCCACTTCTACAACACCCGCGACGTCTATGCTAAACCAGTGCTCTCGGGAAATTGTCCCGCGGGAACGGTGGAGAAGGTGACCTGTTGGCCGATGCCGGAAGATCCGAATAACATGAACATGACCATTGGCAAACTCGGTTTGTCTGATGCCGAGGAAAACGACCTAGTGGCGTTCTTGGAAACCTTGACCGATGGCTTCGTCCAACCGTCTTCGAGTTCGCTCGAGAAACCAGCTAGCACGATAAGGAAACCTGCAACTCCTCCGAAAACCTAGATTGCGGTCAGAGTTCCGCGCGGGGGTGACATGCGCGGACCGGATGGAAAATAGTCGGGGTGGACCGCTACTCCAAGGTCTGCCCCGATTTAACTGACGTATCACAATTCCCTTCAAATCTGGATTGAGCAATCGGAGATACGCTCATGAGAGGCTTCTTCCTGACCTTCGCGATCGTCGTGCCTATCGTTGGTTTGGTGTGGTTGCCGCGTCCGAATGATCTTGTGTTGGCTGCAGTCCCGACCCACGGCGCTGCGGTACTTGTTGCAGGTCCTGAATTGGAAGCCGCTAGTGACACCGTTGCGATCATTCGCTGGACCACTGCGAATCCGGGAGGCACCGACCTGCACTTTGGCATCGTGCACTATGGCACCGACGCGATGAACCTGACTAAGATCGCAAAGTCGCCCAATCGCCGTAATCGTTCACACCCCGACATGATTTTCCGTGTGCGTATTGACGGACTCAATTCACATACCACTTATTACTACAAGGTAGAATCGGCCGGCTCCACCGGCGCGAGTGACGGAGTACCGAGTCCTGTCAGAACATTCAAGACAAACTAGGTTTCGCTAAGAACGTTGATGATTCAGAGTCTCAACAAACTGTTTACAATCTGAGTTGGCCATCTTTCGATCTTCGAACTCATCTCCTGTGAGGTAATCCCCCCGGGATAGGAGACCGTCGATCTACCAGCCATTCAAATGCGAGTACCAAGCTTGAGGTCGATCTAGGCATGTGCAATCTAAAACAGACTGCCTCGTTCGACAAGCACGGTTTACTTGGCATCGAACAGACAGTTTCGAAGTCTGAGGCCGAGGGAATTCTCATTCCTGCTCCTTAACTGTTTGCGGGCACGAGGAAGTTGGGCTTTGAACGTCGGTATCGGGAATCAAAGCAGCTCGATGCCATGGAGGTCCGGAGCAGAGCTTGGATTGTTATGGAAGGATGCCATGAGCATTGTTCATGCGAATGAGAGAAGACAGAGTTGCTTTGGAGTCATTGATACTATGCCGCTGCTGAGCCGCCGGATTAACCACAATGTAGTTCGGTCCATCCACAGCCGCACACTCATGTTTCCAGGGGGGTGTGGCGAACCTATTGGTCGGAGTTCGAACGCGGGAGTGATGGAAAAGTTGGAGAATGTCGGACGGCTCAATCCTTATCCGGCACGGGTCGCCATCTTCCAACACGGCGATCTAGCGACTTTCGTTTACATCGTCCGCCACGGAAAACTGAAGTTGTCTCTCAATTCACGAAAAGGCCGTTGCGTGGTCTTTCGATTCGCAGTTGCAGGAGACGTCCTGGGATTCAGCGCCGTTCTGAACCAGACCGATCATGAGTTTCGCGCCGAAACCCTTGAACCAAGTATTCTGGTCAACGTACCGCGGAAGGAATTCCTACAGTTGCTTCAGACATCCCCCGAAGTCAACTCATTTGCGACGCAGGCGTTAGCACGCGACCATGAGGCCATGTTGCGTGGAATCCGTCGCCTAGGATTGTCGGCCTCAGTTCGCGAACGCCTGGCACAACTACTTCTGATGTGCCTTGAGTTTCCTCGGGGAGATTGTTTGCCGATGTCAATTCGGATGAATTGGACAAATGGCGAGCTCGCCGAGATGGTTAACTCTTCGAGGGAGACAGTTAACCGCACCATGAGAGAATTTGAACGCGAGGAACTCATCACGCGGCGCGGTTCTCTTCTGGTCATCCGTAACCAGGCAAGGCTGAATCTTCTTGCGGGCTGATGCATGCCCTTATATCTTCGGAAAGCAAACAACCGCCTCCCTTGCCATCTCGCCATCAAAAATTACTAATCATTCCTCGCATCGTCCAAGGTCAGATACTTAGGCCTATAAGGTTTACCTATGATACAAGTGAAAATTGAATTCTTGTATCTCTGCACGGCGGGGCCGGCCACGTCAGATAATCGCGTCACAGAAGGAACCCGTGCGCATATTCCTCGGCTAGCAAGAGCCGGTAGAATGCGAGAATGGCGGCGGCCTGGTCGGGGTTGGCAAAGAGGCCAAAACGAAGCCATGAAACATTAAAAACGCGCATCCATTTCCGTTCCGATTGAGTCCAAGATTTACAATGCATCGCATCGTTACAGCACTGCTGGTTGTTGGCCTGCTCCGTAAGCGTGATTTTCTGGCCGTCTTGACGAAGTGGATTCCGTGCGGGATAGGACCGTATGTGTCCACGATCGCTGCAAGTGGGCACAACCGGTCGTAGAAGGTGGTGTGGGTCAGTTCTGTGGAGCGTTCACTTCGTCGACGTAGACATCATCGATCGTAGCGCTGGCGATAGCCAGGTCGAGGCGGGCGAGTAGTTGTTTGAAGGTTTCGTCTTTGCGTCGACGGAGCATGGCCAGGGTCTGACGTCCTTCTGCGGCGATGGCCACGGCTCCGACAGGTTCCATATAGCCGATGACGATCTGACCACGTTCCGTGAACGCGGAGATGTTGGGGTAGGTGGAGATCGGCAGCAGAGAGTTTTCGTACTCGGGCAGGTCTATGCGGCTTGCTGTAGTGTGGGGCCGAGTTTTTCGGCGACATTCCATGGCAGCAACTCCTCGATGTGTTTGATTGGGTGCTCACCGATCCGGGAGAGCACGTATCGCAGGTAAGCCTCGGGGTCCAGGCCGTTCAAGCGCGCCGTTCCAATCAGACCATAGAGGATGGCCGCCCTCCATGCTCCGGCATCCGAACCAGCGAAAAGATAATTCCGTCTGCCAATGGCCACTGGCCTCAGCGCTCGCTCGGCGATCATGTTATCGATTTCGATGCGGCCATCATCGAGATAGCGCGCCAGAGCATCCCAGAGGCTGAGAGCATAGTGAATGGCAGCGGCAGTCTCGGACTTCGGTGCCAGTTGGGTGAGAGCTTGTTCCATCCATCGTCGCATGTCGTCGAACAATGGCCTGGCCAGCTCCGACCGAACAGCGCGGCGTTCGTCGGCCGATTTTCCGCTGATTTCCTTTTCGATCCGGTAAAGGGCGCGGATGCGCTCCACGGCCTCGGTGGTAATCGGCGACTGGTGCGCCTTCATCAGATCAAAGAAGTTGCGTCTTATATGAGCCATGCACGGGGCTTCCTGAATCGCTCCACTCTGATACAGCTTATTAAAGCCGGCGAATGCGTCGGCTTGAAGAATGCCCTCGAACTTGGCCAGGTGCCGCTGCGGATGTTCACCCTTGCGATCAGGCGAGTATGCGAACCACACGGCAGGCGCTCGGTTGTCGCCGGCAGGCCGGTTGTCGCGGACATAGGTCCAGAAGCGCCCAGTTTTCGTCTTGCCTGTTCCTGGCGCAAGCACCGGCAGAGGCGTATCGTCCCCATGCAGCTTCTCTGTATCCAGCACGTAGCGGCGTAGAACCTCGGCCACCGGCTCGAGCAGCGCCGCAGCTTCGCCTACCCAGCGGGCAAGGATGGAGCGATCCAGGTCAATTCCTTCACGCGCGAAAATCTGCGACTGACGATGCAACGGGGTGTGGTCACAATATTTTGCCGTGATCACGTGCGCCAGCAAGCCAGGTCCGGGAAGGCCGCGATCGAGAACGCGTTCCGGAGCCGGTGCCTGCACCACCGTGGAGCACTTCCTGCAGCTCATCTTGGGGCGCACATGACGGATCACGAAGAAGCTGGCCGGCGTGTACTCCAACATCTCCGATACATCTTCGCCGAACTTGCGTAGCTCTCCGTGGCAGCAGGGGCATGTGGTGTGCTCGGGAAAATGAGTTCGGACTTCGCGTGGCAAGTGCGGAGGAAGGGCGCGGCTCTTGCGGGGAGGACGAGTAGTCTTGTCATCACTCGCTTGCGGCGGCTCCTGCACAACCGGCTGGGCCTCGATCACGGTTCCGCTCAAGCTCAGCATCAGTTGGTCCGCGTTCATCGCCGCCTTTTCAGACTTCGGACCAAAGTGCTGGCGTTGAAGCTTGGCAACCATCAATTCCAAATGTTCGATCCGGTCCATCTGCGCGAGCACCAGCTTGCTTAACGCCGGCGCGCCCATCTTCTCTAACTCGCTCTGACGGGCGTGCACGCAGATCATGAGCGCAGTATGTCACGATCCACGCTCGAGCAAAGATGAAATCGTTATAAGTGTCAATCCTTAATTATCACCGGATCTTATACTGCCATCCGCGGCTGCCAGGTGCGATCCGGCTGCCTCCAATCAATGCCCTCGCACAACATCGAAAGCTGTGCACGCGTCAGCGACACGGTACCGCTGGTTGCTTGCGGCCATACGAACTTACCGCGGTCAAGGCGCTTTTGGAGAAGACAAATTCCATCGCCGTCATGCCAAAGAATTTTTATGAGGTCACCTCGCCGGCCCCGAAAAAGGAAGACTTGGCCAGACAAAGGACTCTTATCCAGCGAGCTCTGCACCAGGCCGCTCAGGCTGGTATAGCCGCGGCGCAGATCCGTGACTCCAGCCACCAGCCAGATCTGCGTGTTGGCTGGAATCATCCGCGCAGGCTCTCCACCACAGCGCGAACGATATCGGCGTCAACGGCACCTTCAAAGCTGACCAGCGTGCGGCCCGGAAACTCGATGTTGATCGTCACTCCGGGTACAGGGCTCGCGGCTACTTCCGGCTCTGTCTCTGCCGGCTGATCATCGCTCACCGAGACCGGCAGCAAACGCACCTGTTGTTCAGCCCCGCCATCGCTCCCCAACTGCCCAGCTCGGTAAAGCTTCCTCCAGTAGAAGACCTGGTTCGCGTTTACACCATGCTCGCGCGCCACCATCGCTACCGACAAAGTCGACGACAAGGTCTGCTCGACAATCTGCCGTTTTTCTTGCGCCGTCCAGTACCGCCGCCGTCCAGCACCAACCTCCAAATCA